>Ga0055584_100007280_pt1 | contig 10866 bp, 12 predicted proteins | sample OSDHelmetaG_FD_58716 | JGI IMG/M metagenome (GOLD analysis project Ga0055584, IMG submission 58716) | Pelagic marine sediment microbial communities from the LTER site Helgoland, North Sea, for post-phytoplankton bloom and carbon turnover... | ecosystem: Environmental > Aquatic > Marine >...
AATTGGTTTAGGTCAAATAATAGTAATGGTAGATGCCCATTGTGTAATGATAATACACATAGTAATGTTAATTTTTTACCATGGTATACTAGAGAATACGTACATGAAAGATGTAAAGTATTAAGAAACTATAATCGCCGAAAAATAGCACCTACTAATTTAAATAAAATGTTTGATAAGTTAAAAATTTTAGAAGAAAAACAAAAAGTTATGGATATTGAATTAAAGGAATTTAGAAAAGAAAATAAAGATATATATAAACAATTTAAAGTTTTAAGAAAAAAATGTTGGAAAAATACACAATCAATGCGGTCACAAAAATGTAAAATAGTATCTAAATTTCCAATGTTACAACCTTAAATTTTTTCTAATTTTTTAGGTTCAATTTTTAAATTATTCTTTTTTATACATTCTATTTTATTTATACCAATAGGACAATTATGTGAATGACATAATCTATGTTGAGGACAAAATATGTGACTACACTTGCAAGCAATTTGTTCGTGTAATTTTACTTTTTTTTTGCAAAAATGACATTTTATTTTCATTACAATTATTTTATTACAATTATTTTTAATAATTCAAATTAAAAAAATGTAAATCCTTCATAAGTCTTTTTCTTTCTTTTTTTCTTTTCTGTTCTCTTCTTACCATTAGATTTTTCTTTTTTTAAAATTAATTCACTTAATAATGGTTTATTTTCTTTTTTTACAATTTCTACATTTTCCTCTTTAGGTTGAATCTCAACTTTTTCTTCAACAACTTTCTCTTTAATAACTTTATTTTCCTCTTCTCCTTCTTCCTCTTCATCTTCTTCCTCTTCTTCCTCTTCCTCTTCTTCATCTTCATCTTCATCTTCCTCTTCCTCTTCTTCAGATGATAATATTAAACCTTTATCTACATCATTTTCATCTATAAATCCCCCTTCATCATCGCCTTTTATTACTTTTAATTTAATTTTATAATTTTCTAAATTTTCTGCTTTACCTTCTATCCTTTTTGGATTATCTAAATGTAATTTTTCATAGTCTCCTTGCCATATTATTTTATTCTTTCCTTTATCTAGTTTCCCAATTATTTCATTATCATCATTGATTATTTCAGATGTATCAATAAACATTTTATATGGTATTCCTTCATAATCAATCATCATTGTTTCTTCATCTAACATGTCTTCATTATTTTCTTTCTCTTCTTTAATTTTTAACATACCTTCCCATTCATCTAATCCTCCTAAATATTTTATTGTGTTTGAATATTTCATATCTAATAATGTATTAACGAGAATATCAACGGATTCGTCTTTTTTATTATCTCCATATACGACTATGTGAATATTTTTATTATTTTCCTTGATTTTATCATAATATTTCATATGTTTTTCAATATAATTGTGCATAAAATCTTCTTTATTATCTATCTCAGATAAACTTTTATTACTTATGGAATAACTGTTATGAATAAGTTTCTTATCATCTTTATTATCATTTGAATATAATATAATTGTATCTTTATTTTCTACTATTTTTGAAAATTTTTTATATTTAATGTAGCACAATATGGTTAGTATATTTATATTAGGATTCCATATTTTATCTTTAGTTAAATATGTATAATTAACATATCTTGGGAATGTGACTTTTTTATGTTTATAATTATTTGGACAGTTTAATTGTAATTTACATTCACCATCGTTATTTGTTTTTATTAAACCATAATTATCACCATTCATAATTTTATTTGGTTCATTAATATTATCACTGGCCCAATAAAATATCCAAGTATCTTTTTTATCTATGGTTAAAGGAATATTAACATATGTATTTGTTATTTTTGGCCACTCTACTTTTAATACTTCTTTAGATGTATTATATTTATTACTTTTAATAATATCAGGTAATAATGTATTATCTTTTTCTTCAGATGACCATAAAGATATCTTTTTATTACTATGTTTAACGACTTTACAGTATATATTTTTGCTAGGCATTATATATAATATATTATTATAATTATAAATATTAATCTTATTTGTGATTTTCTAATATATCTCTTGCATTTTTTAATATCATATCTTTATCATATTCTCTTTCACCATTTAAGATATCTTTTAATTCAATTTCATTTTTAACAGATAAACAATTTACATTATTTTTAAAAGTTGTTCCTTTATTAATCCAGTCATGATGTAATATTAATATGCAATCATTATATATTGCTTCTAAAAATGTATACTGGGTTCCACCACCATCATCTTTTATAGTTGACAAATCTATCATATAGTTACAATTAGATAAGATATCTTTATCATCATATAATAAAGGTAATGTTTTAGGGTATTTACCTTTCCAATATTTTTGAAAATCTAATTCTTTTAACTTATGGTGAACATACATTCTATTTTCTGCTCCAAATATTTTTATCTGTTTATCTTCATCTAATAATTTATTACATTTAAGTATTATATCTGTATTTTTATCATAATCTATCCTTGATATAGATACAGCAAAATTATTCATTGATTCGTAATTCCCTTTATCATATTGAAAAAAAGGATGTGGACAATATTCACTATCAATATTAAATTGTTCTTTAATATATTTTTGGACAGTTTCACGGATAGTTATAATATCAAAATTTTGTAATAAGTTATTAACAATTAATGGATTTGGACTTTTTTTAGTAGTTTTTAATTCGGTTGGGTCATGAATAACTAGTTTTGTTCGTTTTGGAAATAAATGCAAATATTCGTAATAATGTTTATCTAATGCAGTTATAATTAAATTTTCTTTTTTACAGATATCTTCTATTTTTAATAATTGATAATTAGTTCCATATCCAAAATTACGTTTACTTTTTTCGCTCCGTTTACCAACTTTAAAGATTGGTATATTATTTTTTAATGATAAATGAGCTGTATATGTTATCCATCCTCCATAAATAGGTCTTGCCATATATACTAGATTATCCATTTAATATACCTTAATAAATAAAAATATGTAATTAAACTATACCCTCTTTAAAAAATTTGAAAAAGTATTTATTGTAATTAATACAATTAAATATTGATAAGTCACTAATATTCTTCTAGAAATGGACACCACTCAAATTACCTCGATGCTTCAAAACATCCAAGGATCACTAGATGGACTTAAGGCAAAAGTTGAATCCCTTAGTTCTAATGGGGCAAAGAGAGAATATTCTGAAGGATATGATGAAGGGTATTCTGAAGGATATGCTGAAGCAAAGAGTGAATATGAAAAGGCATTTGTCCCGACAAGCAAGAAGGTTAAGACAGGGATATCCCTAGAAGAATACGTAGAGCTTATCTGTTCTAAGGTAGAAATCAAAAGAAAGCTAGTTAACTGTCGAAATAGGGTTGACATCTATTATGAGGGAGGTTCATCAAAGGGTTGGAGGAACTCTTGTACTGTTATGGATTATTTTGGTGGTAACATTGTCAAGGTTTACTATTACCAAAATTCAGGGCATAAGAATGTGAGATCATTTAATCTGAACAAAATCAAAATGATCAAGAACAACGAAATGGAGGCTATTGAAGCTATTGCGCATTATGAAGAATTCCATAAAATGCCTGAAGGGTCAGCAAAACTTAGCGATGTGGTTAATTCTTCTGCTGGCATTAGTGGTTGGATGAACTCGTATGGTTGTGTGGTTCAAGATGACCTAGTGGAAAAGTTTGAGAATCTCGAATTCAACCTAGGGACAATGTCATCTGCATCAAAGACAAATGGTAAGAAGCGTAGGCCCTAGATAAATAGTATAATAATGTGTAAATAATGTGTAAATAATGTGTAAGTATTTTTTTTATATATTTTATATTATAATGCATTCTCCCAGTGTAGATGATTTAGATAGAGCTAATAGAATATTACAGTGGAGTATTATGAAAGGAAGAGATGCCTTTGATACGGCGGGTAGATTCTTCAGATGATGAATAGATGGATGAAAACCCAGAATGGGATGATTATATTGAATCAGAAATTATTAGCCATAAAATAAGACAAAAAGAAAAGGCTGAGGCTGAGGCTAAGGCTAAAGCAAAACCTATGAAAAAGACAATGAAAAAAGTGAATCATAAATATCCATATCCAGAAAGATTTCTTAAAAAAGATGTAATACAATTTTCAGGACAATTCCCATTTCATTTTAAATTATAATTATTTTAAACTAAATGAAATGCCACAACCACAACTTGTCATTAATTCTTTATTTATTTTAAAATCAAATTTACTTTCATAATATCCTTTACTATAATCTTCTTGGATATAATCTATAGTAGTTCCTAATAAATATAATTCACTTAATGGATCTACATATATTTTTGAATCTTCATTATTAAGGACTGTATGAAATTTATTATTAATAATTTGTTTATGGTTATCTTTATTTAATAAATTTAATTCAAAATTAAAACCATTACATCCGCCACTAGAAGCAGAATAAATAAATCCAATATTATTATTACTCTTTTTAAGTATATCTGTTATTTTTTACCATGCATTTGTAGTAACTTTAATTTTATTCATATATTATTATTATTATTATTATTATAATAATAAATCTTTATAAAATAATTATATATTGTATAATAAATGATTAATATAGATGTTGATATTATGCAGAGAATTAAAGTTGCAGGTATATTTATGCTACAAGTTTATAAAGTAGCTACTGGGACATTATTATCTTTATTTGTTCCACAAAGTTGTGGCGAAAAGGTCTGTTCTTTAACAGAAAATTATGAAAACAATGAAATATATCATAAAACTGTATTATACTGGAATATGTTTTCTATGTTTACTTTTTTTGCTTATTATTTAGTAGAGTTAAGAAGGGAGGAATGGGCTATTAAATATTTAGATATAGATAATGATAAACCAGATAATTCACTAAAAGAAATTATAATTAAAGAACCTAAACTAGATAAAAGAATGGATAAATTAAATATATATTATTATAATTTATTAAGGTTTAATTGTGGTGTATATTTTATAAATATTATGTTAACAATTAAAATGTTAAAAGATGGCTACCATAGTATGTCAACTATATCATGTTTTATATCATTTGTTTTACTAGTATTAATGAAATTATATAATTCATATGTAGTAGCAAATCAATCTGTTAAAAATGATAAAATGATGAGTGCATATATGTGTGAATTTGTATCATATAATGTTCTAGATGCAGACTATGTTAGAGAAAATAAACCTATTGAGTTAGAAGAAATAGATATAGAAGAAAGAGAAGAAATATTACCATATGATAAAGGTGAAGAATTATTACAATCGGAGCCTACAACTAAAGAAATTATACAAAAAACGACAACAGAGTTACTCGATAAAGTAATAGATGAAAATATAGATAAAATTGTTAAAAAAAATATATATTAAGATAATATATAATTACTGTTATTGAATGCGCTTTCCTGATGTATTCTATGCATAACCTGATTTGTTTCAACATTATAAAATATTGTTATACCTTTTTTTAAGATTCGCTACAAGATACTTTAATCCAATTATCCATAAATAAATCTTTTAGATTTTTATTACCCATTGCTGAACCAAACCAAGTATCTGGATAATAAACACTATTATCATTATTATTTAAATATGCACCCCACCAACTAAATGTGCTATTTGCTATAATATTATGACTACAATAACTCATACATATCATTTGTTCCCAATCATCTAAATCATGATCTATTGATATAAAATTTAATTTTGGATATTTCGTTTTTAATGTTTCAATATTTTTATCTATCATCGTTTTATTATTTTTTTCATAAAAGTATAATACACTCCAATCATCGCGATTTGTATCTGTGATTAATTTTTTTACTACATTAATATAATAATGAACTGATAATACAGGATGATGTGTTTGTAAATTGATATAATCTCCTATTCTAAAATGTAGTGATACGGTATTATTATAATCATATTTATTTTCATAAGGTTTTTTAATATCATCAAATTTTAGTAAATCTAATATTTTATCTAAATTATCTTGGAAATATTTATGTGATTGAAAATATCCAAACAAGTTATAATTTATAGTTTTATCTAGTAATTTTGGAAAAGGAGTATAATGAAAATGTAGTTCATTATATTGATATAATGGTCCAGTTATATTTTTAATAGTTTTATTATAAATATTTTTTAATAAATTATTCCAATATGTATTTCTGGACGATATATTATCAAGTGGGGATACTATTTCGTCTTTATATTCTAAGATTGTAAAATCTATATCATTATCAATTGATAACGATATTAATGTAAATATTTGAAATAATTGATTACCTAAACCACCCATTAATTTTATAATTATCATTTTATATGAATATATTATAATGTAACTTTATATAATAAATATTAATTATTTTCTACATATTTCGGAATTATCTGCAAACCATTTACAAGATTTTTGCAATCCTATATTTATATCTGTAAATTCAAAATTATTCAATGATAATAATTTTTTATTTGATGCTGTTTTCTTATATTGACCATCTGAAAAACTATCATCAAATTGTATAGTATTAATATTGAAATGATTAGCTATTATTTCACCTATTTCTTGAATTGAGTATTCCTTAGAGTCAGCTAATATAATTGGTTCTATATCATTATAATTTTCTAAACACCATACGATTAATTGAGCTAAATCATGTGAATATATAAATTGCCTCAATGGTTTACCAGTTCCTTTAATTATAAATGGTAAATTATGTATTTTTGCTAAATATGCTTTATGAATTAAAGCTGGTATTACATGACCATCTTCTAATGAATAATTATCATTTTCACCATATATATTTGTAGGTATAATACAAGTATAATTTCTATTATATTCTTCTCTATAAGATTTAGATAATGTATCTAACAATCTTTTTGAATAAGCATAAGCGTCATTTGAACAATGAGGTTTACCATCATGTAACATATTCTCATCTATAGGATATGTTGTTTTATCTGGAAATATACAAGTAGATAAACAAGATATAACATTATTTATATTTAGTTCATGGCAAACTTTTAAAACATTTATATTTATTAAAGTGTTCTTTTCTAACATTTCCACTTTTTGATTCATATTTTTATATAAACCACCTACATATGCTGCTAAATGTATAACATGTGTAGGATTATATTTTTTAAAGACACCATATGTCATATCATAATTTGTTAAATCACAATCTTTAGAAGATAAATATATATAATCATTTTTAATATTACTTAGGGCATAACCAACTAAACCAGATCCTCCTGTAACTAATACAACCATTTTATGTATATATATATATTTATGTTTAATATATAAGAATTAAACATCTAACTTTATTAAAATGAGTAAAGTTGGTATTATATTTGGAATTACAGGACAAGATGGATCTTATTTATCTGAATTATTATTAGAGAAAGGTTATAAGGTATGGGGACAGATTAGAAGATCTTCAAGTTTTAATACATCTCGCATTGATAATATATTTGATAAATTAAATTTAGTATATGGAGACTTAACAGATGACACAAGTATAAATAATATTTTTACAAGTGTGTATAATAAATATGAAGATATTGATACCATAGAAGTATATAATCTTGGGGCAATGAGTCATGTTAAAGTTTCATTTGAGATGCCAGTATATACAGGTGATGTTGATGGTTTAGGGACAACTAGAATATTAGAACATATTAGACAAAGCAGATATAAAGATAAGATTAAATTTTATCAAGCATCAACATCCGAATTATATGGATTAGTCCAAGAAATACCGCAAAAAGAAACAACACCATTTTATCCAAGATCTCCTTATGCTTGTGCTAAATTATATTCATATTGGATTACTAAAAATTATAGAGAAGCATATGGATTATTTGCATTAAATGGTATATTATTTAATCATGAATCGCCAAGAAGGGGCGAAACATTTGTAACTCATAAAATCATTAAGGGTGTACAGAATATTGATAAAGGAAACCAAGATATCTTATATTTAGGGAATATTGATAGTAAAAGAGATTGGGGACATGCTAAAGATTATGTATATGGTATGTGGTTAATGTTACAAGAAGACAAACCAGATGATTATATTCTTGCAACTGGAAAACAATATTCTGTTAGAGACTTTATAGAAAGATCATTTAAATATAAAGGATATAATATTGTATGGAAAGGTGAAGGATTAAATGAAATAGGGTATGATAAAAAATCTGGAAAAGAATTAGTAAAAATAAATGAAAGATATTATAGACCAACAGAGGTAGAAACATTATTAGGTGATCCTAATAAAGCAAATAAAAATTTAGGGTGGTTTCCGACATATACTATAGATACATTGATTAAAGATATGTTCGAAAACAATTAGGAAGATAATCTATAAAATTTTTTTTATTTTTCTTTTTAGTTAATTTATTCCATTCTTCAATTGTATAATTATCACTCATAGATTGATTACATCTAGAACAGATTGGTTTTAAGTTATTAATATCAAGTGTTCCACCTTTACTTTCAGGTTTATCATGACCGACATGAAAATCAAAGACATTTATATTATTTTCACACCAATCAATATAACATTTATGTTCATACATTCTTCCAAAACATTGAATCCAACACTGTTCTCTAACAGCTTTTGGTATTGCTTTCTTTTTAGTAATTTTTTTTGCACATTTCACCATTAGTATATTTAATTTGAATAATATATTTAAATATATTAAATTAATAATTATCAAATTTTCATATTTTCATATGGATGGTATATTTGAAAATCCTGAAATTAATTATAATTTTATAAAAGATCTTAATAATATATACGAAAGTAAGTTTAACAAGTATAAAAAAGAAATAATCGAATTAATAATTCAACATATTAAAGATGAAGATAAAATACTTAAAAATTAATACAGTATAAATACATATATATAATATGGGTAAAAATAAAGCTATTGGTATAGATCTTGGAACAACTTATAGTTGTGTTGGATGGTGGAAAGATAACCGTTGTGAAATAATTGCCAATGATCAAGGTAATAGAACAACACCGTCATTTGTTGCATTTACTGATAAAGAAAGAATTATTGGAGATGGTGCTAAAAATCAAGCTTCCATGAATCCAGAAAACACTGTATATGATGCCAAAAGATTAATTGGTAGGAAATTTTCAGACCCAGTTATTAAAAATGAAATTAATGGATTTCCATTTAAAGTAGAAGATGGTGGGGGTGATAAACCAATTATAAAAGTTAATTATAAAGGAGAAGAAAAAAAATATCACCCCGAAGAGATTTCATCTATGATACTTGTAAAGATGAAAGAGATTGCCGAATCGTATATTGGAGAAGGAGTAACAGATGCAGTTATTACAGTCCCTGCTTATTTTAACGATTCACAAAGACAAGCAACTAAAGACGCAGGACAGATTTCAGGATTAAATGTTTTACGAGTAATCAATGAACCTACAGCAGCCGCTCTTGCTTACGGGTTAGACAAGAAAGAAAAAGAACAAACTGTTTTAATTTTTGATATGGGTGGTGGGACATTTGATGTATCACTATTATCAATTGAAGATGGTATTTTTGAAGTTAAAGCAACTGCAGGTGATACACATTTAGGGGGCGAAGATTTTGATAATCTATTAGTAAATCATTTTTGTAATGAATTTAAGAGAAAATATAAGTTAGATTTAACAGAAAGTAAAAAATCAATGAGAAGACTAAAGACAGCTTGTGAAAGAGCAAAAAGGACTTTATCAAGTGGTTCTTCAGCATCAATTGAATTAGATTCTATTTATGAAGGGATAGATTTTTTTACTAATATTACTAGAGCTAAATTCGAATCTATTTGCATGAATTTATTTAATAGATCAATTGAACCAGTAAGTAAAGTATTACAGGATTCAAAAACAAGTAAATCAGAAGTTGATGAAATTATTCTAGTTGGCGGTTCTACTCGTATTCCAAAAGTTCAAGAATTAATTAGTAAATTCTTTGGTGGGAAAGAATTATGTAAGAGCATAAATCCAGACGAGGCAGTAGCTTTTGGAGCAAGTGTTCAAGCCGCTATATTGGGAGGGGATGTAGATGATGATGATAAGGTTAATGATTTACTCTTATTAGATGTTGCTCCACTTTCTTTAGGAATCGAAACAGCAGGGGGTGTAATGACAAATTTAATTGATCGTAATACTACTATACCAACTAAGAAATCTCAAACTTTCAGTACATATGAGGATAATCAGCCTGGTGTATTAATTCAAGTATATGAAGGAGAAAGAAAATTTACAAAAGATAATAATATGTTAGGGACATTTAAATTAGAAGGTATTCCGCCAGCACCAAGAGGAATTCCGCAAATTGAAGTGACATTTGATGTTGATGCAAATGGTATTATGACTGTTGAAGCTTCTGATAAAGGTTCGGGTAAAAAAGAAAATATTACGATTAAAAATGATAAGGGAAGATTATCAGCAGAAGATATACAGAATATGCTTGATGAAGCAGAAAAATATAAGGAAGAAGATGAAAAAAATAAAGAAATCATTGATTCTAAGAATGAATTAGAAAGCACAATATATCAAACTAAATCTGTATTAGATAATGAAAATATTAAAGAAAAGTTAAGTGAAGAAGATATACAAACTATAAATGATATTATAAGTGAAAATGAAACTTGGTTAAATGATAATGAAAGTATGGATGATGCACAACCCTACAAAGATAAAATGAATGAATTTAATACAACTGTTCAACCAATTATGAGTAAGTTATATCCTAAAGAGGATAGTGGTATGCCTGGTCAAGGTGGTATGCCTGAAGGTGGTATGCCTGA
>Ga0055584_100007281_pt1 | contig 10865 bp, 11 predicted proteins | sample OSDHelmetaG_FD_58716 | JGI IMG/M metagenome (GOLD analysis project Ga0055584, IMG submission 58716) | Pelagic marine sediment microbial communities from the LTER site Helgoland, North Sea, for post-phytoplankton bloom and carbon turnover... | ecosystem: Environmental > Aquatic > Marine >...
AAAAAATAAAACCGCTTGCGTATACCCACGGATCACCTATCTAAAGCGTGTCTCACTACTGAATTTCTTTGCGTAAGATGCTTTCGGTTAATGCCATCGGCCTCAATACAAAGTGACGTTCTGTTAGAGGCCGAGAAGTGGCTTGAAGTGTCGAGCCACCTGCAAACACTGAAAGACTAGTTATATGCCCCAAGGTACCGTTAAGTGGTTCGATTCCGTCAAAGGTTTCGGCTTCATTCAGCCAGACGATGGCTCTAAAGATGCGTTCGTGCACATCTCCGCAGTCGAGCGCGCTGGCCTTTCCAACCTGAGCGAAGGCCAAGTTGTCAACTTTGACCTGGAGTCAGGCAAGAACGGCAAGGTTTCTGCTGAGAATCTGACACTCGCAGATTAGCGATCACTGTATTTCCGCGGGCGCAGTCAATGCGCCATGCAGAATGCAATGCAAAGACGGCGAGGACCAGATACGGTCCTCGCCGTTTTTTTTGTGTCCAACCTCGTCGTGCCGCTGCAGATGGCGAGCACATAGCTTGGCACCGAACGTCCTCTGACCTAGGCTGAAGTGGAAATTTCCACGAGAGGACGCCCGCCCCATGAATTTTGACTTCTCCGACGATCAACGCATGCTGCGCGATCAGGCGCGGCGCTTCCTGGAAGAGAATGCCAAACCGCGAGAGATCTTGGAGGGCGACCAGCCTTTCGACCGCGGCCTGTGGAAGAAAATCGCTGAGCTTGGCTGGATGGGCGCAGCAATCTCGGAGGAAGACGGCGGCATCGGCCTGACCCATATCGATCTCTGCGTTATCGCTGAGGAATTGGGCCGCTCGCTAGCCCCCGTGCCGTTCGCCTCGTCGATCTACCTGGGGCGCGAGGCCATCGCGATTGCCGGCTCGCCAGATCAAAAGCAGGCACACTTGGCAGGCCTGTGCGACGGCTCGAAAATCGGCTGCCTCGCCACCGCGGAGGGCAACGGCCCGCTAATGCCGAAGAACATCCGGGCCGAGGTATCAGGCGGCAAGCTTTCTGGCACGAAAACGCCAGTGGCCGACGGTGATATTGCCGATCTTGCCGTGGTCGCCGCTCGCTCCGGCTCCGACATTGGCCTGTTTCTGGTCGACCTCACCGGCCCAGGCGTAGCCCGCCAACCAATAGAGACCATCGACCCCACCCGCTCCCACGCCACGCTAACCTTCGACGGTGCACCAGCTGAGCAGCTGGGCACGCTCGCCGACGGCTGGCGCAACCTGGAGGCAACACTCGACCACGCCGCCATCATGCTGGCTTTCGAGCAAATCGGCGGCGCACAGAAGGCGCTGGAGGATGCCAAAGACTACGCCCTCAACCGCTACGCCTTTGGCCGCCCAATCGCCAGCTTCCAGGCGATCAAGCACAAGCTGGCCGACGTCTACATGAAGACCGAACTCGCCCGCTCCAACGCCTATTACGGTGCCTGGGCATTGGCCACCGGAGCCGCTGAACTGCCCGTAGCAGCCGCTGCAGCCCGCGTCGCCGGATCCAAAGCCTTTATCTTCGCCGCAGAGGAAAACATCCAAACCCACGGCGGCATGGGCTTCACGTGGGAGTTCGACTGCCACATGTACCTCCGCCGCGCCAAACACCTGGCGCTGATCATAGGCGGCGAGCGCAAATGGAAAGACCGCCTCGTCAGCCAACTCGAACAGCGTAACGCGGCCTGAGCCTAGAGAAGGACCCCTCCCAATGGATTTCAGCGACACACCCGAAGAAGCCGAATACCGCGCCCACGTCCGCGCCTGGCTCGACCAGAATGCGGAGCGCCGTGAGCCCGGCAAGACGTTCCAGCTCAAATACGGCCAGGATGGCCTCGTCCCCCTTGCCAAAGACTGGCAGGCAAAAAAATACGCCGGCGGGTTTGCTGGCATCACCATGCCGAAAGAGTATGGCGGCCAGGGCGGCAACCAGATGCAACAGGTCATCTACAACCAGGAGGAGGCGAACTACGTTACCCCCCGCGGTGCGTTTGAGATCGGCCTGGGCATGTGCATCCCAACCATGCTGACCTACGCCACTGAGGAGCAGAAGCAACGCTTTGCTCCACCCGCCCTGCGCGGTGAAGAGATCTGGTGCCAGCTATTCTCCGAACCGGTGGCAGGCTCCGATGTCGCCGGCTCGAAAACCCGGGCGGTGCGCGATGGCGATGACTGGATCATCAACGGCCAGAAAATCTGGACCAGCGGCGCGCACTTCTGCGACTGGGGTATCATCGTGCTGCGCACCGACACCAGTGTGCCCAAGCATAAGGGCATGAGCTTCTTCTTCCTCGACATGAAATCGCCCGGCGTCGAGATCCGCCGCATCAAACAGATCAGCGGCACCAGCAATTTCAACGAGGTGTTCTTTGCCGACGTGCGCGTGTCGGACAGCCAGCGCCTCGGCGGGGTCGGCGAGGGCTGGCGCGTAGCACTGACCACCCTGATGAACGAGCGCCTCGCCGTTGGCCAGACCCCTGCCCCGGATTTCGAGGAAATCTTCTCCCTCGCGCGCGACGTAGAGTTAGAAACCGGCCCAGCCATTCAAGACGCCAGCGTGCGCGAGAAGCTGGCCGATTGGTATGTGGAGATGAAGGGCCTGGAACTGACCCAATACCGCACCATCACCGCGCTCAGCCGCGGCGAGACGCCAGGGCCTGAGAGCTCCATCACCAAGATCATTAGCGCGAACAAACGCCAGGACATCGCCAACTTCGCCATGGACCTGATGGACCAAGGCGGCGTCAGCATGGACGAGCGCCAGACCATGGCCGGTATGTTCCAGGAAGCTATGCTGAGCTCGCCGTCTGGCCGCATCGCCGGCGGCACCGACGAAATCCTCCGCAACATCATCGCAGAGCGCGTCCTGGGCCTGCCCCAGGACATCCGCGTGGACAAGGACGTGCCGTTCGACCAGTTGCCGACGGGGCGTTAGGATAGGCACCAAGCTGCCCGCTCTAGTCCAGATGTCCTTCCCATGCCAGACCTCTACATCCACCACCGTCTGACCTGCACGCCCCGCCAATGGCAGGCGGTGGCGGAGACGCTAAAATCCACCAGCGCTGACAGAATTTCCGCAGCAGGCGGCGTGCTCTACGGCACCTTCCGCAGCCAGATCGGCGCGCCCAGAGATGAACTCAACGTCATCACCGCCTGGCCGGAAGGAATCCCCGCCAGCACGACAACCGCCACCGCCGCTCTGACCGAGGGCGTCGCCGACGTCCGCACCCACACCGCCATGGCCATGCTGCCGACCCTGCGCCCGGCGAGCATCGACCCGCCCCGCCGCCAGGGCAATTTCGCCTTCCGCTGGTTCGACACGCCCAAGGACCACTGGGACGAATTCCTCGCCCTCTGCGAGGGCGCATGGCCCGGCTTCGAGTCCTCCTACGACAGCCAGATCATCGGCATGTGGCGCTTTCTGGAGCGGGACGACGGTCAGGACCCGGATGTCATGCGCCGCTCTCTCCTCCTCACCCGCCGCCCCGACCTCGCCATGTGGGAGCGCTCGAAACTCCCCGCGAACGAGGCAGAGGCAGAGGTCCGCCGCAAGCTCAGCCGCCGCTACGACCTCTGCGACTGGACCACCGTCTTCACCACCACCCTGCTGACGGCTGAAGACAAGGCCGACAACGCGCGCTGGGCGTAAACGAGGCGAACCCGATGGAAATCCGCAAAACCCTGCTCCTCCGCGAAACAACGGAGACGGACGAGACCGGCAAGCCCTGCCCGCCGGTCGTCCGCGTCGTCGCTCTTGCCGTGATCCGGAACCCGTTCGCCGGCCAGGGTCATACCGCCGACCTGTCCCCTCTGTTCGAAGCTGGCGCAGCACTGGGGGAGCGATTGATGACGGAAGCCGTCGCGCAACTCAATGGCCCGCCCGTCAGCTATGGCAAAGCCGCCATTGTCGGCACAGCGGGCGAGATGGAGCACGGCGCGGCCACGGTCCATCCCAGACTCGGCAAGCCAATGCGGGCCGCGGTCGGCGGCGGCGAGGCACTCATCCCCTCCAACGTCAAGGTCGCGGCTCTGGGCGCGGCCATCGACCTGCCGCTCGGCCACAAGGACGAGCCCTGGTCGTTCGACCATATCGATACAATCACCGTCATGGTCGGCGACGCGCCGCGGCCGGATGAGATCGTTGTCTGCATGGCCGTGACCGATGGCCCCCGCCCGCAACCCCGCGTCGGCAAGGGGCCTGGCCAGCCCGCCTAAACGCTGCGGAACCCCCCATCCGCCATCACAATCCCGCCGGTGACATAAGCAGCCAGACCGCTCGCCAGGAAGATTGCCGGGCCGACAATGTCGCTCGGCTTGCCGGGCCGGCCCAGCGGCGTGTGCGCCATTACTTGGCCTACCATCTCCGGGTTGCCCTCGCGCGCGGCCTTGTTCAAAGGCGTCTCGATCAGCCCCGGACCAATGGCATTGACGCGGATACCCTCTGGCCCCAATTCCGCCGCCAAGGCACGGGTGAAGCCCATGATGCCGTGCTTCGATGTAGTATAGGCCGCTGAGTTTGGCCAGCGCACATGCACGAACGACTGGATCGAGCCGATATTCACCACCCGTCCCTTGGTCGCCCGCAATTGGTCGAGGAAGGCGTGGGTCACGTTAAAGACGCCCTTGATGTTCACGTCGATGATATCGTCCCAATCCTGGGCCACCGCCGCCTTATCGCCAATTATCGGCGTCCGCCGGTTAATGCCGGCATTGTTCACCAAGATCGTGATAGCCCCCATTTGCCGTTCGACCTCGGCTGCCGCCGCATTGCAGCCGGCCCTATCCGTGACGTTAACCACAACACTGATAGCTCTACCGCCTGCATCCACGATCTGCTTGGCGGTATCCGCCCCGGCCTCGGCATTGCTGTCCAGAATGGCAACGCTGGCCCCCTGCTCTGCATAACCAAGCGCAATCGCCTCGCCAATGCCAGACCCGCCGCCAGTCACAACAGCGATGTCACCCTGCAATAACCCACTCATAGCATTCTCCTCTTTGACCGATGCGGTCGTGTAATAGTCCTTTGCGAAGACAGCGAGACTAGCTGGCTCTACAGCGCTTGCCCACCGGTACGGTCGCTTGCTAGCGTCATCGGGCGTGCTCCTCGAAACTAATTGCTGACAGGATTAGAGAATGAAACCCGTATGTTTGGTCATCGGTGCCGGAGCCGGTATTGGCGGCAATGTCGGCCGAAGGTTTGCGCAAGAGGGCTATCACGCCGCTCTGTGCCGCCGCAGTGACGAGGACGGCTTGCGGAAGTTGGTAGATGGCATCACTGCCGAGGGTGGTTCTGCCTCGGGCTACCTGCTGAACGCAGTCGATCCCGACACCATCGAAGAGCGCATCACGGCCATTGAGGCCAACATCGGCCTGATTGAGGTTGTGGTGTTCAATCTGGGCGCGCAGGTCGGCAACCGGGCGCTGAGCGACACCAATTACAAGACGTTCGAGTTGGGCTGGCGCATGGCAACTTTCGCGCTGTTCCGGACGGCATCAACCGTCGCACCGCTGATGATTGATCGCGGCAAGGGCACTATCCTGGTGACATCGGCCACCGCAGCCATGCGCGGCAATGCCGGCCAGCACAGCCATGCAGCGGCAATGGGTGGACGCCGCATGCTCTGCCAATCATTGAATGCGGAGCTCTCGCCCAAGGGCATCCATGTCGCCCACATCGTCGTCGATGGCTCCGTCGATGCGCCCGACACGCTGGGCAAGATGTTGGGCAAGGAAAAATTCCAGGAATTGCGGGAAAGCCGCGGCTTGGAGAATGATGGCTTGCTGCTGCCGGAGAAGGTCGCAGACACCTACTTCCACCTGGCGCAACAGCACCGTTCCGCCTGGACGCATGAGATCGACCTGCGCGCGTTCTCTGACATGCCATGGTGGAACAGTTAAGCCAGCAGGATGACGCCAGCGCGCCGGACGTGCTAACACTGCTTCATCAAACATTGCGCCAATGTGATGGTGCCGATTGAGGAGATATCTATGACCACATACATTCCCCCAGCCCTCGACTGGGTCCGCGAGCAGGTCGAAGAGTACGAAGGCAGCGGCGGCACCAAAGGCACCACCCTTCGCGATACCGGCCTGCCCTGCATCATCGTTACCCACATGGGCAACAAGACAGGCGGCATCCGCAAAATTCCGCTGATGCGCGTTAAAGTCGGCGATGCGTATGTGGTGGTCGGCTCCTATGGCGGACGCGAGAAAAACCCGGTCTGGGTCTACAATTTGCGCGCCAACCCAGATGTCGAAATCCGCGACGCCACAGAAGTCTTCAAGATGCGCGTCCGCGAAGTGCCGGCAGGCGCAGAACGCGACAAGCTCTGGGCCGCCAGCGCTGAGGCGTTTCCGCCCTACCTGGAGTATCAGAAGAAAGCCGCGCGCTTGATCCCGGTATTCTTGGCCGAACTGGTCTAGGCAAAGCCCAGGCTAAACACGCCTACTCTTCCTCGTCGGCGGCTTGGCAAAATGCCAGCCGCCGCGCTGCCCGCTGCTCTGTCGGAGGCTCCTCATGGCCCGCATGAAATTTGGCGCATTCCTCGCCCCGCATCACCCCATCGGTGAGCACCCAAGGCTGCAATTCCGCTCCGACCTGGATCTGGTCGAGAAGCTCGACAAGCTTGGCTTTGATGAGTTCTGGTGCGGCGAGCACCACTCCACTGGCTGGGAGGTGATCGCCTCGCCAGAGATGTTCCTGGCCGCCGCCGGTGAGCGCACGCACACTATCCGCCTAGGCACCGGCGTTGTCTCCCTGCCCTACCACCACCCGTTCATCGTGGCGCAGCGCATGGTGCAGCTGGACCACATGACCGGCGGTCGCGCGATGTTCGGCTCTGGCCCCGGCGCTTTGCCGTCGGACGCTTATGTGCTGGGCATCGACCCCGTCACCCAGCGCGACCGGCAGGACGAGGCTTTGGGCGTCATCCAGCGCCTGTTGGCCGGCGAGGAGCGCTTCAGCCACAAGTCCGACTGGTTCACTCTGAACGACGCTCGCCTCCACCTGCTGCCATTGCAGGAGCGGATGGAGTATGCCGTCGCCTCCATGGTTAGTCCGTCCGGCATGACCTTGGCCGGCAAGTATGACACCGGCGTGCTCTCCATCGGCTCGATGTCATCAGAGGGCCTGAACGCCCTGCCAACACAATGGTCGTTTGCGGAAGAGGCGGGGCTGAAGCACGGCAATGTCGTGGACCGCAAAAACTGGCGCATCGTCCTGCAATGGCACATCGCCGAGACCCGCGAGGAGGCCATCGCCCAGTGCAAGGACGGCCTGTTCCACTGGCACAACGAATACAGCGTCGGCACGCTGCAGCGCCCGGGCGTCAGCGCCTTCAAGACCCCGAATGAGGGCGTCGAGAAGATGGCCTTCTCCGACGGCGCAACCGCGGTCATCGGCACGCCGGACGATCTAGTCGCCCGCCTGCGCAGCCTTATAGAGCTGACCGGCGGCTATGGCGTCACCATCGGATTTGTCCATGACTGGGCCAACCGTGAGAACACCATGCGCAGCTGGGATCTCGTGATGCGCTATGTGGTGCCAGAGCTGAATGGCATGTTGGATGCCTACCGCGAATCCCGTGCTCATGTTGTTGCACACCGCGATTCGTTCGCTCAGGCGCAGCAAGGCATCCTGAACAAGATCATGGAGAACCCGCGCGCGGCAGAGGCCTTGAAGAAAACCAAGGTCGGCGTCTCAGCCGCCCTCGGCCCCCACGCAGGGCCGGATTTGGCCGCCGCCAGCGACACGGCGAACGCCAAAAAGTAGAACCGGCCAATATTGACAACCACGGGTAGGCCCATAAATGTCCGGTCTACCCGAAAAGCCGCGATCACAAGCGGCCACGACCCAAAAGAGGAAACGCCAGACCATGGCCTTGCACCCCCAAATCGTCAAAGGGCTCGAAGCCCTCGCCAAGGCAAATCTGCCGGCGCTGCACACGCTGTCCGCACCAGAAGCGCGCGATCAGATGGCCGCCATGAGCGCCGCCCGCGGCGGTGAACCGACGCCGGTGCGCAAGCTCGAAAACCGCACCATTCCGGGCCCTGGTGGCGAGATCCCTGTACGGATTTACTGGCCCCACGCGGAAGGCACCCGCGGTGCCCTGGTCTATTACCACGGCGGTGGCCATGTCATCGGCAGCCTGGACACCCACGACAAGGTCGCGCGCAATATGTGCGAGGGCGCGGGCTGCGTTGTCGTCTCTGTCGACTACCGCATGGGCCCCGAGGAGAAATTCCCAGCTGCCGTTGACGATAGCTGGGCGGCGCTGCTGTGGACGGCGGAGAACGCGGCCAGTCTTGGCGTCGACCCCAACCGCCTGGCAGTCGGCGGCGATAGCGCTGGCGGCAATCTGGCTGGTGTCGTGGCGTTAATGGCTCGGGATGCCGGCGCGCCTAAGCTGGTGCTGCAATCGCTGGTCTACCCCGTCGGCGACTACCGTCTGATCGCCGAAAGCTACAAGACCTATGGCGAGGGCTATGGTGTTCTGACCGACAAGGCGATGGTCTGGTTCCAGAACCACTACCTGCGCAATCTGGACGACGCCAACGACTGGCGCGCCTCGCCCCTGCTCGCAAAAAGCCTGAAGGGTGTCGCCCCCGCCGTCATTACCGCCGCCGAGTGCGACGTGCTCTATGACGACGGTGTGCAATACCGGGAAGCATTGGAGGCCGCCGGTGTGCCGGTGCAATACACGCTCTACCCCGGCGTCATCCACGGCTTCTTCAGCATGGCTCCGGATTTGGACCTGGCGGTTGAGGCCCAGCGCGATGTCGCCGCCGCACTGAAGGCCGCCTTCGAGGGCTAACCCCTTAAGCCCGCCGCTGTGCGCGCGGGCTTTCGTCCATCAGGTCAGCCAGGCAATGGTTCAGGCGGAGCGATAGGTCCGCTTTGATCCCCGCATACGCCGGATCATCCCACCGGTTGTGCGTCTCGCCCGGATCTTCGGCCAGATCATAGAGCTCGCCCCAGTCCTCACCCTTGTAGATGGTGAAGCGATAGCGGTCAGTCACCACCGCCTTAACCCGCGACGGCGTCTCAAAACCCAGTCGCGGACCGCCATCATTGTATTCGATGAACAGGTCGTCCCGATGGCTGTCCTGTCCGCCAGTCACCACATCCAGGAAGCTCTCCGCCTGCATGCCGTGATAGGGCTTCAGGCCGGCACGCTCTAGGATGGTCGCCGGAAGGTCAATCGTGGCAGCCAGCGCATCGGTCGTCCGCCCCGCACGGTCAGAGGGGTCTGACCAGATCATCGGCACGCGGGTGATGGAGCGGAACGGCATTGCGCCCTTCAGCAACATATTGAAATCACCCAAATAATCGCCGTGATCGGCGTTGAAGCAAATCACCGTATTCTCATAGAGCCCCGCCGCCTTCAGGCTGGCCACGATCTCACCCACCGCGTCATCAATCATCGCCAGCATACCGGCGGACAGCGCCATGGCCTCTTTCAACTGCTGCTCGCTGGCCATCGTCGCGGTCTGCGGAGAGAACTGCCCGGCACCGCTCTGCCACGCCTCATGGATAAAGCGCATCGGCGGTGTCGGGTTCTGGTGCGCCTCATATGGCAGGTCGAGCGAGAACTGATCCGGCTGGTACAAGTCCCAATATTTGCCGGGCGGGTTGAACGGATGGTGCGGGTCGGGGAAGGAGACGAACGCGAAAAACGGATCGGCCTCATCCTTCCGCCCCTGCAGATACTCAATCGTCCGCTCCTTCACAAAAGACGTCGGATACAACTCCTCCGGCACCGGCGTGCGATAGGCCTGCGGGCAGGTGTAGTTGTGCGGCAGCTGGTTGGCCTTGTCGTGGAGGTCCTGCCAGTTCGGTGCCCGTTGCTTGAACCATTGACGGTAGTGGCCGCCGCACTTGTCGCCATGCTCCGTCACCATATCCACATGCTGATAGCCGTAGTACGGCGTTTGGAAATCGTACCAATCATCATCTTGGTACCGTCCAGGCTCCTCCTGCTCGTAATAGCCGCCATCATCGCGCCAGGCCTCCGCTATCGGCCCTGTCTCGGCGGCGTCTGGGTTGAGCGGCGGGTAGGCCGTCATCGGCTGCAAATGGCTCTTGCCAATCGCCGCTGTGTGATAGCCACCTGCTGCCAGTACATCGACAAAGGTGTTGGCCCGCGTGGAAAGCGTACAGCCGTTGTAGCGCAACCCATGCGTCGTCGGGTACCGCCCCGTCATGAACGTCGCCCGATTCGGCATGCACACGGGGGAGGTCGCATGAAAGTTCCGAAACCGCGTCCCCTTCGCCGCAATCGCATCGATGTTCGGCGTCTTCACCACCGGATGCCCGGCACAACCCAGCCAATCCGCCCGCTGCTGGTCGGTCATGATGAAGAGAAAGTTCGGACGGTCTGTCATGTGGCGCTTGTCCCTGCTGGAAACGGTATTGGCCGGCAGTATGACACCTTCCCGCACCATGCGACCAGAGCGAAGGCCATCCGCCACCTGTGCTCCCCTGAAGAGCAAAGCCCCGACCCTGATCCCCGGAAGGGCCAAGCCGTTATCCGGGGCCGCCCTCCGCATCCGCACCCTCATCCCGCAACGCCAACGCCCTGGCCTTGTTCTTCGCCAACTTTTCCGCGTAATAGGGTGCGGCCTCTGCAAACACTGGCTCTCCGGCGTCATAGCAGGCGAGCGCCTCCTCCAGATACCGCCGCTCCCCGGTCTTCCCGAACAGCGCCACCTTGGCCTCCCCCAAGTTATTCTGCGTCGCCGCCCAATCAAGCGGCACTCGCTCGCGCGTGCGTTCCTCCAGCGCGGCGCGGTAGGCGTCCACCGCCTCCTCCAGCCGCGCCGTCCCGCTCTCCCGCTCACCCAGCGCCCAGAGTGCAT
>Ga0055584_100007282_pt1 | contig 10857 bp, 9 predicted proteins | sample OSDHelmetaG_FD_58716 | JGI IMG/M metagenome (GOLD analysis project Ga0055584, IMG submission 58716) | Pelagic marine sediment microbial communities from the LTER site Helgoland, North Sea, for post-phytoplankton bloom and carbon turnover... | ecosystem: Environmental > Aquatic > Marine >...
CTGCCGCGTACGGTACATATGATAAGCAATATCCGTTCACTAGAGCTGGAAGATGGCTATTACCAGGTTAAATGTAATTGGATGACGAATTACTTTCACCACAACGAAGCGGGTAACTTTTTTGGCTGGTCTGAATATAAATTGAGACCTCATCATGACAGTTGGCGCATCGCCAAAAAGCACGTTGTTATACTTAACGATACAATCAAACATGTATTGGATTTTTACCATATTTGACAATATCCAAAATTATTCTAAATCGAAAGTCTAGACGGTGGATGAGAAAAGGAGCTGAGAAGAAACGATGATAATTGGAAGGTGTTGAAAGAATGCAGCTCATGTACTGCAACACTTTGCTACAACAGGCACGATTTGAGTAGATGTTACTTAGAGGAAAAGAAGTTAATCGTAGCGGTGAAACGGATATTCGCTAAGTGGTATTTGCTATAAAATTATTTTAGCTGGTCTTAGTGCTCTGCCAGAAGTTTTCCAAAACCCATTATTTTGTCGTTAATATTATTTTGACGCAGTGCATACCAATAGGTAGCTGTATTAATAGCAATAACGGGTTTGCCTAGCCAAAACTCAGCAATTCCGGCTACGTCGGCCATCGCCAGGTTTGTTCCCGCCTGGACAATAGCATCCACATCTTCCCCATCTAATTCAATGATGGCATCTCGCAGTTGCTGGCGCGAAACATGAGCAATGAGTCTTGGGCTGCTACATTTTAAGCCTTTTAAACGTACCACTTCGAAGCCGCAGTCGGTGAAAAATGCCATGACATTTTCATCACCAATAGGCATATAAGGCGTCACAACAGCAATGCGTTTGATATTACCGTAAGCCTTTAATGCCGCAAGGCAGGCTTCCGAGCCCATCGTCACGGAAACGCCGGTGCGATTCTCCAAATGCTCTTTCAGCTTGTCGCTACCATCTTTACCATCCCAAAAAGATTCCGCTGACATGCCGAGGATGACATGATCAGGGTTACAACTCATGACGGCATCTACCGCATCGTCTGTCGCGTTACGAATATTATTCAGCATTTCCATGAAGCTGGCGTCATCGTTAACTTTAGTATCAGGAATGATGATGCGTGAGAAATGGTTGGTAACACCGTGAGGTGTCATCGCCTCATATTCTGGCTGTACAGAAGTATTTGTAGACGGTGCAACCACGCCAAACAATTTACGATATCCAAGTGAGTCTGTCATCTTTAGCTGTCTTTTCTTGATTCCATTTTAGGTAAAATATGTTCGCCAAAAATATCAATATCGTGATCAAAATCGGGAAAAGCAAACATACAAGCATCAACCTCTGCTTCATCATATATTCGATCCAGATAGTTTGCGACAGTGTCATAACCACCAACCAAAGTGGGTAAACCCATAAACATCTTTTTTCGTTTTAAACTTTCCGACATACCATCAGATTTATCGAGTTCGGCGCTGCCGCCAAGATTGGCAATAGCCGCTTCATCCGCCCCAGCAACGATATGTTCAAAGCGTTTGCTGGCACCTGTATCGGTCTCTGCGCTGATCACGTTAAATAAAGCGATAGTACCTACGTCGCGTTTCAATTCTCTGGCGTGAGTTTGCAACTCGTTAGTAATGGTTTTGAATGCCCTGATATCCTCTTCAATATCATTGGTATTACCACCGGCGATGACGAAATTACGATCGCCGCACTCGGCTGTGAATCTAATGCCGCGATGAGACTGGCCAGCACAAACCAGAGGAATGGGTGTTGTAGGTTTGGGTTTTATCTCTGCCATATCCATTTCAAAGTACTTCCCTTTTAAATTCGATTTACCATCGTCCCATAAATCCTTAAGTATACTTACATATTCGGTGGCATAGTCGTAGCGCGAATCAAAATGTTCGTCACCAGGCCATAGACCCATCTGTAAAAACTCGTCCTTATACCATCCCGAAACAATATTTAGACCAAAGCGTCCGGGACAAACGGCTTCTATGGTTGAGGCCATGCGTGCCGCTACTGCAGGATGTAATGACAAATTTGTAACCGAGGGGATTAGTTTAATGGTGGAGGTGATAGGGGCCAGAGAAGCCGTCAACGTAAATGAATCGAGTGCATAATCCCAGTATTCAACCTCACCACCGAAACCGCGAAACTTCACCATCGACAAGGCAAAATCGAAACCTAGAGATTCACATTTTAATGTCACATCACGATTTAACTCCCATGTCGGCCAGGTCTCGGGTACATTTTTAGAAATAATGAAACCGCCTTTTGCGATTGGTAAGAAAATTCCGATCTCCATCATGATAGTAGGCCTCCGAAGTGATTAGTCGACTCAATAAGAAACTGAGTTCTGAATACCTTTTTACTTTATTGAGTAAATTTTATAGCTGTATAGTTTTGTAGAGTAATGTATAGTTTATGTATACAATTTTGTCAAACGCTTAAATGCGTCTGGGAGCGTAGATGGGAAAATCGGATGTAAATGGTATTAGGGAGTTTCGTGAGCAATTTGGTATCACGCAGGCGGCTCTAGGTGAAATACTGGGCACCAAACCGGCGACGGTGTCACATTGGGAAACAGGACGACGTCAGTTACCTGATTATATTTCTCAACGTTTACTGCGATTGCGCAAGGATATGGAAGAGACTGCAACAAAAGATTCTGGTCAAACTCTTGTTATCGGGGAAGCAAGAATGTCTGACGGTGAATTCAATCTCTACCCCTGGGATGAAAAGCTAGTGAGCGTACCGACACCGACCTCGACATCAGAGGAAGACTTAAGAGCAGTAATTTTAAGAGACGTAGGCAGAAACGTCGAAATTAATGGCTGGCTAGCATTCTTTTCCCTCAAAAATGAAATTAGATTTAATACACTTTCAATTATCAAGTTAGGTGATGACACAGGATTTTGCGGCTTTTTACGCAATGTGGCGAAAAATCACATCGACGTAGAGAGTTTCTTTGGTGAAAGACGTTTGCAGAAAGTTAAAGTTGAAGCCTGTTACCCTATTACCTGGATGAAGGCGCCGGTTGAAGATGAAAATAAAACCTGAATTTATACTATACGATGCGGCGAAAAGTCCGTGTGGTCGACGTGTCCGTATGACACTGATCGAAAAAGGCTTTGAATTTGAAATCCGCTGGCTCAATCTTGCTTTCATGGATCAAAAACAAAGTTGGTATTTACTACTAAACCCCAATGGCGTTGTACCAACCTTGCTCCATAACAAACGGACTGTGTACGACTCGAATGTTATTAATGAGTATTTGGATAGTTTGCAAAGTGAACATCAGTTGATTCCTGGGCCGAGAGATTTGCAAATAGAAATGCGGATGTGGATGGCGTTTGAAATGGAATGGGCGAAACCCTTTAGAGAGGCTATCTACCAGACCTACGGCAAGCAACGATTGCAAAATACAGGCATCACGGAAGACCAGTTGGAAGTTGAAATTCATAGTCGTTCAGACAATGCGGCTTATGTTCAACTAGCAAAAAAAATACTTATCGAAGAACCTGATCAAGATTTATTATCCGGACGGATTGATATTTTGATGGAAAGAATGTCCTGGATGGAAAATGTGCTATCCGACAAGAGAAAATGGTTATTAGGTGATGAGTTCTCACTGGCTGATATCACATTAGCTCCCAGACTGGATTTGTTTTCTTTAATAGGTGTTGATGATTTCTATCAGCGATTTCCGAATATAGACACCTATATGAAAGGAATTTTTAAAAGGCCTAGTTGGAACGGATCGGATCTATTACCAGAAGAAGGTAATAAAAGTACATTCGTGAGCAAGATTAACTAGTGAGCTCAACATATGATAAGAAGCTCGGATTAAAAAAATAAATCATCTATAGGAAAGCGGATTTTATCCTGTGGCTGGTCAGCACTATACCCAATAGTAACCAGCGCTGTAGGTGTAAGCGTTTTTTCTAATGTCAGTAATGCAGAATATTTTTCTGGTTGAAAGCCTTCCATAGGACAGGAATCAAGTCCTAAATCTTTTGCTCCATTAACTGCATTAGCCACGGCAAGATAGCTTTGCCGCTGTGCCCAACACAATTTTTGTTCTTCAGTGAGCGACATTTCAAAGTCACGCATTTTTTCTATGGTACTTTGTACCGAATCAGAAGACCTGCCCGACGCGTTTAACATGACTTCATACTTATCGATGCGATTTACAATATTGGAATCTGCACAAAATACTAGAAGATGCGAGCAGCTTGTTATTTGCGGTTGATACCACGAAGCCTCAACTAACTTATTCTTTGTTTCTTTATCCCTGACAATTTTTACTTTCCACGGTTGCAAACCGAAGGCAGAGGGAGCCAGTCGAATGACTTCAATCAGCTTACTAATTTTCTCTTCAGAAACCTGAATACCGTTAAAATTTTTGACGGCGTAACGACGCTTGACTATTTCTTGAAATTCCATGATCTTGGTTTCCGGGTTATAAAAAATGTGTTTTAAAATGAAATGACACTGTTGTCAGTTTTACTCTTGTTTAATGCTGGCATATCATCATATTTTTTAGAAGCCATTTCAACAATGAGACTGATTGTTGTTAAGTTTACTGGCTTTAATCTAAACTAATTATAGACAAAGGAACGCTAGGGAATACATATGAAATATTACTCAATACAAATACTCTCTTTGTTTCTTGTTCTAGTTTCGGCACCGATATCTGCTGATAAGGAGCTTCTAACCACACAGTATGTTATAGAAAACTCTTCTGATAACGACTGGCGCACACCGGCTGCTGAGAATCTCCTCTACATGGAGTTTGAAGACGCACAGATTATTTTCGAGCTTGCTATTGATTTTGCACCAGAACATATCGCCAACATAAGAAAACTGGTGGCTGCTCGTTATTTTGACGGTCTTTCAATAATACGTTCTCAGGATAATTACGTCGTCCAATGGGGTGATCCATCAGCAGGTAAAAAAGGCGCGAAAGCGTTTGACGATGCGAAAGCGGAGTTAGAGCCTGAGTTTTATCGTAAGCGCGCTGGATTAAATATTACGCCACTTGATAGTCAGGATGCCTACGCTGATGAAGTCGGTTTTTCTAATGGTTTTCCTGTGGCAAGTGATTCAGAAAGAGCCTGGCTTACGCATTGCTATGGCACGCTGGGTATCGGTCGGGATTATGCCTTCAATAGCGGTAATGGAGCAGAAATGTATGTGGTTACGGGTCATGCTCCACGGCATCTGGATCGTAATGTGACCTTAATCGGTCGAGTACTACAGGGCATCGACAATCTTTCCAGTTTACCGCGAGGAACGGGTGAGTTAGGTTTTTATGAAACAGAAAAAGAGTATGTGAAAATTACTTCGGTGTATTTCGGTGATGAAATACCTCAAGCAAAAAGAGCAAAAATTGAAGTTATGCGCACAGATACAAACACATTCAAACAATTTGTTCAGGCAAGAACCTTCCGCGTGCATAAGTGGTTCGCTGATCCTGCCGGGCGTATAGAGCTTTGCAACGTAACAGTGCCGGTACGCTCAAAACAATAATAGTTAAGTCTAGATTGCTGGCAAAGTGCCTCAGCTAATTGATTATTCAGCTAGCTTGGACACCTTATCTGTCGCCTGTTCTGGACCCATTGCGGTGTAACCACAATCTACTGCTATGTCCGCGCCGGTAATGCCGGAAGCTTTATCGGAACATAAAAAGGCTACTGTGTTAGCGACTTCTTCTGGATCAACAATTCTCTCCAGCATATGCATTGGAGCACCGACCTTATCAGCCTTGTCACGATCGTTACCGCTGAAGTCGCGTATAGGGTTGGACCATACCCACCCTGGTGAGACAGAATTCGATCTTATTTTCATTGGTGCCAAATGCAAGGCCATGTTTCTGGTCATGCCGACAATGGCTGCTTTTGACACACCATAAAGCATGCGTCCTGGTTGCGCGATTTTTGCGGATATACTGCCAAAAAACACCACGGAACCACCGCCTCTAGATTGCATGTGAGGCGCAACTTTTTCCGTGAACATCGCACCACCGACAACATTCGTATTCAGTGCACTCAACCAGTCGTCGCGAGTTGACTCAAAACCATTATCCAAATAGGTTGCTGCGACATTGACCAGATAATCGACTCCACCAAAACTTGATATAGTTTTTTCTATGCAATTATCGATATCAGCATCGCGGGTTATATCTGTTTGTACAAAGATGCAGTTATCTCCCATTTCTTGCGCGAACTTTTCACCATCATCAACATTGATATCCGCAATCACGATTCTGCAGTTATTTTCAAGTAGGGCGAGAGCAATCTTTTGCCCGATTAAGGTTGAACCGCCGGAAACTATAGCAACTTTATCTGTACTCATTTTTTGTTCCTCATGTTTGATCGCGTGACCTTTGTCTAGATACAGTATAATCGATAAATGAACGCTGGCTAGAGTAGAAAAATGTCAATAGAGAAAACGGAAAATATACCTTCGGAAAGTGACAAAATTACTATGTCACACTACATATTACTGGCGATGCTGACGATGCTTAATATATTAAGCATTGTTGATCGTCAGTTATTAAGCAGTTTTGCCAACTATGTTGTGCCAGATCTAAACTTAAGTAACACCGAGTTCGGATTGCTTACCGGTCTGGTGTTCATGGTTTTTTATTCCTTTATGGCACTTATTATGGGGGCACTTGCGGATATTTATCATCGGCCGAGATTGATTTCCGCCGCTGTATTTCTCTGGAGTTTGTGTACCGCTGCCTCAGGTGCCGCAAAAGGTTTTTTTAGCCTGGCCATTCCACGAATGCTAATCGGTGTTGGTGAATCAACCTTAGCGCCGTCAGCAATTTCAATGCTAGCGGATAAATTCCCCGCATCAAAAAGAGGTTTAGCTTCAGGCATTTATTATACCGGTGTTTCAATAGGTTTAGGTGTTAGTTTGTTAATAGCAGGTTATCTGGGACCGGTGATTGGCTGGCGGATGTGTTTTTATCTGCTTGGCGGTATCGGCGTAATTCTTTCTATCGCTGTTTTATTTATTACCGAAGTACCACGCAGAGCAAGCAACGAAATTGGAGCGCAACAAAAAAAGCAAAATATCAAAACCAAGTTGGTGGGTTTGTTTCTCGCACTTAAATCTTCTCCTGCATTATGTATGACTATCATAGGTGGAACCTGCGTGCACATTATGTTTGGCGCAACAACCTTTGATCAATTGTGGTATGTACAGGAAAGAGGTTATGACCGAGCGCTCATCGCGCAGACGACAGGCTGGTTTGGGGTGCTGGGTGGCGTAACAGGAAATCTGGTAGGTGGACTGGGAAGTGATTACTGGCACAAGATAACCGGTAAGAGTCGGTTATCTTTTTTGTTGATAGTGATGATAATGCTTGCACCGATTAATATTTATTATCGTATTGCAGATCCGGGCACTTTTTTCTTCTGGTTGGGCGTATTCTTTACTTTTTTCCAACTTGGGCTTAGCTATGGTCCTGTCTATGCGACCATACAGGAACTGGCGCCACCACAAGTGTGCTCCACAGTTGTCGCATTTAATATCTTAATGGCCAGCGTCGTGGGAGTCGGGTTTTCGATAACTGCTAGCGGTATCCTAATTGACTATTTTATTGGTCTTCAATTGGCTGAGCCTTATACCTGGTCATTATTGGTGTTCACCGTACTATCGATGACCTGTATTCCTGCATTTTATTTTGCGATGAAATTACATCATAAAACCGGGTTGTATAGTGACTAATTAATGACAGTTCCGGCAATAGTCGTGCGATGCAAGTGTCGGATATAAGATGAGTCATACCAACTGGCAGAATGAATAACACAGGCGTTATCCCACATAAGTAGATCATTCGCTTGCCAGTCATGGGTATAGACAAACTTAGGATCGGTCGAGTGCAAAAATAATTCATTTAGTAATTTTTGTGATTCAGATTCATTCATACCTTCTACTCGAACCGTAAAACCCTCATTAACATAGAGTGCTTTGCGACCGGTGATTGGATGCGCACGAACTATCGGGTGACTTACTTCTGGAAGTTTCTCTCGCTCGTCCTGTTTCAGCTGACTACGTTGCATGCCGCGTTCAGCATCTTTTTGCCAGCGTTGTTCGTAACTATGAATGGCTGTTAAATCCTGTATGTGCTCTTTTAGGGATTCATCGAGTGCATCGTAGGCGGCGTACATGCCAGCGAAAGGCGTACTACCACCAGCGCTAACTGGTGGGACTTCATGTGCATAAAGCAGCGAACCCAAACTTGGTTTTGGTAAATAGGAAAGGTCTGAGTGCCAGAACCGACCAGCATCTTCAATACCCAGAGCTTTACCATTTTCAACTTTATTGGACAGCACCACTATTTCAGGGTGATCTTTCAATAAGTATTGCTTGGCAATATGAATCTCTAAATCGCCAAAACGCTGACTGAAAGCAATATGCTGTTCATTACTTAAATGCTGATCTCGAAAAAGAAGAACACCACATTCATGAAAAGTATTTTGAATACGAGAAAATGTTGCATCGTCGATAGTGTCAGATAAGTCAATCTCTATGACTTCGGCACCGATCGTCTCAGTAAGAGGTTTTATTTCAATTGCCACAGTCAGGGGATCAAATATTATTTAATAATTTAAAATTTCCACGCATGTAAAGTGCGAAGGCTAAAGTTAGTGAGAGAGTAAACTGATTAGGACTAATAAATCCAGATAAATTGAAATTATATTTAAACTGGGAAATGAGGATGGTAAGTAATGAGTCTTATAACCCAAGTTTGGCCAGGCTTATGTTGTCACATTGAGCTCGCATCTCTTCATAATCTTGCTCCAGAGAGATGAGTTGTGTGGCTACATTTTTAGAATTCAGGAAGTTGTCAAACAAGGGGGATGAACGCATCGTACCGAAGGGTTGCCAGTCTCGCTCTACCATTTCCCGCACCAACTCTAGAGCCTGTAATTCATCGTTCATCAGATAGTGCAGAGCAACATCAAGACTACTGAGGGTGGGAGTATCCCAGCCCAGCTCGGTAAGTTCGTCGAGAATCGTTTTCGCCTGATTAATCATCACAAGAGCCTCGGGGCTTTCTTTATCAAATCCCAGTTTGCTCATCGCATGATAGAGTAAGGCAGCTATTTCTAATTCAGGTTCATTCATCATACAATCGCTATTTGCCAGGGTTTGCTGATAAACATCGAAACCTTTGTCTGCCTTTTGATAATCTCCGGCAAGATAATCCGAAAGCGCATACATGTAGTAAACGAAACTATCTGTACAGGCGATTTGCATGGCATGCTTTACTTCGAACTGGTCAGAATGCATAAAATCAGCAACTTTTTTCAACTCTGTATGATTTCTATCGACAACAGCGATGCTGCCATTGGTCATGGCAATCTGCCAATCGTCCATCAAGCCGCCATTATCCACAACCATACGTTTCGCCTTATCTATATGCTGTAACTGAATCAATGCTTCAATAACGTATATGTTCGTGTAAGGTTTATATTCACCAGTGAAAGTATGACCAACAGCAAGATTGAGCACCTCATCGTAGTGGCCCAGGGAGAGTCTTGCTTCCAACTGGATTTTCAAAAACTTCTCAGATGGGTTCACTTTAGAAAACTCAGTCAATGCTTGCAGCGCTTCATCATAGAAACCTTGCACCATGAGTGAGTGTGCATAGTTTGCCTGAACTTGTGGATGCAAAGGATCGATTTTCAGCGCATCCTGGAAATGCTTATATGCCTGTTTCACATTTCTCGAATCAGTCCAGGAACTTCCCAGCCACATATGTGCCATAGAGTATTGCGGTTTTAGTTCGACCGCGCGTCTATAAGATTCTCGTGCAGCCTCCGGTTTGTTTGTTTGCTCCAGAAACATACCATGTGAGGCATGCGCTTCAGCAAGTCCGGGTTCCAGATCCATGGCTTTCAGGATAGCGGCATAACTTTCATCCTGAATTTCATCCATTTTGCGACTGCCATATAGCGTCTGAAACATTAATGCATCGGCCAGACCCGAATAGGCTAGTGCGTAATCAGGATCCTGGGACAGGGCTTGTTTAAAATATTCTTCAGCAAGCTGCAATGAGTCTGCAGTTCGTTGGTGCCAATGGTGTCGTCCAAGAAGATAATAATCATGTGCCTGCACATTAGAAGTCATGCCAGTCAGTAACGCGGTTGAATTTTTTAAGGAAGGAGCAAGTTGCTCGGCAATTTCATCTGCGATTTCTGTTTGAATCTTGATTTTATCTTCAATACCGCGCTCATAACTGGAGGCCCAAATTGAATAGCCATTTCTGGCATCAGTAAGTTGTGCGGTAATACGTAAGCGTTCATTATCAATACGTACGGTTCCTTCGAGCAGCGCATCAACATTCAACTGCTGTGCAATTGTTCTGACATCCATTGGTTTGTTTTTAAAAACCGTAGAAGAAGTGCGTGCTGCTATACGTAAATTTGTGACAGTAAGTAATGCGTTTCGAATATCCTCCGATAAGCCATCACTAAAATATTCATGATCTGGATTACCACTCAGGTTAACAAAAGGTAAGACTGCTACTGACTGAATACTTTCCAATGGTTTGATTGCTTCCGCAATATTATTTTGAATCTCATCTTCCAGTAGCAGCTGAGTAGATGAAATATCTTGGTCTGTTTTGATATTGCTTTGTTTAAAGCCGCCAACACTATTGGCAATCAGCATAATTAACAGCGGGCCTACAATAACAATGACTGTTCTAACCATACCTGGGTGGGCCAGGTTGAAAAACCCCATAAGACCTTGACCAAACTTTGATTTCGAAGGGCTATCCTCGTTGGAAATAGCTTTATCTAATGATTCAATCTTGTCAGTGACTTGTTCATTTTCGAATAGGGCTTGAACTGG
>Ga0055584_100007283_pt1 | contig 10857 bp, 5 predicted proteins | sample OSDHelmetaG_FD_58716 | JGI IMG/M metagenome (GOLD analysis project Ga0055584, IMG submission 58716) | Pelagic marine sediment microbial communities from the LTER site Helgoland, North Sea, for post-phytoplankton bloom and carbon turnover... | ecosystem: Environmental > Aquatic > Marine >...
GTACCGGAAGAGGCGCGCTGGTCGAGCGCCGTATCTCCATCATTATCAATCATATTGGGCAACGTACCACGAATCGAAATATTGTTGGGCGAATTGATGGAACCACCGCGCAGCGGCGAATTGAGGCCAATGGCGATATTGCGCGTCGTGTCAGCGCGCTGCGGCACAATCCAATTGGGCAGCCCCTCCGCGTCGAAATCAATCACGCCACCAGGAGCATTCGTCTGCTCGACCGTAGTCGCATTGCGTATGACAGAGGCGGGCAAGTCTCCGCCGCCACTCTGCCAGCTCAGCCCTTGCTCACCACCTATAATGGTTACCTCCGCTATAGACGGCCCGCTGCCAAACAACGCGACAAACGCCAAACAACCCAACAAAATGCAAGATCGATCTATTTTTTTCATATGAGGTCTATAGCCGAACTTCTGAACAAGGGTTAGTATTGCCCAGGAATTTGTTAAGCTTTATAATTTATTGATCGCTAAGTAAGTTAATCGCGTAGCATAGGGCAAGTAGATTCTCATTCTGTGAACAAAAAATCACTCCCGATCACTACACGTCGCTTTCACCACAAACACGCTAATATCTGTGTCATTCCCGCACGATAGGAAGTATTTTATGTCTATCAAGCCTACTTTTATCGCCTCTCTATTATTTGCTTTTTCCGCCTTGTTGGGCACTCTCAATGGCTGCGGCTCTGAATCAGAAACGCCACCAGATCCGAGTGACCCCACGCTAGCTACGGTCGATGGCATCCCCATCACGCTGAGCGAGTTCCAGGCTTTTTCCGAGCCTATTCCCGAGGGCATGAAGAAGGGCGACACCCCCCTTGCCAAGGAACGACATGTTCTCGAAAGCCTAGTAGACAAACGCCTATTATTGGTCGAAGCGAATAGTCTCCCTCTCGATGAAGACACTTCTTTCCAAGACGAACTGTCCATTTTTAACCAGAACCGCCTGCTCGAACTATATGCTAAACGAGAAGTAACAGACAAAATTGTCGTCTCCGACGAAGAAATGGAGCAGCATTTCCGCGCTACGCACAGAGACCGCGCGCTGCGCTTTAACGGCATCATGCTCGAAAGCCTAGCAGAGGCAAAAAAGATCTTGGCCGAGATTGAGGCCGGTGGCGATTTTATGCAACTGGCCAAAGGCCATTCCCTACACCGCGAAAGCGGGGAACAGGGCGGCGATATAGGCGGCTACAAATTAAAGGACAAAGTTCATCCCTCCATCGCCGAACCCATCTTTGCGCTCAAAATCGGAGAAGTGACCCAGCCCATTCCCCTCAACTTCGCCGGCAAACCGAGTTTTGCCATCTTTCAGGTAACGGACGAAATGCCCGCTCCTATGGCCGCTTCAGAGCGCAAGGTCCGCGAAGAGATTTTTGGCCGCAAGCGAGCCGAACGCTACAAGGTGCTGCTCGATTCACTCGTAGAAGCCTACGCCCCGCAGATACAGACAGAGCAGGTTAGCTGGCTCATCCAATACAGCAGCCAGCCCGACAATAATCTGTCCGCCCCACCCGCAGATTGGGCGACTAAGGCCATCTGCACGTATCGCGACGGTCAGATCAGCCTCGACTACTTCTTCCAGATCGCCCGCGAAATTCGCGCTGGCCAAACTGAATTAGCCGATAGCTCACGCGTCCTCCTGCTCCTCAACCAGGTAATCATCCCCTCACAGATCTTCGGCAACGAGGCGCGCACCTTCGGTCTAGACCAACACCCCGGCCTGCTCAAACGCGTCCAGGCCAAAAGAGAAGACCTCTTACTCAACGCCCTGCGCCAGCGCTACGTAGACGAAAACATCGACGCCAGTGATGAAGAAGCGCGCGCCTTCTACGACGCCAACCAAATCAAGTTCACCTCTCCCGTCACGACTGAGATCGTGGAAATATTGGTGAGCTCCGATACGCTAGCTCAGCGCCTCAAGAACCAGATCGTCGCCGGAGCCGACCCCTTGCCCTTAGCCCGCCAGTACACCACCCGGCACGGCGCCGTCCACCACGATGGCCAATTGAGCGTTAGCACCTATACCAAAGCCTACTACAAGGAAATATTTGATATAGTCCAGGAAAGCGAGATCGGTCAGATCGTCGGACCAGTGCCAATCACTGAGGGCTATTCGGTATTTAAAGTATTGGATCGCAAACGAGAGCTGGCACCTTACAACGCCGATTCGAAGCGGCGCTCCATCGCCTATGTCAAGATCGGCAAGTCGAGGAATGGATACGTGAGCTACGTGCGCGGGCTGCGCAAAAAATACGCCGTCGAGTTTTTTGAAGACGCGATAGAACGCGCGCTGACGCCAGCGAACTAATGCTACGCCGGCCTCTGCTTTTTTTTTGCTCTTTTGCGGGTGTTCCACTAACGCACCCGACCCCGAGCTCGATGCGCAAATAAAAGAAGGGCAGCGCCATTTCTTCGCCGGTGATTACCAAGCGGCCAGCGCCCTCTTCCAACGCGTCGTGCAGGCGGATAATCCCCCCGTAGTGGCCTTTCGCTATTTGGGGCGCTCCCATCTCAATATGGGTCAGTACGATTCGGCGCAGAAAGCCCTCGAAGCCGCTATAACTACCTACGCAGACGATGCCGAGTTATACGATATACTCGGCGCCGTGCATATGACCCGCTCCTTTGCCCAAGCGCAGTATAGCGCAACCGACCTCGCACTCGCAGCCTTCGAGCACTCGCTCGCACTCGACCCACAGCGCGCAACAACCCACTACAACCTCGGTTTGCTCTACAGCTATCGCGACAGCACGCGCCTGGCCGAGCAGTTCTACCTAAGCGCTTTGGTCGCAGATTCGACTCTGGCGCCGGCGCACAAAAAACTGGGGATGTACTACCGCAAACGAGGAGAAGTAGATTCCGCTCTAGCCCATTTCCACAAAGCCGCACGCCATGCGCCCAAAGACGGTGAGGTACACTTCTACCTCGGCCTTTTGCAGCGCACACAGGGCGACAATGACGCGGCCGAGCAATCTCTACTTCAGGCCGCTAAATACAACCCGCAAGCTCCGCAAATCCATTTTAACCTAGCGCAAATATACCTGCGCACCGGCCGTCGCCAAGAAGGTCAAAAAGCCCTGCGGCGCTCGGAGCTATTGCGCAAGAACGACCGCGGTATTGGCGCAGAACTATCGTATCCCAAAGCGGGGGCTGTGGCGATTGGTCCAGCGACAGCGCGCTATAATATGGCACTAAACCTAGCCCTGCAGGGACAGTATGACCAAGCCATTATCGAATATCGCAACAGCCTGAAAATCAACCCCGAGCTCAAGGACGCCTACAGCGGCCTAGGCATCCTACTCACTTGGAAAGGCGATTTATCCGAGGCTGAAAAATGCTTCCTCCAGGCCATTGCCCTCGACGAGCAAGACCCGCTGAGCTTCGCGCGTTTAGGCATGGCCCAACTCAAACAAAAACGCTACGCACAGGCCGCCGAAAACCTTAGAAAAGCCGCAACACTCGACCCCAATCTGTATGAAGCATTCTACGGTTTAGGTTTAGCCGCAGCCCGCACGGGTAATTTAAAAACGGCTATCACTCATTTCTCCAAAGCAGCCGCTTTGCACCCGACAAACCTCGAGACCCATATGAACCTCGGCGTGGCGTACGTAAAGTTGGGGGATTTAGACAGAGCCGCTCAGGCCTACACCCAAGTAGTAGAGCTCGACCCCAATAACGGGCGAGCCCATCTATACCTGAGCGATGTCTACGGCAAGATGGGACAGATGCACAAAAGCGCGACACACAGAGATAGAGCCCGACACTTATCCTCGCTCCACTGAAACGAAACGAGGCGGCCGATATGTCACACACAACTATTTCTACATACGTGTGTTATCTCCAGAGCCCATCCAAGCACAATCCCTATTTGCCCGCTCTATACCTTAGGGGATGGATCTTTGCCCTCTGCCTATTATCAGCGTCGGCCACCCACGCACTTACGATCTATCGGATTGGTGGCGAAGATTTACCTCAGCCTACGCTAGAAGTGCCCTATAGTTTCGTGCAACTCTCCTGGCAAGAAGTCGATCCCGCACGCCACGGCAAGAGCGAACTACTCAATATCCAGGCCGAATCTATCGCTCCACAAACCATGGATCCCAACACCAACCTGACGCCCTTATTAGAAGAATTCGGCGGTCGTATTATGGTACTAGAGTGGAACGGCTGGGCGCAGTGGCGAGACGACGACATATGGATATTTGATGGCGACCCCGAAACGGCCTATCTGGGAGATGGACACTATCTACGCGTAGCTGGGTACGGACCACAGAATAAGTATTGGCTCTTTGATTTCGGCGGACGCTTCTTTATTGACCGAGTCCGTTTTTATCCGCGCGAGCGCTTTCAATCGACTCGTTTTATCGGGCAATTCCTTATTGGTATCAACGATGGCGACCCGCTCAAAAAGGGCACGCGCGCCTATAGTGCCGGCTGGCGCGGCAGCGATTTCGACTTCGACATAGTCCACTCCATCAGTGAAAATACCCAACCCCTCATAGAGCTCAAATTACCGCAGGAACCCGTACAACAGCTCTTGTTTGAAGCACCGGAAAATGCCCGAGGCATTTGGGAAATCGCCGAATTCGAAATCTACGGCACCGGATCCGCATCACAGGCGAGTTATATTTCAAACATTATTGACCTGGGGGCACCAGCCGCCCTGGGCAACTTGAGTTGGCAGGGGCAAAAGGACGCAGAGGCCCGTATTGATCTCAGCGTGCGCACCGGTGATGATGACGACCCCAACACCTATTGGCGATCCACTTTTCGCGGCAATGAGTTGAGTCGTTTTGACGCCGAGGGCAGAGAGCTCGATCTGCGCAGCTACAACCGCTTAGAAAGAGGCGCACAGGCCAATATTTCCCCCGATTCGCAGAACTGGAATTTTTGGGGAGCCCCCTTCGACTTTGACGCGACCTCAGCACCTTTGCCCAGCGATAGGCTGCGTCGTTTTATACAGATCAAAGCCGATTTCCACTCGACCGCACAGGCAAAAGGGCAATTAAACTATCTACAATTCAGTGTTTCTGTCCCCCCCGTTGCCTCCACGGCACTGGCCGAGATCAGCCCCACTCGCGTTGCTCCGCAAACCCCTACGCTCTTCACCTTCAAAATCAAACCACACCTAGCGGCGCAGGATCTCGGCTTTGACCGTTTAGCCGTCGACACCCCCGCCCAAGCGCAGGGCATAGAATCCGTGCGTATAGGCGGTGTAGAAGTAGATTTTGAGATCCTGCGTTTGGATGAAAAAGGCTTTGAAGTGACGCTGCCGGACATAACTCAAGAACGAACCGGTGAATTGCTCGAAGTCGATTTCAGGTCGGAAGTATTTGCCTTTAGCACCGTATTTTCAGGGAGAATACGCAACAGCACGCACCCATTTGAAATCGCCCAACCGCTTACGCCCGGCGATGCCGACAGAGGCGATGAAAGCACCGGCCTACGCGTGGAACTACTCGATTTACAGCGGGATATAATCGCTGGGCTCACCGTGTCTCCGGCAGCGTTTACTCCCAATGGCGACTTCATCAACGACTCGACCCATATCGAATACGACTTGCTCTATCTGATCGATGCCGTCGCCATCGAGATAGCGGCCTACGATTTAGCCGGACGCAAAGTAGCGCACATTTTTTCAGGCCAAGCCCATAGTGGCCGTTTCACCAAGCAATGGGATGGCAAAGGCCCAACGGGGCAACTACTGCCGCCAGGTCTCTACCTGCTGCGTCTCACTGCAGACACAGACCAAGGAAAAAACCATAGCCAGCGCCTAGTTTCACTGGTCTATTAATATCTTATCACTCAACGGGTTCGCGTACGATCAAGACTTGGTCAGCGGCAATATCGCGCAGAACCTGCACCTTACCGCTAGGCCAACGCACCTCGAGTTCCTCGACCCGCTCGCTTTCGCCCAAACCAAAATGCACTCTCAGATCGCTGTGGGATAAATAGGAACCGCCGCTCTGCACCTGCGCGTGTTGGCTGCGCCCACCCGCCCGCAATATCAGGCGAGTGCCAATGCCATCGCGATTGCTCTTGCTACCCACGGTGCGCACGAATAAGTAATGATTTTCGTTGCCGCCATCATTGCGCAACAAAGTCGGAGCACTGTTGAGGTTTAAAACGAAAATATCGATATCGCCATCGTCGTCGTAATCGGCAAAACTAGCGCCCCTGCTCACGCGGCGCAGTTCCAATCCCTGCCCAGCCTCAGCCGATATGTCTACCAACCGACCCTCTCCTCGATTCTCAAAGAGCGAATTGAGCTGCTCGTAGCTAGAGTCTACTCGGGGCAAATCTGCCTGCGGATAGGTATGACCATTTGCGACGAAGATATCTTGGTCACCGTCGTTGTCCATATCAAAAAAACCGGTACCCCAAGCGACGAGGCGACGGTCGGCAGCACCGATTCCAGATGCAAAGGACACATCGGTAAAAAAGCCCCCTCCTTCGTTCTTGTAGAGTGAATTGTATTCGTCGGCAAAATTCGTGACGAATATATCAAAGCGTCCATCATTATTATAATCGCCGAACGCTGCGCCCATACAACCCTGCTTGACCCCTTCGCCACTATAGGCCACGCCAGCTAATAGCGCCTCTTCGGCGAAACGGCCATTGCCCAAATTGCGGAAGTGTTTGTTGGGAGTCGAGTCGTCTGCAACAAAGAGGTCGGGCCAACCGTCGTCGTTATAGTCGCCAAAAAAGACGCCCATGCCATAGAACTTCTCCCCGGCTAACCCAGCGGCCTCTGTCGCATCAGTGAACGTGCCATCGCCGTTGTTCTGATAGAGCACGTCGGCTCCCGGCAAAAGCCCCACGGGACCACAGTAGACGCCGACATTTTTCCACAAACAGGGGATCGGCGACTTGTACTCTGGAGAAAAATCTACGTAGTTGGCCACGTACAAATCGACATCGCCATCGAGATCATAATCGCCAAAACTCACGCCCGTCCCCCAGCCCTCGTGGCCAACGCCGGCAGCGGCCGTCACATCCTCAAAACGGCCGCCGCCGAGATTGCGATAGAGCGTGTTGCGGCCATAATTGCTGACATATAAATCCACGTGCCCATCGTTGTCGTAGTCGGCCACTGCACAGCCCATCGACCAACTCGTATCCCCCACCGCCGCCGCCGCCGTCACATCTACAAAACGGCCATCGTCGTTGCGATAGAGCCTATTGGTCGGCTCTTGCCCGGCAGCAAAGCCGTCAAAAGACGAACCGTTCGTCACATAGAGATCACTATCGCCATCGCCATCGTAGTCAAAAAAAGCGGCTCCCCCCATCATGCCCTCGACGATGTAGCGCTGATCCGTGCCCGAGGTATTGACAAATGCCACACCGGCCTCGGCCGCTCGGTCGACAAAAGAAATCGCACTCGCCGCCGTTGTTGCCATTGCTATACCTACCACAACACGGCGCATCAGCGACAGACTAACGCATAAACGGCGTACAATAGAGGTCATTAAAAACGCTGTTATATCACGAACCATGCTCTTTTACAGCTCCTGCTCAATGCGCATAAATTGGTCGACCTTTACGTTGTGCAATTCCTGCTGACTGCCGTCGGGCCAGAAAATTTCGAGGCGTTCGACAACCGTGCACGATCCGAGGCCAAAGTGCAACCGGCCAGCACTGGCCGCGAGATAAGACCCACCCCCCATTCGATACCGCGTCTGTTCTACGCCGCCGCACACCAGGCCTATGCGCGCGCCCACGGCATCGCGATTGGAACGCACCCCCACCAACTGTACAGAGAGCCAATGCCCCGCGTATAGGTCGTTGCGATAAAGCCGGGACGGCCCATTGTTGTTGGAAACTAAGATATCCTGATCGCCGTCGTTATCGTAATCGCCATAAGCGGCACCGCGCGAAACCGACGCGAGTCGGAATGCCGGTCCCATTTGAGCCGAGACATCGCTAAAAACACCTTGGCCGTTGTTGAGCAAGAGTTGGTTGGGCTGTTCATAGCGCAAGTCGCCGTCTTGTAAAGCGATGCGATCAAGCACGTGGCCATTGGCGACAAAGAGGTCTTGGTCCGCATCGTTGTCGGCATCAAAAAAGAAGGCACCAAAACCCAACGGCTGTAGACTGACCTGATGCAGGGCAGTCGCTTTGCTATCGTCGACAAACTTCGCCCCCCCCTCGTTGCGATAGAGCGTATTGCTCTCGCGTGAAAAGTTCGTCACCAACAAATCTATATCGTAATCCGTATCAAAATCGGCGGCGGCCACCCCCATGCCCGCTTCGGCCTGACCATCGCCATTATAGGCGATTCCGGCCTCCAAAGCGACTTCGGCAAACGTCGCGTCGCCGCCGTTTTGGTAGAGAAAATTACGCGTGCCATCGTTGGCTATATAGAGATCCTGATCGCCGTCGCCATCGAAATCGGCGGCAGCTACTCCCAACCCTTTGCCATAGGGACTGAAAATTCCGCTCGCGCGCGAAACGTCGCTAAAGCGACCGTCTCCCTCGTTGCGATATAATACGTCGGGGGCGCCATTATAACGCCTTGGGGCGCAGTAGGTGCGCTGGGCAAGGGGAATGCGCAGCGCCGGTCCCATTGGGCTTTTGCCCTTCGAAACGGCACCGCCGCAAATGCGATTAGTGGCCGGGCTCATATCTAGGTAGTTCGCCACGTATAAATCTAGGTCGCCGTCGTTATCGTAGTCGAAAAATGCAGCGCTCGTACTCCAATGCACATCGTCGACCCCCGCATATTCGGCCATATTGGCAAAGCGCTCGCCCCCCTCGTTATGATACAAAACATTCGCCCCATAATTGGCGACGTAGAGATCGGGGTGGCCGTCGTTGTCGTAGTCACCAACGGCGCATCCCATACCGTATCCCAAATCGTCCACACCGGCGACCGCACTCCTGTCACTAAAACGAGCTTCACTATTTTGGTAGAGTCGATTGCGCGTGGCATGGTCGGCTGGCATCTGCCGCAACAAAAGCGCCGCGCTGTCGACGCGGCCGTCAAAGCGCAGCGGCGGTTTGTAGTCCTCTGCCACCCAAAAGCCCTCATCGTCTTTACTCACCAGATTAACAGGGGGGAAATCCGAGCGCCAAGGCGACAAATCGAATCCATCGACCAGATACACATCCAACCAGCCATCGCCGTTATAATCGATAAATGCCGCACCAGCCCCCATCGTCTCAAAGAGGAAATAATCACCGCTGGCACCACTCGTATGATGAAAATCAACTCCAACCTCAACGGCGACATCGACAAACTGAACGTCGTTATCGCCGCCACAGGCGGACAAGGCGAGCAACAGCGGTGCGACAAAGCACATAAACGAAATAACAGCTCTCCTCATTATCATTTTTTATCGCGGGTCCTAGGGCCTTTGTGAATCGATAAAGATAGAACGGGCCAAGGTCTGGGCAAGGCCAGTAATTTTGGCTTTATTTGTGGTGTGCAACAAAACTACCTGACTACAAAGTGGCGCGAGATGGGGAAGCTTCGCCTGCTACTCGTCTTCGCCTTGGCGCTGCTAGTGCGCATCGTCTACATACTGCAAATAGACGCCAGTCCGCTCTTTGCGTTTCCGGCAGTAGATGGCAAGACCTATGTGCTACACGCCCAGTCTCTGGCCGCGGGCAATTGGTTGGGTTATGGGCAGGAACCTTTCTGGCAACCGCCGCTCTACCCCTATCTGCTAGGCATCTTAAAAAGCGTCGCACCGGACTCCTTCTTTTACGCCATTCGCTGGCTGCAGGTTCTCTTCGGCGCTCTTACATGCAGCCTCATCTATCTGCTGGGCACGCGCTGGCACAGCCCCCGCGTGGGCCTTGTCGCCGCATTGGCCGCCTGTTTCTATGGCCCCTTCATCTTTTTTGATGGCGAAGTCTTACCCGCCTCCTTAGCCACGCTGCTAAACTTGGGCGGTTTGTTATTGCTCGATCGCGCCCTCGACAGAAATGAGCTTCGTCCGTATGCAGTAGCCGGATTCGTCTTCGGCATGAGCGCATTAGCCGTCGCGTCGGTCCTGAGCTTTGCCCTCGCCGCCGCCGGCTGGATCTATTGGAAAAAACGCTCGCTCGCGGCGCTGACCGCCTTTGCCCTGGGCCTCGTCGTAGCACTGGCTCCGGTCACCTGGAGAAACTACGCCATTGGCGGCGACCAGGTCCTTATCTCTTCTAATTCCGGCATCAATTTTTTCATCGGCAACAATGCCGAATACGATAAAATGGTCCAGACGCGCCCCGGCTGGGAATGGGATGAATTGATCGCGCAGCCAACAGCTGCCGGCCTCGAAATACCCTCAGAAAAATCGGCGTATTTTTGGCACAAAGCCAGATCCTATATCCACGACCACCCGCTGCACTACGCCTATTTACAGCTGCGCAAAGCCGGGCACTATTTCAGCGGTGACGAAGTCGGCCGCAACCAAGACATCTACTATTGGCGCAGCTATTCTTCCGTGCTTTCTGCCACGCTGTGGAAGTGGGGTCTGGCCTTTCCCTTTGGCCTTGTCTGTCCGTTGGCCCTGCTCGGCCTAGCATTAGCACTGCACCGCAAAAACCTCAATCTGGGCATTCTCTTTGCCCTGACCTATAGCGCTGGCGTAATCGCCTTTTTTCCTATGGCGCGCTACAGAATTCCCGTCGTACCCGTATTTTTGCTCCTCGCCTCCTACAGTGCCTGCTGGCTCTGGGAACATTTCAAATCCGGCCGGACGCGACAGGCGGGGCAGGCATTAGTTTTAGTCCTAACCCTGGGTGTTATCACCAACCTCAGCAACACTCCGATGAATATGGCAGGAGATGCCGAGATCCACTACAACCTGGGCCAGGCTCACTCCAAAGCGCGCCAAGGTGACGCCGCGCGCCA
>Ga0055584_100007284_pt1 | contig 10857 bp, 10 predicted proteins | sample OSDHelmetaG_FD_58716 | JGI IMG/M metagenome (GOLD analysis project Ga0055584, IMG submission 58716) | Pelagic marine sediment microbial communities from the LTER site Helgoland, North Sea, for post-phytoplankton bloom and carbon turnover... | ecosystem: Environmental > Aquatic > Marine >...
GTCTGCGGAGGTTCAACCGGAAAAGGAGAGACCCATGGCGGTCCCAACATTTACAATGCGCCAGCTGCTCGAAGCTGGTGTTCACTTTGGTCACAATACGCGTCGCTGGAACCCCAAGATGGGTCCGTTCATCTTTGGGGTCCGCAACGGTATTCACATCATCGATCTGCAGCAGACGGTGCCGATGCTTTACACCGCGCTCAATGCGGCACGGAACGTGGCATCCGAGGGCGGGCGCGTGCTCTTCGTCGGCACCAAGCGTGCGGCGAGCGACATTGTTGCTGAATCCGCGCGCAAGTGTGGTCAGTACTATGTCAATCAGCGCTGGCTCGGCGGCATGCTGACTAACTGGAAGACAATTTCCCAGTCCATCAAGACGCTCAAGGAACTCGATGAGAAGCTCAGCGGAGAAGCTCTCGAAGGCCTGACAAAGAAAGAGACCCTGCAGCTGACCCGTCAGCGTGACAAGCTCGAGATGGCCCTTGGTGGCATCAAGGAGATGGGCGGTCGCCCGGATCTGGTCGTGATCATCGACACGAACAAAGAAGACATCGCGATCAAGGAAGCCAAGAAGCTCGGTATTCCGGTGGTCGGCGTCGTCGATTCCAACTCGAACCCGACCGACATTGATATGCCGATCCCGGGCAATGATGACGCGATGCGGGCCATTCAGCTCTATTGCGATCTGTTTGCAGGCGCGGTGATTGATGGTTTGCAGCAGGATATGGCTGCGGCGGGTGTGGATGTTGGCGCGTCTGAAGCCCCGCCGGTGGAAGCGCTCGATCAGGCTGCTCCGGAAGCTGCCGTTGCTGAAGCTGCTGCGGCGGAGACGGCACCGGCACCGGAAGTGGAAGCTGCGGCACCTGCCGAAACCGACGCTGCTGCATCATAAATTCGTTTACCTGCAATAGTTTAAAACCAAATACGAAAGTGGAGTATCAGCATGGCTGAGATCACCGCGGCTGCCGTCAAGGAGCTTCGTGAGAAATCCGGCGCGGGCATGATGGATTGCAAAACCGCACTTACGGAAAATGATGGCGATATGGAAGCAGCTGTCGACTGGCTCCGTAAAAAGGGCCTGTCCGCTGCTGCAAAGAAGGCGGGCCGCGCTGCGGCCGAAGGCCTCGTTGGCATGCGCATCGAAGGCAATACCGGCGCACTCGTGGAAGTGAATGCCGAAACTGATTTCGTGGGACGCAATGAGATGTTTCAGGAGTTCGTGGCAAAAACCTCCGAGATCGCGATTGAAAACGGCGAAACCGTTGAATCGCTGAAAGCCGCCGACTTTGAGGGCGGCACGTCTGTGGAACAGGCGGTTGTCGATCTGGTTGCCAAGATTGGTGAGAACCTGGGGCTGCGTCGTTCTACACGTCTTTCGGTCTCGAACGGTTCGGTGGCCGGTTATATCCACGGTCAGGTTGCCCCGGGGATGGGCAAGATCGGCGTTCTGGTTGCGCTGGAGTCCGAGGGTGACAAGGCTGCGTTGGACGATCTTGGCCGCAAACTTGCCATGCACGTTGCCTCTTCCCAGCCGCAATTCCTGGATATCGACTCTGTCGATGCCAGCGCACTCGAGCGTGAACGCGATATTCTGTCCGAACAGGCGCGAGCCTCCGGCAAACCGGAAGAGATCGTCAGCAAGATGGTTGAGGGTCGAATTCGCAAGTACTATGAAGAAGTTGTGCTGCTGGAGCAGGTCTTCATCATGGACACGGATTCCAAGGTTGGAAAGTTCGTCGAAGCGGCTGCCAAGGAGATCGGGAGCCCGATCAAAATCGTTGGTTTTGAGCGGTTTACGGTTGGCGAAGGCGTGGAACGCAAGGAAGACGACTTTGCAGATGAGGTTGCGAAACTCGCAGGCTGATTTGCTGTTCGACTGCGGGAGGCGGTCAGCTGATGACAGGTGAGGGATCTTATAAGCGCGTCCTGCTGAAGATTTCAGGCGAAGTCCTTATGGGAGACGGCGAGTTTGGCCTGAACCCGGAAACTGTCGACCGTATTGCCGGCGATATTGCCCAGGTGCATGCAAGCGGGATCGAGCTTTGCCTCGTTGTTGGTGGGGGCAACATCTTTCGGGGTGTTTCCGTCGCAGCACAGGGGATGGAGCGGGCCAGCGCCGACTATATGGGCATGCTGGCAACCGTGATGAATGCTCTGGCGCTGCAGAGCGCTCTGGAAGCGTATGATGTGCCGACCCGTGTTCTCTCGGCGATTCCGATGTCGACAGTCTGTGAACCCTATATCCGCCGCCGTGCGGTGCGGCACATGGAAAAGGGCCGCGTCGTGATTTTCGCCGCGGGAACGGGCAATCCCTATTTCACGACGGATACCGCGGCGGCGTTGCGTGCGTCTGAAATGGACTGCGATTGCTTGATGAAGGGCACCAAGGTCGATGGTGTGTATGCCGCAGACCCCGAGAAAGACCCGTCAGCTGAACGTTTTGAGTCCCTGACGCATTTCGATGTCCTGCAGAAAGACCTCAAGGTCATGGATGCGGCTGCGATCACGCTCTGCCGAGAAAATGATATTCCGATTTTGGTGTTTTCCATCCAGAATGCCGGGGAAGTGTCCCGTGTACTGCATGGTGAAGGCCGATTCACGATTGTTAGAGGAGAAGGCTAATGTCTGCCGATGAAAGCGATCTCAAACGCCGCATGGATGGCGCGCTCGAAGCGTTGAAACGGGATTTTGCAGGGCTGCGCACGGGGCGTGCCTCGACAAGCCTGCTCGAGAATATTCAGGTCGATGCCTATGGCGCAGCAATGCCGCTAAACCAGGTTGCATCCGTGAGTGTCCCCGAACCCCGACTGTTGACCGTGCAGGTCTGGGACAACGGGAACATCAAGGCGACCGAAAAGGCGATCATGGATGCCGAGTTGGGACTGAATCCTCAGACCGAAGGCAATTTGATCCGGGTGCCGATTCCCGAACTCAGCGAAGAACGTCGTGAGGAAATGACCAAAGTGGCGGCGAAATACGCCGAGCAGGGGCGTATCGCGATCCGCAATGTCCGCCGTGACGGTATGGACACGCTGAAGAAAATGGAAAAAGACAACGAAATATCCCAGGACGAGCAGCGTGACCGTGGCGAGGGTATTCAGAAATTGACCGACGCCCATATCAAGATCGTCGATGAGCTGCTCGAAGCAAAAGAGCAGGAGATCATGCAGGTCTGAGTGTGATGACCCGCGGTTCTGACGACCCCATTTCCGTACCCCCGCATATCGCCATTATCATGGATGGCAATGGCCGCTGGGCGCGCGCGCGCGGCCTGCCGCGGACCGCAGGGCACAAGAAGGGGGCACAGGCTGTTCAACGCACCCTGGAAGCCGCAATTGATCTGGGTGTGCAGTATCTGACGCTGTTTGGCTTCAGTTCGGAGAACTGGAGCCGCCCTGAGGGAGAGGTATTTGACCTCATGGGGCTGCTGCGCCGGTATCTGCAATCCGAAACGGCGGAACTCCATCGCAAGAACATCCGTATACGTGTGATTGGTGACCGCAGCCGCTTTTCCGAGGATATTGTGGCCCTGATCAAGGGCGCCGAGGAGATGACGGCTGAGAATGACGGCCTGAACCTGACGGCAGCTCTCAGCTATGGGGGACGTCAGGATATTGCGACTGCGGCACGGGCAATTGCAGAGAAAGTTGCTGCGGGTGAACTTGATCCAGCGACAATCGATGAAGATGCGCTGGGGCAGCATCTCTGGACCCATGATCTGCCCGATCCAGACCTGCTTATCCGTACCAGCAATGAACAGCGGATCAGCAATTTTCTGCTCTGGCAGTGCGCCTATACAGAACTCGTCTTTACCGATTTGCTGTGGCCCGAGTTCGGGCGTGAAGGTCTTGAACAGGCGATTGCCGAGTACAATCGCCGTGATCGAAGGTTCGGCGCGGTCGCCGGTTAGAGCATTGAGCGACCAACCGACTTCCGATCATCCCGCGCCAGTTTCGGGAATGTCCAATTTGACCAAGCGTGTTCTTTCGGCCGTGGTGCTGGGGCCGTTGGTGCTACTGTGCGTCTGGATGGGGGAAATCTGGTTTGCCGGGCTTATTGCGGTTGTCGTTGTCGCCGGGGGCGGTGAGTGGCGGAAAATGGCGAGGCTGAACAAGCTCGGCGTCGGAACTTTGCTGGTTCTGGGCCCCTTGTTTATTGTGGTCGCGATCTTTGCAGCGGGAGTCACCGCTGGTCTTTTCGGATTGCTCCTTGGTTTGATCATGGCTCTGGGCTCATTCGGTTCGACGTGGTCTGAAAGACGTTGGGCAGTGGTCGCACTGCTGCATCTGGTTTGTGCGGCACTGGCTCTGTTCTTTTTGAGACAGACTCCCGAGATTGGCCGTGATCTGGTTTTCATTCTGTTTGGCGCCGTCTGGCTTTCGGATATCGGTGGTTACGTAGCTGGGCGTTTGTTCGGGGGTGCGAAACTTGCACCCCGGATCAGTCCCAACAAGACCTGGGCGGGCTTTGTGGGCGCCATCGGCTTTACGGTGGTCGGGGCGCTTGTTCTTTCGCACCTGACGGAAGCCGGAGGTGCGGGGAACCTGATTCTTGCGGCCGCGTTGTCACTTGCGACCCAAGCAGGCGATCTGTTTGAGTCGTGGATCAAGCGGCTGTTCGAAATGAAGGATTCCGGCAATTTGATACCCGGTCATGGTGGCGTCCTTGACCGGGTCGACGGCCTTCTTTTTGCAGCTCCAGTTCTGGCGTTGTTTGTTTTGATTTCAGGATCGGACCTGATTCTATGACGGTGAGCGAAATCGCAGAAACCCGAACGCAATCCACGGCGCGTCGCCGGATCACGATCCTAGGTGCAACCGGCTCGATCGGTACAAGCACAGCAGATCTGGTCGCGCGGAATCCTGATGCATTCGATGTTGCCGTTTTGACCGCCCATCGAAATGTCACCGATCTGGCCGCTCTGGCGCGTGATTTGCGGCCCGAGCTTGCGATTGTGGCGGACGAAGCCTGTTACGGGGAGTTGAAAGAGGCCCTTGCCGGCACGGGCATTGAGGCCGCCGCCGGCGCCGAGGCGCTCATTGAATCCGCACGCGAACCGGTGGACATGACGGTTGCGGGAATTGTCGGGGCGGCGGGTCTGGACGCCACTCTCGCTGCGATTCAGCAGGGTACGGTTGTTGCGCTGGCCAACAAGGAATGTCTGGTCTGTGCTGGCGATCTGGTGATCGAGGAATGCGCGCGTTCAGGGGCAACACTGTTGCCCCTCGATAGTGAGCACAATGCAATTTTTCAGGTTTTTGAGACGGAAAACGCCGCAGATGTTGAAAAGCTCATCCTCACGGCATCCGGAGGCCCGTTCCGGACATGGACACTGGCGGAAATGGCGCAAGCGACATCCGAACAGGCCGTGGCGCATCCGAACTGGGACATGGGCCGCAAGATTTCGGTCGATTCCGCGACGATGATGAACAAAGGTCTCGAGTTGATCGAGGCTGCCTATCTCTTCCCGGTTGCTGCAAAAGACATCGACGTCCTGGTGCATGCGCAATCCGTGGTTCATTCCCTGGTTGCCTATACGGACGGGTCCATGCTGGCCCAGTTGGGGCCACCGGATATGCGGGTTCCCATCGCACATGCGTTGGCGTGGCCAGCACGCATGAAAACGCCGGTTGAACGACTTGATCTTGCAGCGATTGGCTCTCTGGACTTCGCATTGCCGGACAATGAGCGATTTCCGGCAATCGCGCTGGCCCGAAGAGCTCTGGAACTGGGGAGCGGGAGCACGGCGGTCCTCAATGCGGCAAATGAGGTCGCTGTTCAGAGTTTCCTCGATAATTTGATTGGCTTTCTTGATATCGCGACATTGGTCGAAAACGCCTTGGAACAGGTGGTTGCACGACCGGTGCAGTCCCTCGAAGACTTTCGTGCTCTGGACACAGAAGCGAGAGCGGTAACTGAATCGCTTGTAAAGTCGGTCTCTTAACGCCAATTCAAGCATTCGTAGACAGGTTGCACCTATCTGTCGGTAAGGGAGAGTGTCCGCATGGGCGGAATCATCGAAACGGTATTCTGGTTCCTGGTGGTGCTGACACCGCTCGTGTTTGTTCACGAGTTTGGTCACTACTGGTTTGCACGGCGAAACGGCGTGCGGGTCGAGGTGTTCTCCGTGGGGTTTGGGCGAGAACTCTTTGGTTACACCGACAAGGCCGGCACGCGCTGGCAGTTCAGCCTGATTCCCTTTGGTGGCTATGTGAAAATGTTTGGTCAGAGCGATCTGGGGCCGGACGAAGATGGCACCGAATTGACAGAGGACGAGCTTGCCGTCGCATTCCATTCCAAGACGCTTTCCCAGAAGGCCGTGATTGTTGCGGCCGGACCCATTGCGAACCTCATTTTTGCTATCGGGATCTTCACGGTTCTGTTTGCAACGGCCGGACAGCCGTTCACACCGGCCACCGTGTCGGAGGTGATCAAAGGCTCGGCAGCCGAAACAGCCGGGATTCAGCAGGGGGATACGTTTACCGAAGTGGCCGGGCGCTCCATCGCGAGGTTTGAAGAGGTTCAGCAATTGATTCGCCTGCATCCGGGTATTCCGGTGGAGATCACCGTGGATCGTGGCGGGCAGTCCGTCGAACTGATTGCCACGCCCGCAGTCCGGGTTCTGCCCGATGGGCTGGGGGATGAAGCCCGATTGGGCGTGCTGGGCGTTCGTGGCCTGGAACGGGCATTTGAACGTCACAGCGTTCCCGCTGCTGCGTGGCAGGGGGGCCGTGAGACGGTCCGGCTTGTCTCGGTCACCGTGACGGCCATCGGCCAGATGTTCAGCGGTGAGCGCAGCGCGCAGGAATTGGGCGGTCCGGTGCGAATCGCGCAGATGTCGGATAGTGCTGCAGATGCCGGAATTGCCACCTTGTTCATTTTTGCGGCATTTCTTTCGATCAATCTTGGTCTGATCAATTTGTTGCCCATTCCGCTGCTCGATGGCGGACATCTGCTGTTTTACGCCTATGAAGCGCTTGTCAGGCGTCCTCCAGGACGTTGGGCACAGGAATTCGGGTTGAAAATCGGACTAGTTTTCGTGTTCGGCCTCATGTTATTCGCCACGTTCAATGATATTGCTCGACTACCGGTTGTTCAGCGCATCGTTTCGCTGATAACTTGACCCCTTAAGGGTTTGACCGGAAAGAAGAATCGGGCAACCGACGTAACAGGGACGAGCGAGTGATTTCCCGTTTTCGTAAATTAGCTTTTACTGGGTTTCTGATCGGCATTGCGTTCGTTGGCATGGTCGATCCTTCGCCTGTGCTGGCACAGGTTCGCGGTGGCGCCACGATTGATGAAGTTCGCGTGGCGGGGACCCAACGTATCGACCCGGCGACCGTCAACTCCTACATGCAACTGAAGCCAGGTGATCGGTACAGCGCATCGAGTGTTGATGAATCTCTCAAGACACTTTTCAACACCGGTCTTTTTGCCGATGTGACACTGCGTCGTGAGGGGAGTGTGCTGATCGTTCAGGTGGTCGAAAACCCGATCATCAACCGCATTGCGTTTGAGGGAAATCGAAGAATCACGAACGAGGTTCTGGACACTGAAGTGAGCCTGCGCCCCCGTGTCGTCTATACGCGCACCAAGGTTCAGAGCGATGTTCGTCGTCTTCTGGATGTCTATCAGCGCTCGGGTCGCTTTGCCGCAACGGTGGAGCCGAAGGTTATTCAGTTGCCCGAGAATCGCGTTGATCTTGTTTTCGAGATCGATGAAGGCGAGGCCACTGGCGTTCGCGGAATCAGTTTCATCGGCAACTCCGAGTTTTCGGATGGCGATTTGCGTGATGTCATTCAAACCCGGGAATCGAGTTTCTACAATTTTCTGGCGACCAACGACACATACGACCCCGATCGGCTGTCATTAGACCGTGAGCTGCTCCGACGGTTTTACCTCTCTGAAGGTTATGCCGATTTCCGCGTCGTCTCGGCGATTGCAGAGTTGACTGATGATCGCGAAGATTTTGTTATCACTTTCACGATTGACGAAGGGCCGCTCTATACCTTCGGGGATCTGGGCGTGTCGATTCAATTGCGCGGTGCCGATGAAGCAGCGCTGACCGAAAACATCACCTCTGAAACCGGTGACATATACAACGCAGATGAAGTGGAAAACACTCTTCAGGCCATCACGGATGCGCTGGGTGAACTTGGTTTTGCATTTGTTGGTGTACGCCCGCGTGTCAATCGGGATCGCGATGAACTGAAGATCGATGTTGTCTACGAAGTCCGCGAAGGTCCGCGCGTCTTTGTCGAGCGGATCGATATTGGCGGCAATGTTCGAACACTTGATACGGTCATCCGCCGTGAGTTTACGATCGCCGAAGGTGACGCCTTCAACACCGCAAAACTGCGCCGGACGCGCCAGCGTCTGCAGGACCTGGGCTTCTTTTCGCGTGTTGAGGTCAACAACAAGCCGGGCAGCAGTTCCGACCGCACAGTTGTACGCGTCGATGTCGAAGAGAAATCCACCGGTGAGCTCTCGATTGGTGCAGGTTTCTCGTCCACGGCTGGCGCGTTGTCGGACATCACAATTCGAGAACGAAATCTTCTCGGACGAGGTCAGGATTTGCGCGTGAGTGGTACTCTGGCGACTAAGCAGCAGCAAATCGATCTGAGCTTTACGGAACCGTATTTCCTGAGCCGGGAACTCTCGGCGGGTTTTGATGTGTTCTATCGCACGACAGATTTCGGCGACCGGAGTTCGTTTCAGGAGGATGAGGCTGGTTTCGGGGTTCGTGCCGGATATCAGCTGACACCCAGTCTCCGGCATACGGCGCGATATATATTGTCGCGCGACAAAATTGACGGCATTGCGACCACGGCGTCCCCGGCCATTCGGGCACAGGAAGGCACGTTCACGACCTCATCAATTGGGAACGAGTTCTTCTACGACAAGCGGGACAGTCGGTTTTCGCCAACCGATGGCCATTTCGTTCGGTACAATATTGATCTGGCCGGGTTTGGTGGCACGGAACGCTTCATCAAGAATGAGCTGAGCAGTGGCATATTCCGCCGGCTTTTCGGTTCGGCGTTTATTGGCAGCCTAGATGGATCGCTTGGGATCATCAATGGTCTGAACGATGATGTCCGTGTCTCCGAACGGTTTTTTCTGGGTGGCAACCGTCTGCGCGGCTTTGAAGCCGGCGGTGTTGGTGCCCGTGATCTGTCCACGGGGGATGCTCTTGGCGGGACGAAGTTCTATCGGGCGTCGACCGAAGTTGAAGTTCCCCTTGGGTTGCCAGATGAGTTCGATATTCGAGGGTCGATCTTTATGGATATCGGCTCGGTTTGGGACAATGATGACCCGTTCGACATTATCGCAGATGATGCGTCGCTGCGCGGGTCCGTCGGCATCGGACTGGGCTGGGCATCTCCGGCGGGGCCCATTCGTATCAATCTGACACGGGCGTATTTGAAGGAGGACTACGATTTGACAGAGTTCTTCGCCTTTAACTTCGGCACACGGTTCTAGCGGAGCAGAATCCATGACCCAGTCGAGAATAGCATTTGTGTTGGCTCTGATGCTTTCCGTGGTTGGTGCCGTATCGGCAAATGCGCAAGCGGTTTCAAAACCTCCGGTGCCATCGATCGCGATTGTCGATGTTGAAGGGGTGATGCGTGATTCTCTGGCCGTGAAATCGGCCCGGTCGCAGATCGATGTGATTGCCAAGGATCTTCAGAAGGGTATTGCTGAAGAGGAAGAGACCCTGCGCGCCGAAGAACGGACCCTGCAGCAGCAGCGCGCGATATTGTCGCCGGAGAAATACGCCGAGGAACGTCAGGCCTTGCAGCAACGGGCCGCAGAATTACAGCAGAGAGCACGCAATCTGCGTCAGACGCTCGACCGTGGTATGGCGCAGACCATGCAACGGATCCAGATTGTCCTGTTCGAGGAAATCGGAAAACTGGCGGAAGAAATGGGCGTCAATCTTGTTCTCCCGCGATCCCAGATTGTTGTGGCGGTGGAGCCGTTCAATATCAGCAAGCTTGCACTCGAACGGCTGAACGCGCGGTTGACGGAAGTCGACATGGCGCTTGAACGCAATGAGAAGCAGTAGCGCAATCCTCGCCTATGGCTGATCCCAGATTTTTCGACAACAAGGGACCGTTCTCTGTTCAGCAGCTTTTCGCGCTGGCTGACGAAGGCGCTGAACTTCGTGGTGATGGCGATCTGGAAGTCGTGGATGTCGCGCCCCTGTCGGAGGCGGGTCCGCAGGACATCAGTTTTCTCGACAATCGGAAATACATTTCGGCATTTGAAAATTCGGGTGCGGGTGCCTGTATCGTCGCCCCGGAATTTGCTGATCGTGCGCCGAAGGACATGACGCTGATTCTGACGGCGCGCCCATATCGCGCCTATGCGCGTGTCGCGCAGGAATTTTATCCCGTAACAGCCCGGAACAAGGGAATTCACCCGACGGCTTTTGTGGATCCTGATGCGAAACTGGGCGAAGGGGTGTCCATCGGACCCGGCGCGGTGGTTGAGGCCAATGCGAAGTTGGATATCGCAGTGGAGATTGGGGCCGGTGCGGTTGTCGGGCGCGGCGTTTCCATTGGCGCAACAACGCGTATCGGTGCGAATGCCAGTCTTGAGTATTGCGATATCGGGGCCCGCTGCGAAATTCACCCCGGAGTGCGTATCGGCACCCGCGGGTTCGGCTTCGATATGTCTGCCGAGGGCCATCTCAATGTCCCGCAACTCGGTCGGGTTATCCTCGGGGATGATGTTGAGGTCGGCGCAAATTCGACCATTGATCGAGGATCGGGTCCGGACACGGTGATTGGTGACGGCTGCAAGATTGATAATCTGGTGCAGATCGGGCACAACGTGCGCATGGGGCAGGGTTGT
>Ga0055584_100007286_pt1 | contig 10856 bp, 11 predicted proteins | sample OSDHelmetaG_FD_58716 | JGI IMG/M metagenome (GOLD analysis project Ga0055584, IMG submission 58716) | Pelagic marine sediment microbial communities from the LTER site Helgoland, North Sea, for post-phytoplankton bloom and carbon turnover... | ecosystem: Environmental > Aquatic > Marine >...
GGACGCCAATGCCGTTGATGGCCACCCAGGGAAGCATAAACATCAGGCTTGTGAGCATGCGGAACATGCCGACTTCGGCGATAGGCATGGTTTGCATCAATACCTTGGCAATCCCGAACATGCCTGTCAGCAGGGACACCGCGACCAGCATCCACATAACACCAAGAACATTTGAACTTATGCCGGTGCGGCGCGCCGTATTTTCGGATTCATTTGACAAGAATAAGGGCCTGCGAGGGGGGAATAAAGGAATCTGAGTATGATGGTCATAGCGTATGGCGGCTAGGCAGGAAACCGATAAACCCGTCGCCCTGTTCTCGGCGGATACATCCTGCTTAAATGTCGCTCGATGGCATTTGCCGGTTTACGGAGACAGGAATGATTTACGAAGAGCGTATTTACACAATCAAGCCCGGTACAATGGGCGAATATATGAAAAATTACGAAGAGCTGGGTCTACCGGTCCAAAAAGAGGTTCTCGGCACGCTTGTGGGATTCTGGCATACGGATGTCGGCGGATTGAATAAGGTCGTGCATATTTGGGGCTATGATTCACTGGATGATCGTCTGGAAAAGCGGGCCATTCTTTCTGCGCATCCGGACTGGCCCGCCTATTTGGACGTTGCCTTGCCGCTGATTGTCGAACAGGAAAACCGGGTCCTCATTCCTGCTAGTTTCTCACCGGCAAATTAGGAAATTCAGATGGCCCGACTTGAGAATGATGTTGCCATCGTAACCGGGGCAGCGCGGGGTATCGGTGCGGCCTATGCCAAAGCATTGGCAGCTGAGGGAGCTAAAATTGTCGTCACCGATATTCTTGACCCCAATGCCACAGTTGAAGAGATCAACAAGGCAGGCGGAACAGCAATCGGCATTGTTTGCGACGTTACTGACAATGCGGCGGTCGATGCGATGGTCGCGCGGACGGTTTCCGAGTTCGGCAAGATCGATGCGCTGGTCAATAACGCGGCCCTTTTTGCGGAAATCTCTCATAAGAAGTTCGAAGATATCCCCGACGGGGAATGGACGAAAGTGATGCAGGTCAATATCGAGGGTGTCTGGCGCGTGTCAAAAGCGGTCGTACCGCATATGCGGGAGCGCCAATATGGCAAGATCGTCAATGTCGCCTCAACGACGGCACTCAAGGGCACGCCTATGATGCTACATTACGTCTCCTCAAAAGGTGCCATTCTGGCGATGACCAAAGCGATGGCGCGGGAAGTTGGTGCAGATAATATCTGCGTCAACGCGATTGCGCCGGGGCTGGTTGTTAGTGATGGGCTGGTGGAAGGCGGTAATTGGAGCGATGAGTGGTTCGACAACAATACCAATAGCCGCGCTATCAAACGTCGGGCGATGCCCGAAGATATGGTCGGCACGATTGTGTTCCTCTCATCCCGCGAAGCCAATTTCATTACCGGACAAACCATGGTGGTTGATGGTGGCTCGGTACCGCATTAATTGACTTTTCGCTCGCCGCCGCCAACTTCACATGCGAAGCTTAAGGCAGAAAAAACAGGAGCAAACCAATGGCCGATGATCCGGTTACGGTAGAGATTTTCACCGACTATGTGTGACCTTGGTGTTTTCTCAGTACCGTGCGTATTGAAAAGCTAAAACAGAATTTCAACGTTGATATCAAACTGGTGCATTTCCCGTTGCATCCGGACACGCCCCTCGAAGGCAAATCGATGGCCGATCTCTATGCCGGACGTGGTACTGACCCGGACGAGATGTATCGTCAGATGAAAGAGCGGATGGAAGCGGAGGGCCTGCCATATGGCAAACGCACTCACACCTATAACAGCCGCAAGGCGCAAGAACTTGGTAAGTGGGCCGACACGCAGGAAAACAGCGACGTCTTACATGATGCGCTGTATCGGGCCTATTTCGTCGACACCAAGAATATCGGTGATATCGATATTCTGGTCGAAGTCGCTGAAGCGAATGGTTTCGATGGGGCTGAGGTTCGTCAGGTTCTCGAAGGTGATACGTTTAGTGCTGCTGTTGACGAAGACTGGGCCAAGTCACGCGCTTATGGTGTGACTGGTGTCCCGACCTATGTCGCGGGCGGATTTGGCGTGGTTGGTGCTCAACCGTATGAAGCGCTCGAACAGCTCATGAATGAAGTCGGGGCTAAAAATACACAGTAAGGCTCTCCTCTATCTGCAGAAGAGACCTCAGGTTCAGCCTAGGTGTGCATAGGAGGCGGCAGCGGGAAGCTGCCGCCTTTTTTTGATCAAGCAGCTCGAAGCTCTGCAAGGAATTTGTCAACTTTTTCGCTGAGCACCTCACTCTGCGAAGACAATTCACTTGCCGCCTCGAGGATTTGCCCGGAGAAGTTTTGGGTTTCACTGGAAGCGGATGTTACTTCAGCGATACTGTTGGAGACTTCCTGGGTTCCAGAGGCTGCCTGCTGAACACTTGCCGCAATTTCACGCGTTGCGGAACCCTGTTCGTTTACCGCTGATGCAACGGACGTAGCGATATCGCCGATTTCTCCAATGGTAGTACCGATACCCTGGATGGCCTGTACGGCTTCACCGGTGGCTTCCTGAATTGAAGATATCTGAGACCCAATTTCTTCGGTGGCTTTTCCGGTCTGAGTCGCAAGTGATTTAACTTCAGAGGCGACAACCGCAAACCCTTTACCAGCGTCACCCGCGCGGGCCGCTTCGATTGTTGCATTCAGTGCAAGGAGGTTTGTCTGGGAAGCGATGTCGTTGATCAGGTTGACGACGTCGCCGATCTTTTGTGCAGCGTCAGCTAGGCCTTCAACCTTTTCGTTTGTTTGTTTCGCTTCGGCTACTGCAGCCTGGGCGATTTCATTGCTTTGCGTTACCTGACGTCCGATTTCCTGTATCGAGGAAGAAAGTTCCTCAGCTGCGGAAGCCACAGTTTGAACATTTCCGGTCGCTTCTTCAGATGCCGCTGCGACGAGGGTGGCTTGTCTATTGGTTTGATCTGCAGTGGACGACATTGACTGCGCATTTGATTGCATTTTACCAGCAGCAGAACTTACGACTTCGACCACCTCTTTGACGCTCTGTTCAAATGCATCAGCCATATCCAGCATTGCCTGTTTGCGCTCGGCTTCTGCGGCCTCGTATGCTTTTCGTTTTTCGGCTTCTGCTTCTTCGTCTTTTGCTCGTTGCGCTTCTTTTCGTTGGGTTTCTTCTTGCTTCGCTTTCTCGCTGCTCATTTTTTGGTCGTGCGCGAGTTTTTCCATTTTGAGGGCATTGTCTCGAAACACCGAAAGCGAACGTGCCAATGACCCGATTTCGTCCCTGTCCTCGGCATGAAAAATTTCGAAGTCGCAGTCGCCGGTCGCGAGTTGGTCCATGCTAGCGGTTGTCGTACCAAGCCGACGGGCGATGCTGCGGCCAATGGCAAAGGTTACAGCGAGAAGGAGTAACAACATACCTAATGTTAAGGCACCGCTTTTGATGACTTGTTTCATAAAAATAGCATTTACGTCATCGATATAAATTCCGGAACCGACGATCCAACCCCAAGGAGCGTAGCCCTGTACGTATGAAATCTTGGCAACGGGATCTTTGGCGCCTGGCTTAGGCCACAAATAGTCGACGAAACCCGATTTTGATTCTTTGACCTTGTTTACAAAGGCGACAAACAGCTTCTTGCCTGACTTGTCCTCGAAACCAGATAGATCTTTGCCGTTAAGCTTCTTTGCATATGGGTGCATCAGCATGGTGGGGTGCATGTCGTTCACCCAGAAGTACTCTTTCCCCGAGTAGCGCAACTGTTCGACGGCGGCGAGTGCGGCTTTTTGAGCAGCGTCCTTCGAGATTTCGCCCTTTTGGGCGCGATTGGCATAGTGAACAATCAGGCTGTGAGCCGTTTCTACGTGCTCTCGTGTTTTCTGTTTCCGGTCCTCCAACAGATTGAAGTGGAGTTCAGCCAACGCAAAAATTTGGACCGTTATAAGAGCGATAACGGATAACGCCACCACGATTTGCAATCGCGAACCAATTTTCAGGTTGTTCAGGAAACTCATTGGATACTCCGCAGATTCTGTTGTTTCGACGAAAATAGTGCCGTTGATGTAACAGAACGGATTTAACCAAGAATTAATGCGGAGACTGGCTCGCCCCATAAAGGGAGCAAATCATCGGTTGAGAACGAAGGCTTTCAGTTCAATTATGGGAAAGGACTAATACTAAATCGGCTTGCCGTCACTCGTCGCCCAAGCGTCCTGCATAAAAATGTTGGAGGGGTTGGTTTCGTCCAGCACCTTGCGCGCGGCTTCGGGGCCAGCGATGGGCAGGTCGCCAGCATCAAGGACGCCGATTTGTTTCAAGGCCGAGCCCTGATCCCAGTAGAGATGTTCGTGACAAACCTTGTCGCCACGGAACTTTACAATAATGACGGTTGCGATTTCGACGGTTTTGCCGGTCGGCTCAATCCCAGGAAAATAGCGGTCGATCACGGAGTCATGAGTGAACTTGGTATAGGTTTCCAACACAACGCGGTCGGGGCCGTGGGTGAAAGATATCCGGGTTCGGTCGCGACCACCGGAATTTTGATCAACGAAGTGATATTTGTAGAACCGCTTGAGCATGTCATGTCCGACGCCTCCGGTGAGAGTCGGAGTGTGATTGACGTAGGGTTCATCGATCATCGTCGCCATAGTGGCATCGACATCACGGGTGGTGAACTCGTGATAGACATGCTCGGCGAACAGGGCGGCGTAGTCGTAATAGGGGCCAACGACACGGCGGAGCATTTCCAGCGTCCGGGAATGGGCCAGGCTGTCAGCAAGTTTGTTAAAGCTCTCACGTTCTTCGATAGAGAAGCCGGGTTCGCCTTCATCCCAGCCATAGATTCGCGAGCCGTCTTTGCGCCTGAAGCCGTCCTGTAAGGTGGCTACTAACGCCTCGGCATCGGGCGCATCCTTAATGCCGTATTGCAGGACAAACGGGCAGGCGACTGTGTCGAGGACATTGTTTTTACCAGCGAGAGGCATGACGTCGAACGCGATGATAGCCTCGAATTTGGCGTCAGTTGCGGCCTGTAAAGCGAGCATCCCGCCGTCACCATGGGCAACCGCAGCGATCTTTTCTTCGGTCGCGGGGAGGTCGCGCAGGATTTGTGCGGCTTCAACGATATCGGAGGCGGTTAAGCTATTGGGGACAGCGAGTACCGAATATCCTTCCTGTCCGAACAGATTTGCGCGTGCTTCTATGCCGGCATCGAGAGCGTCACGGTCAGAAATCAATAACAGGCCGGGACCTGAACCGCTGTGGTGGACAGCAGCGAATGCGCTGACTGACTGTCCGCTGAGACTGATTGTTTTGGAATTACCCTTGGGGGCGAGAACTCGTTCGCGTGTTTCCTCTGCCATCTTGTCTTCCTCGCTATTGTCAGCCGATGACGGCTTCGGCTTCCGTGTATTCGCGACTTTGAGCGTTGGCAACAGCCTGATAAGTGACCTTGCCCTGATGGATATTAAGTCCCGCTCTAAGATGTGCGTCGGCCTTCATCGCATCATTCGCGCCCTGTTCGGCGAGAGCAACGATATAGGGCAGGGTCGCATTGTTCAGTGCGAAGGTTGATGTCCGCGCGACGGCGCCCGGCATATTGGTTACGCAATAATGGACGACGCCTTCGTCGATATAATACGGATCGGAATGGCTGGTCGGTTTGCTGGTTTCGATACAGCCGCCTTGATCAATGGCGACATCGACTATTACCGAGCCACGTTTCATCTTTTTGACCATGTCGTGGGTGACGAGTTTGGGGGCTTCAGCGCCAGGTACGAGAACGGCACCTATAACGAGGTCAGCCTCGAGCACAGCTTCTTCAATACTATGGACCGTCGAATATAGGGTGGTGATAAGGCTGTTAAACTGAAAGTCGAGCTCGGCCATCCGGCGTTGCGACATATCGATAACGGTGACACTTGCGCCCATGCCATTGGCGATAAAGGCAGCATTTGTACCAACGACACCACCACCGATCACCACGACTTTTCCTTGCGGAACACCGGGTACGCCACCAAGCAACACGCCGCGGCCACCACGTTCAATTTCGAGACCAGACGCACCGGCCTGTACTGACATACGTCCGGCAACTTCACTCATCGGTGCGAGCAGCGGGAGCCCGCCACGATCATCGGTGACAGTTTCATAGGCGATGGCAATGGCACCACTACCCACCAATCCCTGGGTTTGTGCCTCGTCAGGGGCCAGATGCAGGTATGTAAACAGAACCTGGTCTTCCCGCAGCATGGCGATTTCGGCCGCCTGCGGTTCTTTAACTTTGACGATCATGTCAGCATCCGCGAAGACGCTAGCTGCATCGGGGGCAATTGTTGCACCCACCGCGATGTAATCTGGATCATCGATGCCGATAGCGCGACCAGCATTGGTTTCTATGACAACGTCATGTCCCCGTCGGGTTAGCTCGAATACGCCGGGTGGCGTCATCCCAACTCGATATTCATGATTTTTGACTTCTTTGGGGACGCCGATCCGCATTACTTGCTCCTATTGGTAAGACTGAATAGTAATGGGTGTGAACATAAAGAACAGCAAGGAAGTTGGAAATGCGCGCGTTAATGCTGGAAAATATCGGACAGCCGGAAGATTTAGTCCTAGGAGATTATCCCTCGCCGGAACCCGGACCCGGCGAAGTGCTGGTAGATGTCCACGCCGCTGCGGTCAATTTTCCTGACCTGCTGACCATTGAAGGCAAATATCAATTTCGTCCCGAACTACCCTTCGTGCCAGGTAAAGAAGGCGCGGGGGTCGTTGCCGCTGTCGGTGAAGGCGTTACCCGCGTTAAACCGGGCGACCGCGTCATGATTCAGGTTGAATACGGGAGCTTCGCGGAGCAGGCGATTGCGCCTGAACATGAATGTTATTTAGTGCCAGATGCCATTCCCTTTGACCAAGCAGCATCAATTGGCATCGCCTTTCAAACTTCTCACCTAGCGCTTATTGATCGCGCTGGAATCCAACCAGGCGAAACGGTGTTGGTCACTGGTGCCAGTGGCAGCGTCGGAATCGCCGCCATGCAACTCGCAAAGCAGCATGGCTGCACAGTTATTGCTGGTCTCACCACGCCATCCAAGGAAGCGGTTGTGCGTGAAAATGGTGCAGACCATGTCATCGATCTGTCGGTTGATGACCTCAAAAACGGTATCCGTGATCAGGTTTATGCCCTGACCGATGGTCAAGGCGTCGATGTCGTTATCGAAGTGGTTGGCGGCGACGTTTTTAACGGCTGTCTAAGGTCTATCAAATTTCGCGGACGGATGATCGTTGTAGGTTTCACCAGCGGCGTTATCGCTGACATGAAGACTAATTATGTATTGCTCAAGAACATCTCTGTCATCGGTGTCGATAGAGGACAATATCGCGATAATGAAGTCGACTGGATGCATCGAGTGCAGGATGAAATTTTTCAGTCTTGCGTTGAAGGTAAAATTGGTATGCCGGTTCAGGCATCATTTCAGATGGAAGACTTTATCGGGGCCTTTGATTTGATTCGGGAACGCAAAATTCAAGGTAAGGTGGTCCTCGCAATTCGATAATAAGGACGGGCATATGGTTGAAACGGTTTGGGAAACACTTCACGTTGAAGGTACACCACGGATCTGTGTTGATGTCGCGGGCGAGGGGCCACTGCTGGTGTTTTTACATGGCATTGGCGGCAACAAGCTGACCTGGCACCTTCAGCTTCCGGAATTTTCCAAGCACTTTACGGCAGTGGCCTGGGATGCGCGTGGCTATGGTGGCTCAGACGATTACGATGGTGATCTTGATTTTAGCGATTTCGCTCGCGACCTAGAACGGGTTCTCGATCATTTTGGCGCTAAGAAGGCTCATATCTGCGGGACCTCAATGGGAGGGCGCATCGCGCAGGATTTTATAGCACTTTATCCTGACCGTGTCGCAACATTGGTTCTCTGCGATACCTTCGCCGGTGATGATAAAAACGACGAACGAGCCAGCCGCTCGCAAACAATCGAAGAGTTTGTCGAAACCCGTATTCGCCCATTCCTTGATGGGGCTGACCCTGCTGAACTTGCCCAAAAGCGCGGTGGAAGATTAATGGCGCCGGTTCATTCGGAAGATGCTAGGCGCCGGGCTATTGAGTCGTCTTCGCTGCTGCATGTCGAAAGCTATATAAAAACCGTACGTGCCTCGGCCGCCTTTTCGCGGGTTGATAATCTAGAGAATATCGACGTGCCTACACTTCTGTTATATGGCGACGAGGATCCGCTAACACCGCCAAGTGTTGCGGCCTATATGGTGGAGCATATTGCGGGGGCGGAACTTGTGATTATCGAGAAGGCAGGTCATATGCCCTATCTCGAGGATCCAGAAGCTTTCAACGATGCCGTTCTGTCGTTTTTAAAAAGGCATCGTAATTTAGCAGTCTAGAAGCTTACCACTTCTTTGCTGGAAGCGGATTGGCAATCGCGTCTTCCAGCGAATTGACCCGGTGAAATTGACCTTCGGGACGCAGATGCCCTTCGTCGTCGATTTGATCCATACCGCAATAAAGCTCGAACTCGAATCCGTCGGGATCGCAGAAATGTATCCCCATATTGCCGCCAGCACCCTTGCGGCCTTCAAAGACCAACGGAATGCCATTTTCTTTGAGGTAATCGCGGGTTTTGAAGAGAATTTCGGGACTTTCGACTTCCAGGGCGAGATGTTCAACTCTAAGAGCGTCCCCGACATCGGCTCGGCTTTTAGCTTTGCTAGGTTTTAGGCCGATCGCATGATGGTCGGCGCCGCAGCGGAAGAAGACCATGCCAATGGCATTGCGGTCGGTTTCTTCAAAGCCCATGACCTCACGCCAGAACTTCGCGGTGCGCTCAACATCAGTCACCTCATAGACCATATGGCCGATCTTGTTCACCTTGATCGGAGACTCGCCGACATATTCAGTAGGGTGGCTTTCCTGGGCAGATTGCGAAACCTTTTCGCGAAACTCTTGGTCTATTGAGTTATCCATTGAGTTGTTATCCATCATTCCCTCCTACAGGTGAGTACCAGCTACGTGAGCGTCAGGCCGCAGGCCCGGTCCATTCAGATACGATGTCTTGATATTCTGGCCGTTGGCGGTCGGTCGGCGCTTCGGTCATTGATCCGAAATAAATATAGCCTGCAACCTTGTCAGCAGGCTCTAGCCCAAGAGCGGCTTTGACGTCGTCATTATAGGCGTACCATTCGGTAATCCATTGAGCGGCAAACCCCATGCCTTGGGCAGAGGTCAGCATGTTCTGGCAAGCTGCACCGGATGATAAAACTTGCTCCCATTCGGGGATCTTATGTTCCGGGTTGGTGCGCGACACGACGGCGATCACGGTCGGCGCACGACTAAAGCGCTCTTCCTCGATCTCGACCTGCTCATCAATGCAGTCCGGGTTGGCCTTGCGAAAGGCTTCACCAAGAATTTTGCCCATTTTTTCACGAGCATCGCCGCGGATAACGATAAAGCGCCATGGTGTAAGACGGCCATGGTCTGGTACGCGCATACCTGCGCGCATGATGTTCTCAAGGTCATCAGAGGACGGGCCGGGCTCTGCCATGTTGCGAACAACAACAGAGCGGCGCTTGAGTAGAAATTCGGATAGTTCAGACATGTTTTCTATACTTCTCTGGCAATGGGATGTTGTTGCTAAAAGATATAGCATTAATAGGGATTTTGTCACGAGGGAACGCTTCGGGCACGCTTGACCGACATGTTCGCCGAATGCGAGAACTGCGACACAAATTCGATCTATTTAAATAAAGGAAGATGCAATGGCAGGCGGCGTTTTAGAAGGCAAATACGCATTGATTACCGGTGGTTCACGCGGGATGGGACGCGAAATGGCTATCGCTTATGCCAAGGCAGGCGCTGCAGGCATCGCGATTACCGCCGCACCAGGAACGGATGAAAATACTTCTGAAATTCAGAGCGAGTTACACGAGGTGCTCGCCGCTGTTGAAGCTGAGGGTGGTAAAGCTGTATCTCTACTAGGTGATGTTGCGAATGCCGAAGATTGTATTCGTGTTGTTGAGGAAACCGTTAAGGCGTTCGGTGCTCTCCATATCCTGATTAACAATGCCGGCAAGTCAGGCCGCTATGTCCATGCTGGTGATGGTTCGTTGTCGATTTCTGATGTCGATCCCGCTGGTTTCAAAGATGTCATCGATACCAATATTCTTGGTCCGTATTTGATGACCCATGCGGCCTTCAAACATCTAAAGGCGGCGGGGTGGGGGCGTGTGATCAATATCTCCAAGCGTACGGATTCCATGCATCGCTCGGCGATTACGCCTTATGGCCCGTCAAAAGCGGCCATTGAAGCGGCAACGATAGCCTGGGCGGAAGCTATGTTTGGCTCGGGCATAACGTTCAACGCATTGAGCCCCGGCGGTCTGGTGGATACAAAATTCGCGACCGGTTCAATGGATGGCAGAGGGCTTGATGCTCGGGTTATTGGACCGATGTCCGTTTGGCTTGGATCTGACGCCTCAAACGACACGACAGGTTGCCGGTTCGTTGCGGAAAACTGGGATGACAGCTTGCCCGTCGATGACGCCGCAGAAGGCTGTCGCGAACGGGCAATCTTTACGACGCCAAAACGCGAAACGCCGCTCGAAAAAGCCTGGCGCGAACCGGGGAGCTAATCCGCCTGCTTTTTGGCTTGAAAGGCCGTCCGGAAAATCTGTCGCCGTGCCGCGAGATCAAAATCGCGTTTATAGGCAGTTGGTGGCTCTGTCGTTACACGCGCCCATAAGAATCGCGGGCCGGGCTCGCCGGTAATAAAATTTGCGGCGTCGGTGAACTGATCGGGTGAATCGATTTCCAACACCGAGGGAATCCCAGCC
>Ga0055584_100007287_pt1 | contig 10856 bp, 9 predicted proteins | sample OSDHelmetaG_FD_58716 | JGI IMG/M metagenome (GOLD analysis project Ga0055584, IMG submission 58716) | Pelagic marine sediment microbial communities from the LTER site Helgoland, North Sea, for post-phytoplankton bloom and carbon turnover... | ecosystem: Environmental > Aquatic > Marine >...
CAAATTTGGCATTTTTCACATATAAGAGAGGGTGTGAAGATTGGTAAAAATGTAAACATAGGTCAGAATGTTTACATTGATAAGGATGTTGTGATCGGTGATAACTGTAAAGTACAAAACAATGTATCAGTTTATAAAGGTGTGACTATTAAAAATAATGTATTTGTAGGACCAAGTGTAGTTTTTACAAATGATATTTATCCAGTAAGTGGTGAGTGGTCTGAAAGTAAAATTGTAGAAACTTTTATTGGAGAAGAAGTATCCATAGGAGCAAATTCAACCATCGTAGCTGGAATAACTATTGGAGACATGACTCTTATTGGTGCCGGTAGTGTTGTCACCAAGAACATTCCTAATAATTGTATTGCTTACGGTAATCCTGCAAAAGTTAAATCAGAAGATTATAGAAAAGAACAATATTGAATATAAATTTTCTTATTGGGACAAAAGCCCAGTTTATAAAATGTATTCCAGTAATTAATGAGGCGATTAACAGATCTATTAATGTGAGTCTATATGATCTTAAACAACATGCACAGACAACAGACACATTAAAAGTAAAAATTAAAGATAATTACAACTATATTGAACTAAATTCAAACTCAAAAGATTTGGGGAGTTATTGGAAACTAATTAATTGGTTCTTTATAAATTTAATTAAGTTTTTATTATTCCCATCTAAAGAAATAAAAAAAGAGATTTGCATAGTGCATGGTGACACACTTTCTACTCTATTGGGGGTAATAAAGGTCAAAAGAAGTGGTGGCATACTGACTTTGCTGGAATCAGGTCATAAGGTTCCAGGAATATTTAAACATTTTCCAGAATCTATTATCAGGTATATTTCTGCAAAATTTTCTGATGTCTTAATTGTAAATGGGATAGATCAAATAAATCAACTTGAATCCTGGAAGATAAAGGGTGATATTATTGAAATTTCACAAAATACAATATATGAAAGTGTTTTAAGTGAAAGGCTGAATAAAAGAGAAGGAAGCAATATTGTATTAGTTTCAATACATAGAACAGAAAACTTGAATAATAAAAAAAGTCTGGAGCTTTTAGCTCAAAACTTAATATCATTATCTAAAAAATTTAAGACAATATGGTGTTTACATATTCCAACTAAAATCAAATTAAAGAAATACAAACTTTATGATGAACTTATTAAAAGTGGTGTAGAGTTAAAAGACTTAATTCCGTATAAAGAATTTCTAACAACTATTAATAACTCAGAATTTGTAATTACAGATGGAGGCGGGGTTGTTGAGGAATGTAGAATAATCGGAACTCCTACCTTAGTGTGGAGAGAGGAACATCTTGATCAAAATCACCTTTTTGATGAAAATACTAATTTAAAACTTTCATTTTATAACCAAGATTCGATAAATTCTTTTATCAAAAACTATAAAAAATATAAGAATCCTTTTCAAGAGAGAGTAGGATCAAATCCATCCTCTGAAATTTTAGATAATTTAGAAATCTATATTTAACTTGAAATTTTCTGATTTGATAACAAAACAATACCAGGAATAATTGAGAATAAAATAGACACAGCCCTCTCCACAATCATTAAAGTTATGATATTTGTTACTGTTAAATTAAGAATGTTAGATGAAAAGAATACTATTCCATCTTTAATTCCCAAGGACGCCGGAGTTAAAGAAGCAAGGCTTGATAAAACTGAAATAGAGTTGTAATAAAAAATAGAGAATAATTCAGTTTTATTAAATAAATAATTAAAAATAACTAATGCTTCTAATGCAAAAAAAAGATAGTTTAAAAAAGTATAAGAAATTAACTTAACCTGCAAGCTAGTGTTATCAGTTATTTTCATCCAACTTTTCTTTAGATTTTTTAACCATTGAAATAAATTGTCGAACTTAGCTGAGTTATAAGTTTTAAATTTATTAAAAAGCATGAAATAGCTAAAAACAAAAATTATTAAAAAGCCAGAAACTGATAAATAAAAGTTAAAACTTCTAATCGGGTTTAGTAAATATAAAGCAACTAATCCTATTGCAGAATTTAAAAAGATTGTAACAATGAAAAAATATCCATAAATTGAAACCAGTTCTGGTGACTTAAATTTATATTTTCTATTTAAATAAATCATTCTGAAATTCCCACCAGATCTAAAAGGAAGATAGAGGTTTCCTATAAATGTAAGTGAACTCAGATATAAACTTTCAAAGTTTGTTATCTCTAAATCAAATCCTTTAAGCAATTCCTTATTAAATAAAGAATTAACAATTAAAGTAACGAATTTAATAAATAATATACTGGAGATTAAGGACAGACTTAAATTAGATAAAACGTCTAATTCTTCTGGGTTGTTTATAAGAAAATAAACTACATAACTTACTAGAAAAATAGAAAACGTATTGATAATCTTTTTCATTTAGTTACAAAGTTTTTTGCTAACCAATGTCCAAATATATAAAAAACTATAACAACAATAAAAAATTTGTGAATATTAATATCACTAACTTCGGATATGTAATTTACGAAGTCTTCGTTTCGAACAGGTAAGCCATAACCATCTAGTAAATCAAGAAATTTATCCTTTTCAAAGAAAATAAGGACGGTTTTAAATACTATTGCACCTAAAAAACTTGTGGTAAATATTTTTAGGTAACTATTAAGTTCGATAAAGGAGGTAAGGTAGCCTTGTAAATATAGTGGTTGTGTGTACTTCAAAGACCTACCAAAAGTATTGGTAGTTTCAACTAAGGCAAGTTGCGTTCCTTCTGTTGTCTCAAAAAATAACATTGAGATTGTTGAGAATATTGAAAATATAATTAGATAATATTTAATCAGTTTTCTACTTTTTTCATTTTGAAATCTGTAATAAAGAATTACAGACAGTGGTATTAGGCAAAACAAATATCTAAATCCATATGATGAAGCGGTAGATCTCCACAGTAAAACTACTGCAAATATCTGAAGATAACTAAATAAAATTAATAGATTAAAATAAGTTTCTCCCTTTTTATTTGTAAAAAGATTAAACAATACCAAAATAAAGCCTACAAATAGAATTGGTGAGAACCAAAATAAACCAAATTCTTGGGTGAACATTACCTTAAACGAATTGACTGCATTAATTAAAAAGAAGTCAATAATTTTTCCATCTCTACTAATAAAGTTTGAAACCTGTCCACCAGTCCTGTATACGAACTGAGGATTAAAAGAAAACTGTCCGTATAAAACTTTTGTATGTAGTAAAAAAAGTCCTGAACTCAAAAAAGAAAATACAATAAAATAATTGTCTTTTAATAATCTATTTTTAACTTCTTTTTTTTCTGAAAGCAAATAATATGACACCAATGGTAAAAGAAGATAGAAATAATTTACCCACCTGACAGCTAAACCAGTAGCTATAAAAATAGGTAGTAAGTATGCATACTTGTTGACTTCTGGTGACTGATAATACTTTAAAGATAGATAAACTATCATAGTTACACTAAAACATTCATAAACATGAGTCATACTAAATCTTTCAAAGGCGTAGTAGGCTAACCCGGATCCAAAATATATTATTAGAATGTTAAATTTTGAAAAGTGATATTTCAATATATTAAGAATCTTGAAAGTAAGATTTATAGTCAAAAATAAATAAAAGACTGATGACAGTGAATAAAAAAGTATCCTGAAGTTTAATATTTCTTGACTTAAAACATTTTCCTGAGAGAGTATCTTATCAATACTATGACCTATAAAAAGAAATGGTGAGGCAAGTATCCCGCTACCTATAAAGCCAGTTGGAGCTATATTACCTTCAAAATTAAACCTCTTAGTCTCGATTCCTTTAAGTTGATTTGAATAATCTAAATCAAAATCAACGGCAATAGTCTCTGCATGCATGTAGTAATCATGATCATCACCACAACAAAAAACTGTGTCTTGAAATCTAAAATCAATTTTTAAAAAAAGTAATAGAGCAAGAGTTATGAATATTGCTGATAGAAAAGTATTACTTGTTAATTTATTCATAGCTCATTAAAGAAATTCAATTTGTATTCGTACTCAGCTTTTTGAGCCTGAAAGATTAGGTAAATAAAGGTGAAAAAGAAAATTATAAAAACTAAAAACCAAGTTGATTGGGATGCGATGAGAGTACCAAATCTTATTAAGAAAAATTTAAATAAGCAATATAGAGAAATAATTAATGAAGAAAAACCTAAGATATCTAATAGTGCTGATATCTGTAACGCAGAAAATCTCAATTTAATTTTAATTTTTTTAAGAAACACAGAAACTGTGAAGTATATTAATTTAAAAAACATGGTTACTGCACTTAAATTACTTCCCTGACCCTGATATGAAATTGTATTTTTTATCTGAATTGTGTTGAATTCTTTTTCAAAAGAAATATTTGAAAGATATGTTGATAAATAGAAGGGATAACCGTACCTATAGAATAATTTTGGCAATCTAAACTCTTGCATACCTTTTCTAGATACTAAAAATAATCCATTTAGAGGATCATTTATCCTCCAGTTTCCAGTAAGAAATTTGAGAAGCATGGATGCAAAAGCGTTGCCAAAATACCTTATAAGTGGAATATTTCCCTCAATTCCTTTTTCCCAAAATCTATCACACTTAACAAAATCTGGTTTTTCACTTTTACCAATTTCTTTAATTCTAAGAACATCTTCATATTTAAATTGATCGTCACCATCAATTTTTAGTAAATAATCTGAACCAGACTTAAGAAAATAATGAGCACCAATCTCAAAAGACCTTCCAGCTCCATAATTTTTTATGTTTTCAATAATATGTATATTCTTGTGTGCTGAAGAGAGTTCTCTACATTTGTTTAAAGTACCATCTTTACTCTTGTCATCAACAACAATGATTTCTTGAAAATCATTAATATACTTTGAAATTGTACGCTCTATATATTTTTCTTCGTTATATGCAAGAATTAGTAATGTAACCACATAACTTATATTATCAAAGAATATAGCTTCAAAATGATATTTTTAGTTATTATGTAAATAGTTCGAAATTATTTATGAATAATACAAAAAAAATAACTTATGTTTTCCTACAAGGTAGGAAACAAAGAATAACTTCTAGAAAAAAAATATCGAAAGAGTTTTTTTATACCTATTTTTATGCAGCAAAAAATTACACAAACATAGAAATTGTTGAAATGGAAAATTTCGAATCTACCATTTCACAAAAGTTTCTTCGGAAATTTGATAGCTTTATTAACAAATTATCAAAATTGCCAATCTATACATATGCAATTTTTAAAAGGAAAAATTTAAAAATATTTAAACAATCAGATTTTGTAATTTTATCAAATGATCGTGTTGCGTTTTCTAGTCTCCCAATGATCTGGCTAACTAAAATAAGTAATCCTAATGTAAGTTTCTCTTTTTTTGTTATGGGTTTATTTTCTAATTTTCCTAAATATCAAATTCAAACAATATTTAGGAATATTTTGATAAAGATAATGTTAAAAAGAGTAGACAAAATATTCTTTTTAGGAAAAAGGGAATATATTTTTGCATGTAAAAATTTTATTTCATACAAACAGAAATTTATATTTCTTCCTTTTTCCATTGATGTTGATTTTTGGTCAGATCCTTCAAATGAAACTGATGCGGTAAAAAAGGATATTCTTTTTATTGGCAATGATGGTAATAGAGACTATAAATTTGTAGTTAAGCTAGCTAAGGACTTACCAGAGTACAATTTTATATTTATTAGTGAAAAAATAAATCAAAATGATAATTTACCCGAAAATGTTAGATTAGTTAATGGTAGTTGGGGCAATGAGCAGCTTTCAGATGAAGAAATTCGTAAATACTATAAAGATGTCAAATTGACTATTGTTCCATTAAAAAATACAAATCAACCATCCGGCCAAAGTGTTACTTTACAATCTATGGCAGCTGGAACGCCAGTATTAATTACAAGAATAGATGGTTTTTGGGATGTAGATAAATTTACAGATGGTAAACATATTACTTTCATAGAAAAAAATACTACCTCAGATTGGAAAGTCTCAATTGATAAAATTTATAATGATAATAATTTGTATGAAACCTTAGTCACTAATGGTAAGTTATTAGTTGAAAATGAGTACAATTTAAAAATATTCGATACAAAAGTATTTAAGGAACTTGGAATAAATGAGTAATAATTTATCAATATTTACAACAATGACCAACCCAGAAAAAAGGGGCGATCCCTGGAAAGAAGCTTTAGATTGTTACCACTCCCTTGCAGATGAAGTTGTTGTGGTTGGTGAAGAATGGCCATATGAATTTAAATTTGATCACATTGGTAAAACATTTCAAGAAGGATTCAATAAGGCATCTGGAGACTGGGTTATTAGAATGGATCTAGATTACTTCTTCCATGAAAATAATTTTTCTAAGTTAAAACAAATTCTTAAAAAAAATATACAATACCCATCTATAGCATTTCCTCAATATCAGTTTTTTACACCAGATCGTTTTCAAGTTAAAACAAAGTTATGTATTGCTCTAAACAAAAAATATTTTCCCAATATAAAACTTAATGGTGGTGGTGATTTGTGCATGCCAACAATTAACAACACTCAGATACTAAATACGAGTGTGCCTAGTTACAATATTCCTGTCTATCAATACGATTCTATGTTTAGAACAAAATCTACTATTGCAGAAGATAGAGCAAGATTTGCTAGAGCGTGGTATAGCCAATTTAAAGATTGGGGAGATAGAGGTGGTCCTAGTGAAGAAGAGGCTTTTGAGGCATGGTTTATTATGATAAAAAAAAGATATGCATTTCACACAAACAAAATTTCTATGGGAAAACATCCAAAATTCATATCTAGTAAATTACAAAATTTAAAAAAGGAACAGTTTGGATATTCTGCTTTTGGATTGCAGGATGTAACCAAGCGTGATTTAAAACAATACCTAAAAGGCTACAAAGACCGTTACTTGGTTTAAGGTTTTATAATTTTCCATGGATTATCAGCTGGACTGATTAACTCATGAATCATTGCTAATGCCCATGTCAACAATATTGTTCCATGAATGTCAGGAGTATCATGCCCATTAGAAATTTTTACACCGTAATAATTTTGTTGACTTCTATTTGTAAAATAAGAAAACCCACCTTGATCCTTATAAAAATGTAATGAAATTAGTGACTCAAGATTTTCTAAATAAGCTACTATCTCACTCTTCCTGTAGTCAGTTTCCAGTGAACACCTGTATAAAACATATACAATATCTACCAAGTCACAGCCTTCACTATTAGGAACGGTGTTTAAACATAGGTCAATCAGTTTCTTTGGATAATGGATATTTATTCCTAACCAATCCAAACCCGTCAGTACTTTCATTGCACCATTAATCGCCTGAGATTTTGAAGGCTGATTTCCTACATAATATGCCCCATCGTTTGAATTCACTTTTTTCATAATAAAATCAGACATCATGTCTAAAAGATGATCTGATTCTTTTTTATCATTTATTTGAGTAGTTATAAATACTGATAATCCGGAAAATTGGGCTCCTGCCCCCCACGGCTGAGTCCAGTCAAAATTATCTAAAAATATATCTAGATCTTTTTTTGGAAAGTCTAAATAGGGTTTAGATGCTATTTGATTTACTTGACTTAGGGTAGCAATGCATTGTTTAGTTTCGGCTCTTACTGAATTTTGAATATACATAGTATTTAATTCATAATTCTTATTAGTAAATGCATTTAGAAGTCTTTTAGCTGAGTCTTTGACCATTATTCTTACTTTGTTTTTTTTAAAATAATTTAGATATTCTTTATCAATATAAGAATTTTCTGGAAATAATTTGTCTGTACTCTGAAAACTATTTATAAATTTTATCCATTCAGACTGCTTTTTTTTATCAAGATTATCCCACTCACCTGTCATGTAAAACATTTTTAACGAATAAACTGAGAATCCTAATTTTAGTTTTTCACCCTGTGGAGTAATCCCTTCTTGTACAGGTAAAAAATGGAAGCTTTCATTAGTTTTCATTAAATCATTAAGAAAATTCTTATTACTATTTTTAGCCAATTTTGAAAGATTGAGTATCTTCATTTATCGACTTTTACATATAAACCGGTAATCCTATTTATTTCAAACTTTATTAATCTAAAATTATTTTCTAATAAAAAATTATTTACTTCTATTATTGTATCTTTTTGCTCATACCCTCTCTCAGGACCGAAATCAACTGCGACATATTGTACTTTTTTCAAGGTATCTACAGCTCCCTCTAGTACTTCAGGCTCAAACCCTTCAGCTTCAACTTTTAATAATTTAATATTATTTTCTGTCTTAATATTGTCTAATTTTTCTACAGGTACAATAACTTTTTCGTTTTCACCAAAAGCAACAGCAGAAGAGTTTCCGCCCATTGAATCCATATAAAATTCTATGCTCTCACTTTTATTAGAAAGACCAATATTTTGAATATTACTATTTTTGTTTGTATTTAAAATGCAACATTCATATGCCTTTTTATCTGGTTCAAATGCATAATATTTCAAATTGTTATTATCTTGGCTTAAAGCCAAAAATAATTCACCGACATTTGCTCCACAGTCAATAACTACATCTCCATCAAAAAATTCAATGTCATCCAAGCTATAAGAACTTAGAAGTCTTTCAAAGTGTGCATTTGAATCACGGAGAACCCTAAGTATTCTTTTATTTGGAAAGTAAATATGCTTATTATTTTTTAATGTCTTCTGATAGAGGCCATTTACTAATTTAATATCTCCATCATTTTTAAAAAGCAAGTTCATGAATAAACAAAACATATCGCCTTTTGTTTTTTTTATAATTAGAGATACTATTTTCCCCTTAAGCAAAAGATACACTTTCGTGAGAAAGGGAATTTTTTTACCTTCTAGACCTTTTAGCATGAAAGGTGGAATATTAATTAAATACGGTAACTCAAGTTTCATATAGTTTATTTTAAATGGCATAAATTATTTATACGTCTTTATTAAATTAAAAAGAAAGTGGTCTATATTGGGTTTTGAATGAAAGTTTTAATACTTGGTGGAAATGGTTTAGTTGGGTCTTCTCTTGATAGAGTTTTGGGTGAATCAAAAAAGGTTCAAGAAGTCTTTGCATCAACTAGGAAAGATGCAGATTTATTCTCTTTAGAAGATACTCAATCTTTAATCAATTCATTTAGACCAAATGTAATTATAAATTCTGCTGCAAAAGTAGGTGGAATAAACGCCAATAACACCCAACGTATGGAATTTATAATTCAAAATCTTAAAATAAATATGAATGTTTTTCAAGCTTGTATTGATAACCCTGAAGTAAAAATAGTTAATCTAGGGAGTAGCTGTATTTATCCATTAAATGCTGAAAATCCTATTTCAGAAGACAGTTTTTTAACAGGAAAACTGGAACCGACAAACTCTCCTTATGCAATTGCCAAAATTGCCGGTATCGAAATTGGTAGATCACTAAACCTCCAGTATGGAAATGATGTAATAAACTTGATGCCCACAAATTTATATGGCCCAAATGATAATTTTTCAGAAAAAGATAGCCATGTTATACCTGGTTTAATCAAAAGAATGCATAAAGCAAAGGTTACAAATGTTGAAAGTTTTAATATCTGGGGTACAGGAGGACCCCTCAGAGAATTCTTGTTTGTGGACGACCTCTCAAAAGCTGTAGAATTTCTAATCGACAAAAAAGTTGAAACTGACTTACTTAATGTTGGTAGCGGTAATGAAATTACAATTAAAAATTTAGCAGAAAAAATTAAAAAAGTTATTGCCTATCAGGGTGAATTAATTTTTGATACATCAATGCCTGATGGGAACCCAAGAAAATTGATTGATTCTCAGAAAATAAACAACCTAGGTTGGGAACCGTCTATAGATCTTGATGAAGGCTTAAAGATTACATATTCCTGGTTTTTAGAAAATAACTAGCTAGTCGGATTTTCCCATGTTGGCTCGAGTAATCCCTCTGCTACCAAAACCTTTTCTCTTTTAGCTAAATTCAAATCACTTTCAATCATCATCTCAACTAAAGAATCAAAACTTGTTTTAGGCTCCCAGCCTAATTCCTCTTTAGCTTTTGTAGGGTCTCCCAAGAGATGTTCGACCTCATTTGGCCTCAAATATTTATCAGATGTTTGTACATATTCTTCCCAATTTAAATCTAATTTTTTAAAAGTTGCTTCTAAAAATTGCCTTACTGTATATGTTTCGCCTGTAGCTATTACCCAATCATCAGGTGTGTCATGTTGAAGCATCATCCACATCGCTTCTACGTAATCACCTGCAAAACCCCAATCTCTACTTGCTTCAAGATTGCCTAATGTAAGCTTATTTTGTAAACCTAATTTTATTCGAGTAGCAGCCCTTGTTATTTTTCTTGTTACGAAGGTTTCACCTCTGTGTGGTGATTCATGATTGAACAGAATCCCATTTGAACAAAATAATGAATAAGAATCTCTATAAATCGAGGTCATATGATGTGCAAAAACTTTTGCTGCTGCATATGGGCTTTTAGGATCAAGAAGTGATTCTTCATTTAGCTTTCCTTTCATCTGACCGCCATACATTTCCGAAGATGATGCTTGATAATATTTGATTTCTTTATCAGAATTCCTTACCGCTTCAAGTAATGAAAGAGGCCCTAATGTACCTGTTTGAGTTGTAAATACAGGATTCTTAAAGGACACTGCTACATGGGATTGTGCTGCAAGATTATATGTTTCATCTGGCTGTATTTTATTTATAAGCATATTTAAAGATGAAGAATCAAGTAAATCAGAGTAGTAAAGATTTAACTGTTTTGTATTTTGATACTTTGAAATTAATGGATCAATTCGACCTGT
>Ga0055584_100007288_pt1 | contig 10855 bp, 8 predicted proteins | sample OSDHelmetaG_FD_58716 | JGI IMG/M metagenome (GOLD analysis project Ga0055584, IMG submission 58716) | Pelagic marine sediment microbial communities from the LTER site Helgoland, North Sea, for post-phytoplankton bloom and carbon turnover... | ecosystem: Environmental > Aquatic > Marine >...
GAAAACCAGCAAGGGTTAATAGCCCTTCGTGGGTTCAAATCCCACCCTCTCCGCCAAACAACAAGAGCCCCTCACCGAGGGGCTTTTTTGTTTGCCTGACCGGGTGTTGAGTTTGAACCCGCCGGTCCAACAAAATCGCGAAGCGATTTTGGACGCACACCGTGCGCCCCAGCGGGGTGAGGCCGCAAAGCGGGCGAATCAATCCCACCCTCTCCGCCAAATAAATATAAAGGCTCCGTATACGGGGCCTTTTTTTATTCCCCAAAGCCCCCATCACGTTTCCTTAACGACGCATTACTCTACTAACTACCCAGTCATTCAGGAGCATCACCTTGGCTACCATCCTTATTACAGGCTGTAATCGCGGAATCGGCTTGCAGCTCGCCTCACAGCTTTCAGAACGCGGCGATTCGGTAATCGCTGTTTGCCGAAATCCGAGCGACGAACTGTCTGCCCTGAATACGCGACTGATCACAGGTATCGATGTCGCCGATCCTGATTCAATCGCGACGTTGAAGAGCGAACTCGGCGATACGCACCTGGATGTACTGATTAATAATGCTGGCATACTTATCGACGACCAGTTCGGGTCGATCGATTACGACGACATGCTCAAACAGTATCAAGTGAATACACTCGGTCCTCTGCGTGTCATTGAGGCGCTACGCAACAATCTCGGCGAAGGTTCCAAAGTCGCCATCCTATCGAGCCGCGTAGGCTCGATTGCCGACAACGGCTCGGGCAGTCACTATGGCTATCGCGCGTCGAAAACAGCCGTTAACCAGATCGGCATGAACCTGATGCATGAACTCAAGCCGTCCGGAATCGCGATCGCCTTGCTTCACCCCGGATTCGTGGCCACCGGGATGACCAGTGGGCGAGGTATTTCGCCGCAGGTTTCGGCGGCCGGCCTCGTTGCCCGTATCGACGAACTTAATCTTGAGAACACCGGCAGTTTTTGGCACGCCGAAGGCTACGAATTGCCGTGGTAGTGCCACAATGATGGTAGAATCCGACAAATAGATTTTCTTATGGAGCACTGTAAATGCAAAACAACATAAATTCGATGGCGCCTGTATCCAGCTTGGCGGTTGAGGACCGATCCCAGTTCATCTGGAAGTGCTACGCGCACGTTGTGGGCGCGATCCTTACCCTGATCGCGGTTGAGTATTACCTGTTCAGCTCGGGTGCTGCCGCGGCGATTGCCTCGACGATGCTGCAAAGCCCGATAGCCGTGATGATTGGCTTTGTCGCCTTGAGCTGGGGCGCCGGCCATGTGGCTCACCGGCTCGAATCTACGGCCGCCCAATACGCTGCATTCGCGGCATTTATTGTGCTCTGGGCCGTGATGTTTGTGCCGATACTTGCCATGGCTATGGTTTACGGCCAGCAACGCGGCGTAAACATCATTGAAGATGCCGCTGTTGTTACCGTATTTGGCTGTGCCGCATTGATCGCAACCGTAATGATTACTCGCAAAGATTTTTCATTCTTGCGGGGAGTTATGGTGTGGGGCTTCTTTATCGCGATAGGGCTAATAGTCGCCTCGCTGGCTCTCGGCTTTCATTTGGGAACCTGGTTTTCTGTTGGGATGATCGGTTTCGCGGGTGTTGCGGTTTTGTATGACACTTCAAATATCATGCACCACTACCCACAGGACAAATATGTCGCGGCGTCGATGGCACTGTTTGCCTCGATCGCGATGATGTTCTTTTACATCTTGCGCTTATTTATGAGTCGAGACTAAACGCCTTACCGAAGAAAGGGCCCTCACGGGCCCTTTCTTGCAATTGAATTCATGAAAAAAGCCACATTTCTTGCCTTATTGCTGGTCGCACTGCCTGCGTTCGCGCAGGAGCAATCGTCGTTCAACGACATAGAGGCCGCAGATGCGTTGCAGGGTATTTCGTCTCTACTCGCCAACGAAGAGGTCAATGCCGAGGCGCTGAATGAAGCTCGTTCCAGAACCAACAGAATAGCCAACGCCGCCGCCGCATGTGCGGAGGAAAATAGCGTGGCGCGTGCTCGCCTTGAGGAGCGATTCGAACCCCTCAGGGAAATCGTAGCTGAAGAGGCCAGTGCCGAGTCCCTCATTCAACGGCAGTCGATCAGCACGGCGCTGGACGAAGCCATCGCCCGGCAAGCCCGCTGCGGCGGACTGATGGATGAGGCGCAGACACTCATCTCGCGAATTTCGGTAAGGCAAAACCAGCTTTCGCAACAGTTTCTTTCTGCACGCTCCGGAACCATTGTTGATCTCGCGTTAGAACTTCCCGAACGCGTCGCCATGTGGCCCAGTCTGTTTCGATCTCAGTTTGAGCTGAATACCGAGTACGGCATATCGACGACCAGACTCCTGTGGTACCTCAGTTTCGCGGGTCTTCTCGCAGCTATAGCAGGAATCATCTTTCGGCAGCGGTTCCTGATTTGGTATGAGGCAGCCGGGGGCGACAGCGCTCCTGCGCAGATGAAGTATCTGTTTCCCAAGCCACTAGCGGAATTCGCGCCATTGTGGATGGAAGGTGCCGCACTTCTGGCCGTTCTCAGTTACGCCATAACAGACGCCTCGAGCAGTTCGATGGTTATCCGCGCGGCCGTCGCAATCTTCGCATTCGGGATGAGCTGCGTCCTTATCAACTGGGCAACCGGCCCGCTCTCCCCGTCCGTCGAAGTGAGAGGTCTCATTCCCGATCACGTTGCGCCGCTTCGTCTTCGACTGCGTATCGTCACTCTCACCATTTGCCTGAGCTTTGTTGTTCTGGGCGACCATTGGCTGGCCTCCAGGGTCTCGCAACCCTACGTCACTGGCCGCACAACTTCGCTGTTCCTGGTCTCGATCAGCTGGCTCTACCTGCTCACCTATCTCGGTCAGATACCGGGCATTCAGGGACGTTACCGAGCCCTGCGATTCGCCGCAATAAGCGCAAGTGGCATCGCAGCCGTCGCCGTTTTAATGGGCTATCAGAATCTTTCTGGCTATCTCGTTCAGGGTGTCACTCGCACCGCGATCGCGCTGTTCGCCTTGTGGGTCGCACTCTGGTCGCTTTACATTTTTTTCAACTATCTGCTCGAACAAAAGTCGTCAACGGCTTCCCAGGTACGAAACACACTGGGCATCTCGGACAAGGGGTCAGGTACCGGCATCGGCTTCATGCAATTGGTCGCCGATCTGCTTCTCTGGATCACCGCCGTCGTCTACCTCATTTACGTCTGGGATAACACCGGTTCGACGCTTGGAAAACTGCGACTATCGGTTGTCGAAGGGTGGGACTTTGGCGGTGTTTCCCTTGTCCCCAGCAATATCGCCGGTGGCATACTTTTGTTCGTTGTTCTTTTCGTTATCATCGGGTGGATCAAGCTCTGGATGGATCGGCGCTGGTTGCAGCGGATCGTAATCGAGCGTGGCGCGCGCGACGCGATTCTCACGTTGTTTGGCTATATCGCCTTCGTACTGGCTATTTTGATCTCGCTTAAAGCGGCCCGAGTAGATCTGACCGGCCTCGCGATTGTCAGTGGCGCCCTCGCTTTGGGACTGGGCTTCGGCTTGCAGGGCATTGCCAATAATTTCGTTTCAGGCTTGATTCTCCTGTTCGAGCGGCCGATTCGGGCCGGCGACTTTGTCTCGGTCGACGATGTCGAGGGTTTTGTGCGCAGCATTCGAATCCGTGCAACTGAAATTGAAACGCTCGACAATCAAAACGTCCTGGTACCAAATTCCGAACTCGTTTCAGGACGCGTTACCAACTGGGTACTGCGGGACACGCATGGCCGACTGCAGGTCAGGGTCGGTGTCGCCTACGGATCGGACGTTGAAAAAGTACACAACATTCTCGAAACCATTGGTCGGGAGCACCCGGAAGTCATCACCGACGGTCGGGCGCCGGCTCCGCGCGCTTTGTTCATGGGCTTCGGCGACAGTTCGCTCGATTTCGAGCTGCGCGTGCGCGTGCAGCGAATCGAACGTAGATTCTCGGTAATGAGCGACATCAATTTCGCGATCGACAAGGCATTCCGGGAAGCCGGCGTTACCATTCCATTCCCACAGCGAGATCTGCATGTCGTATCCTATCCCGAGCAGATGACGCTGCCCGCCGAGCCGGTCAAATCAGCCAAATCGACCAAGCGAAAACGAAAGAAAAAAGTGGTGGAATCGCCGGTGCATGTTGACGATGTGACACGCAGCCATACATCGGAAATGGAATTTTCCCGCGATCGAAGTGAAGTATGGGCCGCGATGACTGATATCGATCAGATCAAACGCTGGCTCGCGGTCGACGGTAAGTTCAATCCACAAATTGGCGGGCGATTCGAATTAAAAATGCGCGACGGCTATTCTGTCAGTGGCCGCATTGATATCTTCATGCCGCCGCGCAGGATGCGTATTATCGTCATACCGGACGTGCAGGAAGGACCTCTGCCAACCGGCCCCATCACGATTGAATTAATTATCAAAGAAATTGAGAACGGAACCCGTTTGCAGGTTGCCGTGAAGGGTATTCCGGGCAGTGAGGACTGGGAGGAATACTACCGGCTGTCAGTCGACCGCTGGCAAACAGCGCTGGCTGAGCTGAAATCAAATGTGCTGGGAAAATAGCTGAGTCAGGCCGCCAAAACCCGCATCAGGCGCTCCGGGCCGCAATAGTCTTGAGGCCGCCCATATAAGGCTGCAGTGCTTTCGGCACGCGAATACTGCCGTCGGCGTTCTGATAATTTTCCATCACCGCAATCAACGCCCTGCCCGCTGCGACTCCGGAACCGTTTAGAGTATGAATCAGTTCGGGCTTGCCGGTCTCGGGGTTTCTTCTCCGCGCTTTCATCCGGCGCGCCTGAAAATCGTTGTAGTTGCTGCACGATGAAATTTCGCGATAGCGCTGCTGCCCGGGCAACCAGACCTCGATATCGTAGGTCTTGGTCGATCCAAAACCGATGTCGCCGGCGCACAGCACGATGACCCTGTATGGCAGCTCCAGCTTTTGCAGAATCACTTCGGCGTGTCCGGTCAGAGTCTCCAGCGCCGCCATCGACTCACCTGCCGCAACAAAATGCACTAGCTCGACTTTCTCAAACTGGTGCTGGCGAATCATCCCTCTCGTATCCTGGCCATAGGAGCCGGCCTCGGAACGAAAGCACGGCGTGTGTGCGACGTAGTGTTTCGGCAGTTCGTCGGCTTCAAAAATTGCGTCGCGGGCAAGATTGGTCACGGGAACTTCTGCCGTGGGAATCAGGTAGTACGGTGTTTCGTTGGTCGTTCGAAACAGGTCTTCCTCAAACTTGGGAAGATTTCCGGTACCAAACAATGCATCAGCCTGCACCAGGTACGGCACGTAAGTTTCGGTGTAGCCATGTTCTTCCGTATGCGTATCCAACATGAGTTGAATCAACGCCCGTTGCATTCTCGCAAGTGGACCGGCCATGACCGTGAAGCGAGATCCGGATATCTTGCTGGCCGCCTCGAAATCAATCATGCCGAGTTCTTCACCAAGCTTGATGTGGTCGCTGGGCTCGAAGTCCAGCTGAGTGGGTTCACCCCACAAACGGACCTCGGCATTGTCGTCTTCGTCCTGACCGTCCGGGACACTTTCGTCGACCAGATTCGGCAGTCCCTCTTCAATATCCCTGAGTTGAGTCTGCACTTCCTGAAGTGCGGTTTCGGACGCCGCCAAACGATCACCGAGATCATTGACCGCGGCTAGCAAGGGTGCAATATCCTCACCCGAGGCTTTGGCTTTACCGATGCTCTTTGCGCTGGTATTGCGCTCGCTCCGCAAAGCTTCAGTTTCGACCTGCAATGCTTTGCGACGTTCTTCAAGTGCCAGGTAGGCGTTCGCGTCGAACTGGAAGCCACGACGACGGGCAAGATTGGCCGCGACATCGGCGGAGGACTGGCGTAGTAGTTTGGGATCGATCATGTCTTTTGTCGGTTCTTTTTGCCCTGGTTACGGTGCTCGATTTCTTCGAGCTTTTCGCGAATTCGAATCTCCAATCCGCGAGCCACGGGATGATAATACTTAACCGGGCTCATGTCGTCGGGAAAGTACTGCTCGCCCGCCGCATGTCCGTCTTCCTCGTCATGTGCGTAGCGATATTTTTCGCCGTAGCCAAGGTCTTTCATGAGGCGCGTCGGCGCATTACGAAGGTGCAGTGGGACTTCCAACGACCCTTTGCTGCGCGCATCCTCCAATGCGGCTTTGGACGCTGTGTAGACCGCATTGCTCTTCGGTGCGCAGGCGAGATACACGACCGCGTGTGCGATCGCCAGTTCGCCTTCAGGACTGCCCAGGCGCTCCTGCGCTTCCCACGCATTCAGCGTCATCTGCAGGCTGCGCGGGTCCGCATTGCCGATATCCTCCGATGCAACGCGCACAAGTCGTCGCGCTATATACAGCGGGTCGCAGCCGCCATCCAGCATGCGCATCAGCCAGTACAGCGCAGCATCCGGATCCGTCCCACGAATGGATTTGTGTAAGGCGGAGATTTGATCGTAGAAATATTCGCCGTGCTTATCAAAACGACGCCGACTGCCGGAGGCGACTTCCTCGACAATCTCATCGGCGATTTCGCCATCTTCAGCGAGGTCTGCTGACAACTCGAGCAGATTCAAGGCGCGCCTGGCATCACCGTCGGCCGCAGTCGCGATTAGTTGAATAGAGCTTTCACTTAGCGAGAAGCGTCCGCTGAGACCGCGCTCCTCGTCTGCCAGGGCACGCCTGACAATGTCGGCGAGATCGTCAATCTCAAGCATCTTCAGCACGTAAACGCGAGCACGCGACAAAAGAGCATTGTTCAGTTCAAACGACGGATTCTCCGTAGTCGCACCGATGAAGGTCAACGTGCCGTTTTCGACAAACGGTAAGAAAGCATCCTGCTGCGACTTATTGAAGCGGTGAACTTCGTCCAAAAACAAAACCGTGCTGCGATTGCTCATCTGCCGATGTTGCTCAGCCTCAGCAACGGCTGCCCTGACGTCTTTTACACCCGCCATAACGGCCGACAGTGCAATGAAGTGAGATTCAGTCGTCGCGGCTATCATCCTGGCGAGCGTTGTCTTGCCCGTTCCCGGCGGCCCCCAGAAGACCATGGAGTGCGCCCGACCTTGTGAAATCGCGCTCTGTAAGGGCTTGCCATCCGCCAGAAGGTGCCGTTGGCCAAAAAACTCAGACAGCGTCAGGGGACGCATCCGATCTGCCAACGGGCGCTCTGCATCAGAATCGGTCGTGAAAAGATCAGTCACTTTTGTGCTTGGTCAGATGTTCCTCGGCGCGCAGGCACCAACCACCTGTGCCGCCCACTCCGATCGCAAGACCCAGGAAAATTCCGGCCGCGTTGGCAGCCACATCGGTCCAGTCCGCCGTCCTGTAGATCACCATTCGTTGGCAGGCTTCAATGATCAATCCGAAGAACAACAAGCCAATGCCGATTTGCCAGTAGGTTTTCTTCTGAAACAGGCCTGTGAACCAGATTGCCAGGCACAGGAAAGTAAATCCATGCACCCACTTATCGTTTCTTTCGAACCACGAGAGCCCACCGGCCTTGTCATCCAAAAACCAGAACACCGGCATCAGCGCGGCGGCCAGAACAAACGCCAGGAAAAAAAGGCTGGCGATCTGCCAACGTCTGACATAGCGAAGTGGAAGCACTTAGGGAACCGCGGTGACGCTTGCGGCCGGTGTGCCGACCAGATCGACATCTTCCGGAACCACGAAATCGAAGCGGGACGAATCGATCGGTTCGTTGACGACCACATCGCGCAGTGCGACGAGCGTCGTCTGCTCTAGGTGATCAAAAAACACCATGCGCCTAAGCTCGCCCTCGATAAAACCGAGCTCGACCCGGTTAAATCCGCTGTCCTTGTCCTTAGGATTCAAGCGAACCCAGGTCGTGATTGACTCGATCGTAGTGCCGGCAAAATCAAATTGCTCCAGCGCATCCTCAGCGCCACCGAGCAGTAACGCAGGCGTATTCGCAAGCGCCTGTGCTTGCGGTTTTACGGTAACCTGTTCGAGATCCAGGTCGTAGCTCCAGATGTTAACGCCATCTGCGATAAGCCATTGTTCATAAGGCTCATGGTATGACCAGCGAAATCGGCTCGGTCGCTCGATCTCCAGAGTGCCGCTGTTCGTCTCTACGATCGCGCCTTCTGCGTCGATAAGCGACTGTTCGAAACGACCCTCGAGCGTTGTGATGTTTGTCAGGAAGTCCCTGACCAGTTTTTCGCCAAGTTCGTTCGTCCGGGCCTGAGCAAAGCTATTGCCTGCGGCCAGTACGGCCAAAACCAGCAATACCGTCTGTCTAATCACGAGCCTTATCCCTGGCATTTTTTATCTCCAAATCTAGTCATCTTTCGGCGGTGCCGGAACGAGAATTTCCCTCGCGCCGTTTGACTGCAAGGGACCTACCAGTCCGGCGGCTTCCATGGCCTCAACAATTCTCGCGGCGCGGTTGTAACCAATTTTCAATCGACGCTGCACACCGGATATGGACGCTTTACGCGTATCCATGACGACCTGGACAGCCTGATCATAGAGCGGATCCTGCTCAGCATCGTCGATTTCTCCAGGCTTGTCGATTCCGGTCAGTCCTGGTGTTTGACCCGAAGGACCATCCAAAATTGCATCGATATAGCGTGGAGCACCGCTTTTCTTCAGATGCCTGACTACCGCGTGAACCTCATTGTCATCGACAAACGCACCATGCACGCGCACCGGTAGTGATGTGCCGGGCGGCAAGTACAGCATATCGCCGTGACCGAGCAGGTTTTCCGCGCCCATCTGATCGAGAATGGTTCGGGAGTCAACTTTTGCCGAAACCTGAAACGCGATACGGGTCGGAACGTTTGCCTTGATCAGCCCCGTGATGACATCAACTGAGGGGCGCTGCGTCGCGAGGATCATGTGAATTCCGGATGCGCGTGCTTTTTGCGCCAGTCGTGCGATCAGTTCTTCCACCTTTTTGCCAACAATCATCATCATGTCCGCCAACTCATCGATGATCACGACGATGAAGGGCAATGGCAGCAAGGTTGGGTGCTCGATCGGCTTGTCTTCGTCGAACAAATCCGGTGGCTTGAAAATGGGGTCCTTGATCGGCTCGCCCGCGGCAATAGCGTCACGAACCTTGCGGTTGTACCCGCCGATATTACGAACGCCCAGCGCCGACATAAGTCGATAGCGTCGATCCATCTCCGCGACACACCAACGCAGGGAGTTGGCCGCCTCTTTCATATCTGTAACAACCGGCGCCAGCAAATGTGGAATGCCTTCGTACACCGACAATTCGAGCATTTTCGGATCGATCATGATCAAACGCACGTGTTCCGGCTGTGTTTTATAGAGAATGCTGAGCACCATGGCGTTGATGCCAACCGACTTGCCCGAGCCGGTCGTCCCCGCGATTAGCAGGTGCGGCATTCTGGCGAGATCTGCAACAACAGAGTGACCGCCAATGTCCTTGCCCAGCGCCAGGGTCAACGGAGACGCAAGGTCATCGTAGGCACGAGACTTCAGAATCTCTCCGAGCGTAACAAGCTGTCGATTCTCGTTAGGTATCTCCAGACCAACAAACGACTTACCGGGAATGACCTCAACGATGCGCACGCTGACCACCGACAGAGAACGTGCCAGGTCCTTGGAAAGGTTCGCGATCTGACTGACCTTGACGCCTGGCGCCGGGTCCAGTTCAAATCGAGTGATGACCGGCCCGGGAGACACTGAGCGCACCTCTACCTCAATCCCAAAGTCTTTGAGCTTCAGCTCCACGAGACGCGACATGGCCTCCAGCGAATCTTTCGAATAACCGGCTTTCTGAGCTGGTGGGTCGTCGAGCAGGGACAGGGGCGGCAATTCGCCCGCTGCGGGTGGCTCGAACATCGGCACCTGGCGTTCTTTTTCTGCCCGTTCGCTCAGCTCCAGTGACGTCATCACGGGTTCGATCTTCGGTTTGGCTCGACTGGCTTTGAGTTCTTTCTCTACCTTGACCACGTCCTGCCTGGCCGCCGCACTTCGTCGACCCTCCGCTTTGTCGCGCAGCTCACCGATCTTGTAACGCGCCTTTTCAAATCCGACCAGCACCCAGTGGCCGATCCGATCCATGACATTGATCCATGAGATTCCGAGAAACAAGGACAGTGAGGCGACCCACAGACAGAACAGCAATACGCTTGCGCCCAGCAGCTTCATCAGACCTTCGAGCCACCCACCCAGGGCATCACCGATAATGCCGCCGGCGGTCGCGTTAAAACCATCGGCTGAAAAATGCAGTGTGGACAACGCACAACTGGTCACAAGTGTGGCGATGAATCCACCGAATCGGAGGCCAAAATCGAGTTTTGTCAGTTCGATCTGGGTTTTTTGCTCTCGGTACAACATCCAGCCAAGAAAGAAGACCATGACTGTGAAAAGGTAGGCGGGCCGACCAAATCCGGTGAACAGCAAATCCGCCACCCACGCACCAACCCGCCCAACGCCGTTGTTTACTGCGTCACTGCCCGTCGCTTGCGACAACCCGGGGTCTGCCGGGTCGTAGGTGAACAAGGCAAACCAGAGTATTAGCGCGATCGCCCCAAAAATGTACAGCGCGCCCTCGCGCAGCGCCCTGTGCACCTGCGATGACAGAAGCGTCTCTGATTGTTTGGCTTTCGTGGCTCTTGCCATAAAGATTCTGTTTTCCCTACACTGTCCCTGGAGCTCGACCCAGGTTCCTTATTTGCATAAAACTTGCCCGCATATCAGCGTTTGAATGCCGCCCCTTGAAATCTGAACGAGGGAACACAATCAAAGCCTTCTGCGGGCGATTCTGCGCTTCATCTTTGTAACGGACAAATTATACATGAGTGACTTGAAACATTGCCGGGTTCTGA
>Ga0055584_100007289_pt1 | contig 10852 bp, 16 predicted proteins | sample OSDHelmetaG_FD_58716 | JGI IMG/M metagenome (GOLD analysis project Ga0055584, IMG submission 58716) | Pelagic marine sediment microbial communities from the LTER site Helgoland, North Sea, for post-phytoplankton bloom and carbon turnover... | ecosystem: Environmental > Aquatic > Marine >...
GGGGCTCCGGAGCCGACAACGACAACGTCTGCGGTTCCGTCATCAACCAGCGGGGCTCCGTAACGGGGTCAGGTGTTTTGATACGTGCCGCGGGTGGGCGGCTAGATTGCGGCGTATTGCAGGAGTGGGGGCGATTATGGTGAGCGATGAAGTGAGGGGGCTCGGAGATTGGGTAGCGGCTCAAACACGAACATTTGGGATTGATCGAGCGGCGGAAGCGGTGGCGAAGCGGCTGGGGTGGCCAGATTGCGGGTGTGAGTCGCGGGCGGCTCGGTTGAATTCGTTATTTCCGTTTGGGCGGTATCGTTATCCGCGGCTGACGATTGCGATTCCAACGCGGAAAGACTGGTACGGATTTCATGAAACCTGGCATTCACTGGTTGCAATGGTGCGGGCTGCGGGGCTGGAGGATCGGGTAGAGTTGCTGGCGGTCGATCAGTCGCCAGATACGGAAGCCGGCAAGTTTGTTGCAGGTACGGTGAAATCAGTTGCATCAAACTGGCAAGTTGATCCGGTCGGGCATGTGGCTGTGAATCGTGGCGGGCCGGTCGATGCTCGGTATGAGCCGTGGGCGGAAGTGCTGGGAACGGCGGCCGGGAAACAGGCATGTTTCGGCAAGGCGTCCGGGGAGTGGGTGCTGGTGCTGGATTCTCACGTAATTCTGACGGATGACAGTTTGCGCCGGCTTTATGATTTCATCCAGAAGCCGCGGAATCGTTTCTGCCGGGATCTCTTTTACGGGGTGAATCTGGCGGACGATCATCAACAGTTTTTCAGCCATCTTGATATCTGGGGGAAAGACGGCGAGCCGTTGATCGGTGAGGATGGCGTTTTCGGGAACTGGCGGAGCGATCCGCGGGCGAAGTCTCCCGACGGAAAACCGTTTGACGTGGAAGGCGGCGGCGGCTGGTGTTTCTTCGCGAGGCGTGACGCGTTTTTGACGGTTGGGTTTCATCCGTTAATGAGAGGCTTTGGCGGTGAGGAGGGATTTATTGCCGAACGGTTCCGGAGGGCAGAACGCCGCGTAAAGTGTGCGCCGTTTGTGCGTGGGATCCATCGATACGCGAGATTAAACGGTGACGTGTACGCGGTGACGGTTCAGGAGAAACTCCGTAACCATGTGATTGGGTGGCTCGATCTGGGGTTTGATCTGGAGCAACTCCGGACGGTTTGGCAGGGGCGGCTGAAGCCGGCGGAAATTGATACGACGATTGCGAAGGCGGTGGCGGAGTTTCAGCAGGGCGGGAAGCCGGATGCGTCGCTGAGTGCTGAGGCTCCGGTGGCGGCGGGTGTTCAAACTCCGGCGCAGACGATTCCGGAGCCGGCGTCTATATCGGAACTGTATCGGCGGAACTGTGCGATTCCGTCGGACATCAATGAGCATTTACCGACATTGAAGCGGCTGGCGGGCGAGTGCTCGACGGTGGTGGAGTTCGGGACGCGGAGCGGTGTTTCAACATCGGCGATACTGGCGGCGCAGCCGGAGCGGCTGGTTTCGTATGACGTGGTTGCAGGTTGTCCGTGTAAGCGGCTGAAGAAACTGGCAGGCAATACTAATCTCGACTATCGGCACGGGCCGGTAATCGGCGATACGCTCCGCTGCCCGGTGATTGAACCGGCGGATATGCTGTTGATCGACACAAAGCATACCGCCGATCAGGTTTACGGGGAGTTGTCGCGGCATGGCGACCAGGTTGAGAAGTATCTGGTGTTTCACGATGTAGTGACATTCGGGCAACGCGGCGAAGGCTGGACGGAAGCGGAGCCGGTTGAAGGCGTCATAGTGGGCGTTGATCGGTGGCTTCTGGAGCGGCCGGAGCAATGGGAGCGGGTAGAATGGCACGACAACAACAACGGGCTTTTAGTGCTGAAACGGGTGACGCCGGTGGTCGGGTCGTAATCTGCGGAACGGGCCGCGCGGGAACGTCGTTTCTCGTGCGGCTTTTAACGCGTTGCGGAGTCGATACGGGCTTCACTCACCAGCGGGACGGGTTCCATGATGGGATCCGGGCCGGGTGTGAACTGCGGGCGGACGGCTGGGAATCCGCGGAGACGTGGGCGAAGCTGCCGCGGGTGGTGAAGTCTCCGTTTCTATCGTGTCACCTGTCGGCCGTGCCGGTGCCGATTGATGCGGTAATTATTCCAGTGAGGAATATCGCCGACGCGACGGAATCTCGGCAACGTGCCGGGCTCGGTCTTCCGGGTGTGGATCCGGCCGCGTTAGAAGCGAAGCTGGCTGAGTGGCTTGGCCGGGCGGTGGCGGATTGCGTGACGCAGGAGATTCCGTACAAGCTGGTCAGTTTTGAGACGCTGACGGAACAGCCGTCGTCGTTGTTTCGGGTGTTGCGGTGCGTGTTGCCGGAGTTGTGTTCGTGGGGCGAGTTTTCGGCGGAGTTCACCGCGTTGGCGGATGAGTCTCGCGGGCTCCGGGATGCGGCGGCGGGCTGAAGACTTTACCCGAATGCGGGGCGGCCAGCCCTGCATGAGTGTTTTTGGTTTCCGGGGGTGATGTGTGCGAATTATTGGAATCTGCCCAACATTTCGGCGGCCGAAACTGATTCCGACGGTTTTGGAAATGTGGCGGCGGCAGGATTATCCGGAAGCGGACCGGCATCTGATAATTCTTGATGACGGCGGGTCATTCGAATCGCAGAACGGTCCGGGCTGGTCGTTATTCTCGGAGCCGCGACGATATCCGACAGTCGGGGCGAAGTTTGCCGCTGTGGCTGATCTGGCGATTGCATCCGGAGCGGATGCGCTGGCGTTATTCGAAGACGATGATCTTTACTTCCCCTGGCATCTGTCGGCCGCGGCCGAAGTGCTGAAGGTGGCGGACGTGTCGGCGCCTTCGGTTGTGTTGGCTGATGATGGCGGGCGAGTGAAGTATTCAGACGCAATCGGTCGGCATCATGGGGCTTGGGCGTTTCGTCGCGAGATTTACGAAGCGGCCGGCGGGTATGCGGCAGAAATCAACGAAGGTTTCGATTCTCAGCTTTTGCGGAAGATGCAGGCCGCGGGAGCGATTACCGGGGATCCGGTGAAGGTGTCGCCGATAAGTTATTTGTACCGTTGGTTTTCGGCGGGGTACTCAAACGGCTCCGCGGCGGGGCCGTCGATCTATGAAGCAATGGCAAGGTCACACAAGCCGGAACGGGTGCGGGGGCGGGTCGTGCCGGCATTAGACTCCGGGGCCGCGGATTATTTCGCGGAGCTGGTCAGCGGTGACGGCCGGCGGTTGCTGTTTGATCATTGTGATTTGCGTTCGGCATAGGTTCGCAGGATGCGGCCGCGGATTGCTGGCGCTCTCCAGCCGTGCTTCGCTAGTGTCGCGCGGGCCGGGCCGTTCGGCACGTAGTCCAGTAGAGTCTCCGCGGGTAGTTGGTCGATCGCGGCGGCGTACTTCGCGGCGAGGCGGTCAGTTTCTTCGCGTGACGCGGCCGCGCGTTGCTTGTCGGCATCGATCCGGGCGAATTGGTTAAGCTGTTTCTGCTGGGCGTCTTCGGCGACGATTGTAGGCGGCGGCGCGGAGCGTTTCGGCCATTTGTCAGCGGGTGGCAGGTTACAGAGTGCGGGATTCTTCAGCCGGGCGTAGATGGCGCCAATCTCCCACGCGTTCGGGTTTGCTTTCCAGTGGTCCAGAATGGCGGCGCAGTGTTCGGGGGTGGCGCCGTTGCGTCGGGCGAATTGGGTAGCCTCGGCCGCCATGTTCAAGCCGGCGAGAGTGAGTGATTCGGTGACGGTTTGCCAGGTATGTGGGGCGGGCGGTGCCGGTGTGGGTAGACTTTCGGACGATGCAGGGCGGGCAGCCCTGCATGAGTGTTTTCGTTCTGCCGGTTTTTCGTTGTTCGAAATCTCTCCTTCTTCTTCTTCCGTGGGCGGTGGTGCTGTTTTGGCGGCGGGTTCCGTGATGGGAGAAGAAGGTTTTTTAATGTTTTGTAATGTTCTGTTATGTAATGTAGCTCGGGTGTCACTCGGGGGCTGGTCGTTTGGTTGTTGGGTGATTGTTGGGTGATTGTTGGTTGATTGTTGGGCGTGAGAATTCGTAGGGTTTTCGGTGGTTTCTACTCGTTCCAGCCATCCGGATTTACTCTGACACCAGTCGATGAGTTCGGAAAACATCGCGGCGGGGAGTCCGCTCAGTTGCTCGTAGCGCCGAAGCCGCCAGGGTTTTCCGTCGGAATTGGCAAGCGTTCCGCGGGCGGGGGCTCCGGCGGCCATTTGGCAAAGCGCTTGCCAGCATCCATACAAAGCGGCGGCCGTTTCGGGCTCGAAGTCTTCCAGGAGCTGTTGGTAGCCGTCGCTCGCGAATGTGACGGGAACGGAAATCCATGTCAGGGATTTATAGCGGCGGCTGTCAGACTTCTCGAAGGTTTCGGACCAATCTTTGATGCGAAGTACGGGCGGCGGTGGGGTTTTCATTGGTTTTCTCCATTCGGGGAAGTGGCGGGCATCGTGCCGGGGTTCGGTTGGTTAGTTTTGCGGGCGGGCGCTTCGATGTTTGTGGTTGTTTATGTCAGTGTCTCGTTTGATGGGTCGCCGGGGTGTGTGCGTGGCAAGCCGGACGCGGAAGACTTTCAGGCAGCAATCGCACGTGTCGGTCAAAATTCCGCGGCGGTCCGGGGTGTTGATTGAATGGACGGGCTCGAAGCATTTCGGGCAACGAAAAAATCGGGCAGTTCTGCCGCGGCTGGCGGGGGCTTCTGTGATTTGGCTTCGGGGAATGAGCGGCGGGCATTTGTGCTTAGTGAAGGCTCCGCAGCGTTCGCAGATTTTCAGCCGTTGCGAGTGGTTCATTCTGTCGCGGCTCCATCGTTCGCGGGGTCTATGAATCGCGGATCCGGCCGGCCGGGGCGTTTGATGTCGTGCCGGCCGGTTTCGTATCCGTTACAGATAATGCGGCCATCGGGCCGGGTGAGTGTCGCCAGTTCGACTCCGGAAAAGTCGATATAAACCGCGGTGACGACGGCCGGGCCGGAATAGATTCCGTACGGCATGTCGATCGATACCGTTAAGCGGTCGCCGGGCTGCGTCATTCGTTTTGGATCCTCTTGATTGTCGATTTGATGGCGGCGGAATCTAGTCCGTCGGGCTTTTCATGCTGGCGGGCACATTCGGCCAGGTTGTCGAGTTGGTCCCTTAGAAGGTCATACCATCGGCCGGAGCCGATCGCGGCACATTCGCGGGCCGCGGTGCCTAGTTTGGCCAGGCATCTTTCGACGCGTTTGGCTTCGTCGATCTGATTGGCGTCGGGTTCCCGTTCTTGCGTGAGCGTGTCGGCGCGGAAGGGGGAGTAAGCTGGAGCAGCGGCGGCGGTGGTCTTCGATGCTTCTGCCGGATCGTGTGCCGGCGTGGTGATGGGCTCCGTTCTCAGTGTGTCGGATGTGTCGGAGCTCGCCGCCGGTTGTGACTGCCGCGGGCGTGTTTCCGGTGCGTCATCGACGGCGTCCGGGTCGGGTTCTTCGGTCAGGTCTTCGCCTCGGTTCATCCGCCGGAATGCCTTCAATTCTGCGACAGTGGCGGAGTTTTCTACGCTCCATTTCAGCGAGTTCTGGGCGTCTTCGTCGTTGTAGACGGCGTGGAAGTGTGACCATTTGAGCGACGGGAATTCCTGAAACGTTTCCGGAATTCCGAAGCGTTGCCAGACGCGTTGACAGGCTCGGGTTTTGTCTTCCGCCAGGCCGATCAGTTTGGCGAAGTCGCCGACAGTGCGGCCGCGTTTGTGGCGTTCACACCATTCGTCGGCACATTGGCCGATGGTCCAGTTGCAATCGCTGACGGCGTTTATGGCTTTGCTGATCAGTTGGGCGTCAGTTGGATCCGGTTTCATTGCTCATACCTTCCGTGGTTCGATTAGAAATTGTCCGGCGAATGCTGGCTTGTGTTTTCCAGGTCCGGCCAAGTTGTTGCATGTAGTCCGTTTTGATTTGCTTCAGATACGCGGTTCGCTGGTCGAGTGATGCGTGTGGGAATGCCTGGCCGGTGACGAAGTCGAATTCTTGGGTAACTGTCGTGTTGGCCGTCGTCAGGTGGTCCAGTCTCCAGAGCATTGCTTGAATCTGGGTGTGTCCTAGTTCGTTGATCAGGTTGGCGATTGTGAATCGTTGATCCATCGGGCCGGGCTCCGTGTGGTGGTCAGTTCGGGGCTTTGACGTGGTGGTTGCATTTGTCGCACGTTGTGCAGGCCGGGCGGGTGAGTTCTTCCGGCGTGGTATCTAACGCGCGGGCGATCAGTCGCAATCCGTGGGCGGTTACCTCCCGTTCTGCGTTTTCGATCGCGCTGATTTGCTTGACGGGCAGGCCGCAACGGTCCGCCATTTCTTTCTGATTGATGCCGCAATCAATCCGACGGGCGTGGCTGATTCGGGCGGCGATGCGTAGTTGCCGTGTCCTCTCGTGCTGTTTCATCGTGTCGCCTCCTGCGGACGTGATGGGCCGGGCTATGCGGCGGAGCGGATGTCGTCGGGTTCGCGGGTTGTCAGGTCGTTGGCGGTTTCCAGTTCGGTCCGAACAATGGGCACGTTCCGCGGTGCGTCGATCGCGAGGCGGACGTGATTGCCGGTGTGTTCAATCGTGACGACGGCGTTTCCGATGCGGACGGATTCACCGCGGCGGCGTGTTAGCTTTAGCATGGCATTCCTTTGCGTGGGGTGATGGCGGACTGATAGCGCGGGCGGGCGTTTCGGTCGGGTCGGGTGGCGTGCCGGGTTACAGTCCCGGCGGAAGAATCAGGGTTGATGTGGCGGCCTGGGCGGTCCATCGATCCGGGTAGGGGTAGGATTCGCAGGCTTCGCGATACGGATCGCCGAAGCGGGCATAATTGCGCAGTTGCGTGTCCCCCTGGGGCGGTGCGTGTCCGATGGCAGCAAAACGGAATTCGCTGGCGTGATTGATCCAGTTCGATACCGCGGTGTTTCGCCAGTCGTGCGGGTGCCGGAGTTCGACGCCAGCGGTTTTGAATAGTCGGCAGAATTCCGGCTTCAATTTGCGGCCTTCGTTGGCGGCATCGCCGCGCGGCAGAATGTGCCGTGGTTCCGGGTGATATCCGTACTTGTGCCGCGTTCCTTTTTCGGCGATGAAGACAAAGGCGCCGGGCTCGTGCTTGTGTTCGCCTGGCCGGTCTTCGCTGATTTGCTGGATCTGTAAAGCGGTCAGCAGGTCGTAAAGCCAGGGCGGCAGGTACGGGGCTCCGCGGTTTCCCTTCTTTGATTCGATGAATTCCAGCCGGCGGCGTTTCAGGGCGACGTGCAGTTGTCCGGTTTCGTATTGGTAGTTTATTGCATCGTTGCGACGTGGAGCATTGAACCACAGCAGGGAGAAAAACGTTTGCCACCATAGCGGAGCCATAAACTCCGCGGACTCCGTGGCGTCCAGTAGTGCTCCGAATTCGTCGATGGTGATGGGTGGCAGGTTGGACGGCGTGTGGCCTCCGGGCCGATCCGGAGCGGCCGGCGTGGTTGCTATCCGATCGCGGAACCATCGGGCCGGCGGAACGAACCAGGCGGGAAGCTCCGCTGTCTGAAGCGTGGCTGAATCGACAGGGGCTCCGTTGCGGTTGTCGAGCGATACCGGGCAGGCGCCGTTGATGATCTGCCAGAATGCCTCCGCATACTTCAGCCAGGTCCGCCGGGTTTTCCATTCGGGAACGGACTCGAAGAAATTCTGAATCTGCGGGGGCGTCAGTTGATTGGCGGGCGGTCCGTCTCCGTCGAAGTGTTGCCGCCATTTGCGGATTAACGTTCGGTAACTTGACCAGGAAGACGCGGTTTTCTGGTCGTTGGTGCGTGCCTGGAATTGGTCGAACAGTTCCGGCAACGGCGGTGATGTGTGCTCGGTTGCTGGCGGCGTTTCGGTGACGCCAGGAGTGTTTATCCTGGCGTCTACTGATGGCATCGGCAGCGTTGCCGGAGATCCGGTTGGCTCTGTTGGCGGCTCGTGCAGGCGTTCGAATAGTTGCGCAACGATATGGTCTGCCAGTCCGGCCAGTTCGCCGACGGGTGCCGGGGCGGGGGTGCTGGCTCCGTCTGAGCCGATAACGCGGAGCGTGTCCGGCATGGCGATAGACTCCGGGGGCGTTCCGTTGATTGTGAGGTTGAGCGTTTGAACGTGGAAATTCAGCGGCCGGGGCTGATTCATTGCAGGAACTCCGTGATTGCTCTCGGGTCTCCTCCGTGGTGGTTCTGGTCTCTATCCGTTCGGCTTGATTCGTACGCGTCCGACCGCGCAACGCATCAACTAGAATTGATGCAAATCCCGGCCGGGTTGTTAAGTCTTGCGAGGTGTGTGTGTTCAACATGGACGGTTTCCCGCTTCCGTGCGTTGGAGCTTGTCGCGTTTGTCACGCGGCTCCGTTTAGATTGAAAACCTCCCGGCGGCCGCGCAGTCGCCGGGAGGCGGTCCAGGTTGCGACAAGCAATCCGGACCGGGTGGGCGTGTAGTGCAGTGTGCGCCTTAGGTTGGTTAATCCTGTGGCGTGAAGTTCATCCACAAACATTCTGTCTTGGTGTCTTTGGTCTTCTTGCTGCTGGCTTTGTTGTCGATCTCGATACCGACTCGATGCCAGTCGTAGTAACTCGCCCAGTATTCATACAACTCGCTGCGATATCCGCTTAAAATGAACTTGCCGTCGACACGCTCTCCAAGCGTCATGAGCAAGTCATTGTGTTGTCCTTGTGTCATCTCGCATTCGTAATCGCTGGTCGTGACTCGGGTATCATGCAGATACGGCGGATCGAGATAGAAGAACGTGTTCGAACCATCTTGCTGTTTGATTACATCGAGCGCATCGCGATTCAGCACGACAACACGCTTCAGTCGCTCGTGGGCTTCTGTTAGCCCCTCGACAGCAGACAGCCAGGACGAGACCTGTTCGTTCATACCACGCCGTGTGCGATTACGTGACAGCGTCGCGAAGTCTTTACCGAGTCCCTGACGCGACTGGCGGTACTTAATGAAGAAGTTGATGGCAGCCGCGACTGGCTTACTTGCATCAAATCTCTGCTGTGCCGCATTAAACTCACATTCGGAAAATGGTGTTGCTTCAATTTCGCGTTGGAATTGTTCGAACATCACATCGTTCTGAAGCACACTCCAGAAGTTTGACAGGTCGCCATTCAGGTCGTTCACAATTTCGCTGTGCCCTTCGATCAGTTCGCCCGGTTTTGCGAACAGCACTGACAGTCCGCCCGCGTACGGCTCAGCATAGTGCGTGTGCTTGGGCATTAGGTCGATGATGCGATTGGCCAGGTAGTGTTTCCCGCCGTGCCATTTCAGTGGTTTTGATGCTGTCGCTGTCACTTGCATATCTTTCTTAATGTGCTTGCAGGTGCAAAAAGGCCGGATTGTCGTCGACGGCTCCGGCGGGCCACGGCTGTCACATCAGTCGTCAAGGGCCGTTTTTGTCATAACGCGGGTCCGGCACGACCCTCGGATACGGTGCTCCCTCAGGCGTAAACATCCAGCGAGGATCCGCGGGCGGGTTTGGGTTGGGCTCCGGTGGCGCGGTCGATGGCGGCAGGATGCAGGCCGGCAAAGCGGCATCCGGCCGGCGTGGCGTGGTAGGTCAGGTCGGCGGTGCCTGTGTCAGCTCCAAGCATTACCAGGCCGGCGGATTCCATGTCGCGGAAGGTTTGGAAGTCTTCCGAGTCAGTGCGGGTAATGGCTTTGTTGCGGTAGCCGTGCCGTTTCTTTGGGCGGCCGTCGTGGCTTCCGGTCATTCGTCGTATGAGTGCATACCATTGGGCGGCCGTGTTGGCGTCTGTAAGCCCCAACAATCCCAGGGCGTACGCGTCAGAGTTCTCGACGGTCAGCGGATCGTCCGTCTTTCCGTTGACTAATTCCGCCAGGCTGGCGTGCGATTCGGCGTCGAGTAGTTGCGGGAGTCGCGGCCGTGGTGCCATTACTGCCGCAGGAGCAGCGAGGCGGTAACCAGCAAAGTGATGACTCCGACGGCGACCATTGATCCGGACAGGATCTGTAAGTCGAGCGGCATGGGTTCCAGATCCGGTACTTCCGGCGGCGGTGTTGGGCGTTCGTTCGGCGATTGATGGGGCCACACTAGGGATCTCCGTTTCCGAGTCAGAAGGGCCGCGGAGCCGTGCCGGGCTCCGCGGCGCACAAAAAAAGCCTCACCTTGCGATTGTCTTGTCACGGACGGGCGCGGGTGAGGCTTCCAAATTGTTCTGGTTCGTTCCCGTCGCGTGACGGGGCGGAGATTAGCAATCTAACCGAATAAGGAAAGTGCAGTCAGACTTAAAACTCGCCTTTTTCGGAAAGTAATTGCGAGACGCTAATTTCTAGTCCTTCGGCGATCAGGTCGAGCGTTGCGGTGTCCGGGTTTCCGGCGTGGACTCGTTTGTATTTAGAAACGCGTTGCTCGGTCCATCCGATGGTGTCGGCTAGCGCTTTCGCGGATCCGCGGCCGCGTTCGGTTAGGATGCGGGTGAGGTTCTCCGCGAGAATTTCGCGGCTCGGCTTGATTGTTGTGGCTATCATTCTGGACATCGTAGCGGGCTCCGGATCGTTTGGAATAGCTTCAGCGGATCAGAGGAAGCGGCCGACAATAAAGACCAACAGGCCAGCGGCGCCGATGAGGACCGCGGCGGGGGTTTCGATGGCTCCGCAGGCCGGGGCGACCATCGCGGCAACGATGGCAAGCGTGCCGACGGCTTCCCATTTGGAGCCGCGGCGTTTCACAATCACAGTTTCGGGGCGGCGTTTCGACATCTGCCAATCTCCTGGCGTCTGAGCTGCGCGGCTCGTGTGTCTTTCCTACCGTTTTCGCGTGTCGTGTCGTTGTAAAAATGGGCGGAGGCGGGTTCGAACCGCCGACACCAGGATTTTCAAGCCTGGCGGC
>Ga0055584_100007291_pt1 | contig 10850 bp, 9 predicted proteins | sample OSDHelmetaG_FD_58716 | JGI IMG/M metagenome (GOLD analysis project Ga0055584, IMG submission 58716) | Pelagic marine sediment microbial communities from the LTER site Helgoland, North Sea, for post-phytoplankton bloom and carbon turnover... | ecosystem: Environmental > Aquatic > Marine >...
TACTACTGCTTCTACTCCACCTGGATGGGCTTCGAATTTTCCAAATGCCACTATGGCATTTTATGAAATATTTGATTCAACAGCAGTTTATCTGCGTTCAACAAATGATGGATTATATATTGATGGGTTATATGATATAACTGGTGCGTTTCCACTTACTGTTCTTGATTTGAATCCTGATCAATTAATATACCCAACACCATTCACTTATGGGTCAACACGTACTAATTACTCAGGATTTGAGATCGAGCAACCCGCAATCCCACCCAATCCTGGATTTCTTATCAAATTCTTTATCGTGGATGAATTTGAAGGCGATGGATTTGGTAGCCTGATAACACCTGCAGGAACATACCCAAATGTTCTAAGAGATAAGGGTATTCAATATACCTTAGACAGTACTTTCATTGATGTAGTTGGAAATGGCAATTATACATTTCTTAATGCGAATGGCCCTACCGATAGCACTGTTACGTACAGGTTTGTGAAAAATGGGCCAAATGCTACTTTAATGACTATCGAAGAAGACCCGGCTGCTCCAGGTACTTCGATAGGAGCTAGCTATTTTAATCCAAACTTGGTTGGCATACAAGACAATATTAGCTCTTCAGATGCCATGAATATTTACCCTAACCCTGTTACTGGAGGAGTCCTTAATATTGAGATTGGGCTTCATGATGCAGTATCCATGATGGTTTACGATACACATGGCAGGCTTATTGAAAATATTAATATTCAGTCGGCAAAGAAGCTCGAGCTTGAAACTATCCACTATAAAAAAGGCATCTATTTACTTGAACTGAGAGGAAATGGAACATCTCCCGTTAGAAAGAAATTTATGGTACAATAATAGTTGTAAATAAAATTATCTATGTAAAGGGAAGAGCAATCTTCCCTTTTTTATTTGACAATTTTCATCTCATCGATTAAGCGGGAGCACCCAGCAAACTTATCAATGATAAATAGGGTATACCTGATATCAACAATGATATTCCTGCAACGAACAGGGTCGAATTCAATATCACTCATTGTTCCTTCCCATACCCGATCAAAGTTGGTTCCGATCAATTCGCCATTCGCATTGATCACTGGGCTTCCGGAATTTCCGCCTGTAGTGTGATTGGATGCAATGAAACCAACATACATGAATTCATTTCCATACATCCCAAAATCTTTATCTGAATAAAGTTTCTTTAATTTCTCATCAACCTCAAATTCGCTATTCCCAGGATCTTCCTTTTCAACCACTCCAGATAGTGTGGTATAATATTTATAAGCCAACCCATCTTTTGGTTCAAAGCCATTCACTTTTCCGTATGATACTCTTAATGTAGAATTTGCATCCGGATATAATATTTTTTCATTTGGCATCTCAAGCAGGCCTTTCATGTATGAATGCATTAACTTTTTCGCTTCCGTATCCAAGTCAGATTTCACAGGTAATATTTTTTGTTTTTCAAATTCATCTATGGATTTTGCGATTTTGTAAAGTGGGTCGGCCTGATTCATCCGAGCTGATCTGTAGCTAAGTTTAGAAATCGATTCATTAAATCGAGCGGGGTCTGTAAAAATTGAACTCGCGAAAGCTTTCTTGGAAAGTTCTTGTATCGACTCATCCTCCATCATGTCCTTGAAGAATGTAGGTCGGAAGTTAGGGTCAAGGCTATCCATAGAATGTTGCATCATGCTGATGAACAACTTTTCATCTATGTCAAGTCTTAAGTTTTTAAAATGCCCATATGCCTTGCTTACTAACTTACTTTTTTCCGATTTTAACTTTTTAGGGTCAGATTTCTTGTTTAAAACTTGATCTTCAAGTTGAAAATATGACTTAATGAATTTCAGAGTTTCTATACCCCAAAGGGCTTCACGAATATAATCTCTGGTCACTACATAAGGCGTTAATTTTGCATAAAGAGTGTTCAGTTTATTTGTTATTCCGATGTAATTGGTATCATTCATTGAAGTAGCCCAATTCTCAAATTGTGCTTCTTCTTTTTTCTTTCGGCCAATGGTGTTCACTCTCTTTGTTCCTAATATCTCCCCTTGCCATTTTTTATAAGCATTGGCAATTCTTTGTTGTTTTGATGCATACATGATCCGAATGGTATCATTAGCAGACATTGCTTCGTCGATTATTTGAAGTTTCTTTCTTCTGATTTCAACTTTCGCAGGATTACTATTGAGCTCGCGCATCATAACATCGCCTGATGAAATGTACTGATATGTCCGAGCAGGAAATCCATATACCATTGTAAAATCATTTTCAGATATACCTTTTAAGGAAATTGGGAATGAATGCCTTGGCTTATAAGGGACATTCTCATTTGAATATTCAGCTGGTTCGTTATTCTTATCGGCATAGATCCTGAACAAAGCAAAATCTCCGGTGTGTCTTGGCCAGACCCAATTGTCGGTATCGCCTCCGAATTTACCAATTGAAGATGGGGGTGCTCCAACTAAACGGATATCTGAATATTCTTCCATGATTATGAGGTAGAATTCATTATCATGGAAATAAGACTTAACGGTACCTTTATAACCTGTTCCTTTTACTCGGGCACTGGCAATACTATCTCCAACAAGTTTGATTTTTTCACTTCGTAATTGAAAGTCACTGATAGAAGACAATTCTTTCACTACAAGATCAGTCACATTTTCAATACTCTTAATAAATGTAATCTTGAGACCAGGACAGTGTAATTCTTCATTTTGATCTTTTGACCAAAATCCGTTTTTCAGCAAGTCTGAACTGACAGTTGAATGTGATTGTATCTGGCCATATCCACAATGGTAATTAGTGAGAATCAGACCCTTGTTAGAGATCACCTCACCTGTACACCCTCTTCCAAACCACACCACAGCATCTTTTAAACTAGGATTAGTGGTGCTATAGATTTGTTCAGCACTCAATTTTGAGCCTAAACTTTTCATGTGGTTAACAATAAATGAATCCAGTTGTGAAGGGATCCACATTCCTTCTCCCGCTTTTGACGAAGAGAATGTTAACACTAATAGATATATTATGATTATCAATCGTTTCATAAGGAAGATATTTTATAAAAAAAAAGGCCGGAAAAACCGGCCTCATTAAATTATGGTCTTTGCCGATTAAAACGGAAGGTCATTTTCATCAGCGGCAGTTTCATTGAAAACAGGATCAGGGGCAGTGTTGTCATTTGTCGCAGCAGAATTTTGCTGTGCTTGACCAACGACTTCAACTCTCCATGCTTTTGCATCAGTATACCAACGTTGATTGTATTCGCGAGACTCAACATTGAAAGAAACTTTAATCTCAGTGCCGGGTTGAATATCTTGTAACGCAGATGTCTTATCACCCCAGAGTGAAAAACATAATTTTTTTGCATAGTTTCCATCCATGTACTCTATTACGAAATGTTGTTTCTTCCATGGACCGTTCTTACCTTCTCCTGATTCAAGAGGTAATACCTGTTCTACCTTACCGGTAATTTCTAAACTCATTTTAATATATTTTTTAATTTCCGACACAAGATAAGATTTGTCGTATAAACTAGAAAGTTAAATGCAGGTCAATTTTGTTTTCATGACGGAATATTTCGATTGATTGTTAATACATTAGCAAGATGAATGAAAAGAAACTTATTTGGGCAGTATCTTTTGTGTTGATTAGCACTTCACTCCAGGCCCAATTAGGTACTATGGGGTCCAGCTTTTCATTCAGAGAGCAGTTCAAGCATGCCGCAGGTTTGGGAACAGTAATTTACACTGGTAACGAATCAACGGAATTTATACCTGCTATAAATTATTCTCCAAGCTTAAGTTTAACTCGCAGCCTTTCTGATTTTTCAATTACGATAGGTTCACATCTTGTATTAGGCTATCACCCGTCGGGCGATAGCCTAGAGAACGAATTCCTATACACTGACCTTCCGGTTCTGTTGGAGCTTAATTTCGGTCACAACGCTTCCAAAGATTTTTATTATGACATGGGGTGGTTTATTGGAGGAGGTTATTCCTTTAGCCTATTCAATGAAAATTGGCAAAGTGGACCTGTTGCAACCATAGGTTTCAGGACTTTTGTTTTCGGCCCTTCATTTACTTTCAGATACCTTCGATTCTTTGCTGTTGATCAAGAAGATATATCAACTCACGGACTGTCTATAAGTTTGAATATAGGAAGATACTTTGAACAGGTAAAAAAGAATAACAAGATTAGTCGTTTCAATAATACCAGATAAACTTATTTCTCATCATCATGAGACGCCATAAGAATACTTTTCTTAATAAATGCACTTAGATTCTCGCCCTTTAGCATGTTTTGAGAAAGCAATGCCAGATCCACCGAATATTTCATCTTTTCTTTTCTCTTTTTCTCATCAGTTTCGGCCAGAGTCTGTTGAATCAAATCATGATTTGTATTCACAGCCAGAACCATTTTTTCAGGCATTTGACCTCCAAATGGATTACCTCCGGTTGCTGACATTTCTTTCATCCTACGTAAAAACTCAGGACGAGTAATGGTGATTGGCAGATCCTTCTCTGAAAGTCCTTGGTATTGATAGTCATATGAATCCTTACCCGTTATAGATTCTATGATTTCTGTAAGTTGTTTCTTTTTCTCTTCGGCGATCTCTTCAATTTTGTCACTCTCTTTCTCGATCAATTTGTCAACAACATTTGAATCAACACGAGCAAAGGAAATATCCTCATTTTTTGACTCCATTAAGTTTACAAAGTGGCTATCGAGAGGGCCATCAAATATCAACACATCATAACCTTTGTTTATAGCCGATTCTATATAATGATAGTTTTCTTCTTTGTTGATTGCATAAAGGTGAACAATCTTTTTGTTCTTATCAGTTTGTTCATTTTCGATGAGTTTTCGATACTCTTCAATTGTAAAATACTTGCCTGAGGCATTCTTAAAAAGACAAAACTTGCTTGCCCTTTCGTAGAATTTATCATCTGATAACATACCGTATTTTATAAAGACACTGATATCATCCCACTTCTTTTCAAATTCATCCCTATCTTCTTTAAATATATCCTCTAGTCGGTCTGCAACTTTTTTAGTGATATGAGATGCGATCTTTTTTACATTGGAATCACTTTGTAAATAGCTTCTGGATACATTCAATGGAATATCAGGAGAATCTATAACACCATGTAAAAGCGTGAGAAAATCGGGAACAATACCTTCTACTGACTCTGTTACGAATACTTGATTACAATATAACCGGATCTTGTTCTTCTGTGGTTCAACATTGGGATTGTACTTTGGAAAGTATAATATGCCACTTAAATTGAATGGGAAATCAACATTAAGGTGTATATGAAAAAGAGGGTCCTCAGAAAAAGGATACAGTTCCTTATAGAAGGATTTATAATCCTCCTCTTTAAGTTCGGAAGGCTTACTAACCCAAGCAGGCTTTGTATTATTGATTACTTTATCTTCAAATTTTATCTCAACAGGTAAAAATTTACAATATTTGTCTAAAAGGTTTTGAATCCTGGCGGGCTCTAAGAATTCAGTTGAGTCATCATTAATGTGTAATATTATATCCGTGCCACGCGACTTTTTTTCAGTGGGTTCTATAGTAAATTCAGGGCTTCCGTCACATTCCCATTTCACGCCTTCTTTAGGATCTGTACTTTTCCATGACCTTGAAAGTATCTCTACAGATTTCGATACCATGAATGATGAATAAAATCCAAGACCGAAGTGCCCTATTATTTTCTGAGCATCCATTTTATCCTTGTACTTCGTTACAAATTCTTCAGCACCGGAAAAGGCTATTTGATTGATATATTTGTCGATCTCTTCAGCATTCATTCCAATCCCTGCATCAGAGATCGTTATAGTTTTAGCATCTTTATCAATATTGATATTGATTGTTGTTTCTCCTACTTCCCCTTTGAATTCACTGGAATTGGAGAGTGTTTTCAGTTTCAAAGTTGCATCTACAGCATTGGATACCAGCTCTCTCAAAAAGATCTCATGATCTGAATAGAGAAATTTCTTAATAATTGGGAAAATGTTCTCAGTTTGTACGTTAATTGTGCCTTTGCTCATGGTAAATTATTTTTGGACTGCAAATTTAAGCAATAAAAAAAGCAGTCAGAACGGCTGCTTTTAAATAATTAGGATAAATGACTATCAGGCACTTTCATCAACGATCTTGGCAATAGGTCCATTAGTTGCCACGCTTGAAATACCATTATCACGTGATTGAACGGCTTCATACATCTGACTTGTTCCAATGATCTGACCATTAGAGGCCTTCAGATTGAAGTAATGTTTCCCGTTGGTTGATGAGTTCTTTTCGAACCTGCCCATTTCAGGAGCATTTTTCATTACGGACTCAATGCCGTTTTCGCAAGCACTTTTAGTTGTGTACCCTTCTGAACTTAAAATGACCTGTCCATTTTCAGCCATTAAATTAAAACGGTATTCACCGCGTTTGTCTGTTTTGATTACAAATTTTCCCATGATTATATTATTAATGATTAATGATTAATGATTAATGTACTAATCTAAATGTACAAAATATTATTAATAAAATAAATTAATATTTGTGCCCACATTCATAACAATACTTGGGCTTTTTTGCAAGCTTCATTGTATTACACTTTGGACAAAGATCGCTGTTATCATTTTTGGATGCTTTAGAGATCTCTACCGAAATTATACCGGTGGGGATGGCAATGATCGAATACCCCAGGATCATCATTACCGAGGCAATAAACTTACCAAGTGAGGTGACTGGAACAATGTCACCATAGCCAACCGTTGTTATTGTTATAATAGCCCAGTAGATACTATGTGGAATTGAATTAAATCCATTATTACCTCCCTCAACCACATACATAACAGAACCCATGATGATCACAATTAGTACTACACTTAACATGAATACTGAGATCTTGTATGAACTCTCTCTTAATGCCTTGCCTAAAACAAGTGATTCAGTGAAATATCTGCCAAGTTTCAAGATCCTGAAGATTCTGAAAAGTCGGAGGATCCTAATGGCCATCAAGAAATGAGTTCCTGAGATCAATAGACTCAGATATGAAGGAAGAATTGAAAGCAGATCAATGATCCCCCAAAAAGAGAACATATATTTTAATGGTCTGGGGTGAATATAAATTCGAAGTAAATATTCAGCAGTGAAGACCAGTGTAAAAAACCACTCCAAGTAACTGAAAAATGTACCAAAATCACGTTCAATCCCTCTTACACTTTCAATCATCACGGTAAGGACACTTGCAATGATAACCCACAGAATGATTACATCAAATCTTCTTCCTGCCTTTGTTTCAGTACCAAATATGATCTCAAATAATTTGGCACGACTTAAGTCATTCATGAATTGGAGATTTTGGTTTTGTCAATTAAAGAGAATTGGTACTACTGCCACTATATTATCAATAGTGAAAGTAAAGAAATGATTTAAAAATAAGACTGATATTTCTCAGAAAAATCAAATCGATATTTCTGGCAAGAGCACGTTAGCTAGATTGTTGATTTTTTGAATCATTGAGCGATCGTTTAATGTATGCTCTTTTGAGTCGTTCATAGAATGATCTCCTGTCAACCGATAATGCTACAACACTTGCAACCATACCACCAAGCATCAAATAGAATATTACAGAGTGACGATCGGTCATTTCAAGCACTAGTATTGATGAGGTAAATGGCGTACGGGTAACTCCAGTCAAAAACCCAACCATGCCTGTTAGAATGATCAAATTAGCATCTGAGGCTTTAAGGTTGAACCAATCGGCTGCCATGCCTCCAATTGTGGCTCCTGTTGCGAGGGAAGGAGCAAATACTCCACCGGCACCCCCTCCGGTAAATGACAAAATAGGACCTATAAATCTTAAAAAGAATACTTTGATGTCTGAACTTTTGTCTTCTGAAAAAAGAAGATCAGAAATTGTATTTTTCCCGGATCCAACTACAATATCACTTACAAAATAACTCAATGCTGCAAGAGCAAGACCACATGATACAAGATATAATGGTTGGTATTGTTTCTTCATTCTAAATTGAAATTCCATCGCTTTGATGATGATCACTCCGAATGAGCCACCGGCTAATCCAGATATAGCAGCAACAATGATCACAACACCCATAATAAACCATGAAAGGTCAGCAACTTTTGGATAACCCAGGTATAAGTATGGCCCAAGGAATGCCTGTGCAGTAAGTCCGGAGATAATAACTGCTGAGAACAATGCTGTCCTGAAAAAACTTATGTGAGTCTTCGAAAGTTCCTCTACCGCAAATACGATACCTCCCAAAGGTGTATTGAAGGCTGCAGCCAAACCTGCAGCAGCACCTGTTGTTATCATATTTCTGCTCGACACTTTTGGCCAGTCGGACGGAATGACTCTATTAACCAAACGAAATACAGAAGCAGCGATTTGTATGGTTGGGCCCTCTCTACCTATTGCACCACCACCAAATAACATGGTTAGGCTAGAAACTACTTTCACCCAGATCACTTTAATACTTAAGAACCTGTCAACTTTTTTTTGTGTTTCAGGCTCAGCAAGTTCAATAGCTGCCATCACCTGAGGTATTCCGCTTCCGCGGGCAAAAGGTGCAAATTTTGTAACCATCCATCCTGCAACAAAAAAACAAACCGGAGCTAGAATAAAGATCAGCCATGGGTTGTCATGCAGAATATCAAAAGAAAGTTCTTCAACTAATGAAAAGACCTTGGCATAAAAAACGGCTAGTAAACCTGTTAATGCACTTGCAATCCAGAATGGAATTGCTAGCATTAAGTTATGCTTGATCCGTTCATTCTGAATTCTCTCAAATACCTTTTTGAGTAGTGCTTTGAGTGCCAGAATGCTTTTAGATTCAAAGAGATTTTTCACAAGCCCCCAATTTAGCTAAAATTGAAGAAAGGGCACTGTCAGGCAGGAAGTTCCATTGGGATTTCCATCACCAGGACCAGGTTATCAGCTCCGGTGGGTTTCATTTCAACTTCTGCAGACTCTGATATTGCAATTCCGTCCTTGTCACTAAGGTATTCACCAGCAACCTCAAATGCCCCTTCGATATTGAATATATACAACCCATTTTTTGGCTTTTTGCATTTATAGGAGAATGAATGCCCGGCTTCAAATTTACCTATACTGAACCAAGCATCTTGGTGTATCCACACACCATCATCGGTTTTATCGGGAGATACAATTTGTATAAGTGTGTTGTTTCTCTTAATTAGGTCGTATGACTTAAGTTCATAACGTGGTTTTACATCGCGAATTTTCGGGATCACCCAGATTTGTAAAAACTTGACTTTTTTATCTTCATTTTTATTGTATTCACTATGTGCAATCCCGGTGCCTGCACTCATCACCTGTACATCACCTTGTTTTATAGTGATGGTATTACCCATATTGTCTTGGTGCTCCAATGCACCAGAAAGTGGGATGCTTATGATCTCCATGTTGTCATGCGGGTGAGTTCCAAAACCTTTACCCCCCTCAACAACATCATCATTCAAAACCCGAAGTACACCAAAGTGCATGCGTTCAGGATCATAATACTGGCCAAAAGAAAAAGTTTGTCTTGATTGTAACCAGCCGAAGTCGGCACTTCCTCTTGAATGTGCTCTGTGCAATTCCTTTTTCATAATTTCAATAACAGCGGATGCTATTATTTGTTCAGATCATTCAGATAGAATCATTCAATTCATGACAGGTGGCACCGGAGGTGGAACTACATTATTAACAGGTGTTGTAGATTGCAGATAGGTGTACATGGCATGAATCTCCTCATCGGTGAGGTCGGTAAGGTTTTGCCAAGGCATAGGGGGTAATAATTTTCGACCGTCCCGAATCCCTTTATACCAACCTTCGGTGATAGCGATCTTAAATGCTTCCTCAGTCCAGTTGCCAACTCCAGTGGCATCAGAAGTAAGATTGGCGGTATAAGAAGTTCCCCATGGTCCAACAAAAGCTGTTAATCCTTGGTTCATAAGAATCCAGCTTCCATCTTTCATAAGTTCCGGATTAACTTCCGCAAGGACCTCTTCCTGTGGAAAGCCACTAAGGATCCTTTCAGGATCGAGCATTGGGCCATTCTTTGTCATTATTTTTGGTGAGTGGCAATCGTGACATCCCATTTTCTTAACTAGTTGAGCTCCCATAGCTACAAGTTCTTCTTGAGATGGCTCACTAACATCCATAGTTGGCGACTCTTCAGTTTTAACCTCAGGTTCTGAACAAGATGTAAAAATTGTGAATATGAATAAAAGTGGAATTAGATAAATAGCATTGATCTTTTTCATGGTGTAGTAATTATTATAGGTTTAGTTTTCACAAGTATAATTACTAAGAAAAAATTACAAAGTCAACAATATCTATAACATTAGGAACTGAATCCGGAGGAAACGAGTAATAGGAAAATTTTACTTTACCTCATATTGCAACTTCATGGTGATGGTTGCGGTCTTCTTTTTTGATGAGGTGTTGAAAGAGCCACCCCAGCTAAAATCCTCAGAGGAGTTTTGGGCAATAATTTGAAATACGCCCATATTGGCCCGCGTAACACCTCCTAATATGCCACCAGAATTTTCAGCGATCTGTTCAGCTCTAACCCTTGCATCTTGCGTAGCTTCCGCTATCATGCTTATTTTCAACTCGGCGAGTTGAGTGTAATAATATTCTGGTGCATTGGAATAAAATTCCACACCCTGATTGATCAATTCAGAGACTTTCCGTGAAATACTTTCAATGTCATCCACTTTGTCAGATTCAACCTGAACACTTTGTCTTAATCTAAATCCGGAAAACTCCCTGGTGCGTCTCTTGGTATTCTCATTATATGAATCTGTATACTCCTTATTGAT
>Ga0055584_100007293_pt1 | contig 10849 bp, 9 predicted proteins | sample OSDHelmetaG_FD_58716 | JGI IMG/M metagenome (GOLD analysis project Ga0055584, IMG submission 58716) | Pelagic marine sediment microbial communities from the LTER site Helgoland, North Sea, for post-phytoplankton bloom and carbon turnover... | ecosystem: Environmental > Aquatic > Marine >...
TGACCGGACGCATCAGGAGGTGCAAGGAACGAGTTTACAGAAGGATGAAAATGAAGGACGCCGAGGCGACGTCAGTTGGCGGGCCGGGAGCCGTTGTCCCGGGAACCCATCGACTGACTGATATAGGTCGCTCCGACCGGGCGATCCAAAAGTCGAATCGCCGTGAGCACCGCAAGGATTACCAGAAGCACACCCACCGCCAACAAGATCCAGCGTGTCAGATCCTTCCCCCCATCCACCACGCCCAATGCGGCGGGTGCCGGCTTGTTCGGAGAAGGCGATGGTGCCGCGACCAGAGCATTGGTATCGCTCGCGGCAGAATCCGGTCCGGCCACAAAACTCGCAACCTGCTTGGCTGGGGCTTCAGTCATTGCCGTCGCTATTTTGGGCTCCACCTTTTTGGGCTCCACCTTTTTGGGCTCCACCTTTTTGGGCTCCACCTTTTGGGGCTCCACTTTTTTGGGCTCCACCTTTTTGGGCTCAGGCCGGGATTCACCAGCTGCCTCCACAACCGTGTCCCCGGATCCTTCCACTTTCTGAGGCGCAGCTTTGGGCCGCTCCTTGAAGGTGGGCATGGCGACATTGACGACCTGTGTGATCGTGATCCAACGGGTGATGACCTTCGGCTCGTTGGTGCCACTGGCGATCACATCCGTGGTCATGAAAGGCTTCGTGGCCGGCTTCGGTTTGGCCACCTTGATCTCGGGTGCCATTGCCTTGGCAACCGGTTTTGATTTGGCAACCTGTTTGGCCGGAGCCGGCTTCGGTTTTGGGGTTTCGATCGCCTTTACAATCGGCGGTGTCTTGGCAGTTGTTTTCTTCGGCTCCGGTTTCACCACCTTGACCGGCTTGACGGCCGGTGGTGCCTCGGCGACTTTCGCCGTCACCGCATTCGTCGCCGGCTTTTTGATCGCGGCCGTGTTGGTGATGGTGGTCTCTTGCGGATTGGTGAGCGTCTTCCCCTTCAAGGTCTGGTTGGTCTTGGTGAAGGAGGCGGAAGTCAACTTGACCCGGTTGTCCGGGGCCACGTCCGTCGGTTTCACGACCCGTGGGGACGCTTTCGCAACCTTCTTCGGCTCTGGGCTAAGATTGATCGTGTTTCGCTTCTGGGGCGGCGGCACTGGCTTCACCGGAATCGGTTTAGGCACGACCGAAGCAATTGATTTGGTCCTCGGTTTCACCGTCATCGAGGCGGCCGATTTGGAGGGAACCACGGTCGGAGTCGGGGTGATCACCGGCGGAGCGTTGGTCTGGATCGTCGGGACGGTGACAACGGCAGGAGGGATTCCAGCTGTCTGCTGCTTTTCGCGTCCCACGACAAATTCACCGTCGGGCCCCCGCGGCAAGGTGATGGGCTCATTGGCGGCATTGACCGACCAACCGACGAAGTTGCCATTCTTGCAAAGCAAGGTGGTCAGGAACGGGACCCGGGCGCCACGCAGTTCCTCAAACCGACGGCCGTAGCTGACGTTGATGTTCCGATCAAACGGTGTGCCAACCAAAACTTCCTGCCCGTTGGAAATCAGAAACACCGCCAATCGTGGACAGGTCTGTTTGGCCTGATAGATGGCATTGATCAATGCGCGCATGTTGGCGTTCCGCCGATACCGCTGGGTCTGCAAGTGCTGCAACACACGATTGCCCATCGACTGGTTCAGCTCGGTCGTCCAAGAGTTCAAAGGAAACTCACGCTGTTGAACCTCCTCGTTGAACGTCCAGATCGTGAAAACCTCACCAGGAATGATCTGTCCGTTGAGCCCACTCGTGACCATTCGATACACGGAGTTGTTGACCCCTTCCTGCAGGCGCGACATCGACAGCGAGGTGTCGACGATGAAGAGGTATCGGCAATCAGGTGTGAGGGGTGCCGGCGGCGCGGCGGCATATGCCTGAAAAGCCAGAATGAACGCTACGATTGTCAGCCAAACGCGTTTCATCTGCCTTTCCTAAATCTGCTGTTTTCGTGCCGATTATGGCGCTTCACGGTCTCGGAAAGCTGATCGAAAGCCGCGTTGGCGTCGAGAATGAAATCTTCACAGCTCCGCACCAGTGCCCCGAAAGACACCACCAAATCGCGCTCCGCGTGATCGTTCGTGACCACGAGCACTTCCCCCAGCTTGCAGAATCGATACGCTGCACGTTCGATCAGGTCATCGGCAGTTTTCCCGGAAGGAGAATAAAGGATCTCCATGTTTGGATCGGAATGGACTTTGGGCGTGCCCTTGGAAGCGCCTCCGCCATCGAAGAAAACGGTCACCGGAGTGTCCACCGCGTCACCGTACCGGGTCAGTACTCGCACCAATTCGTCACGAGCCTCCCCGGAATGCCGTGGGCATGCCGCCGCCAAATCCGGCCAAGCGTGCAACAGGCTGTAGCCATCCACCAATATCCTCAGTAACGCCATCGTATGCTCAAGTGTTCAATCGACAGACCTAAGATGACACAATCAGACTGAAGAACGGAGCATCTTCACTTTAACGTATCTGTATTTGTTTTTGCGTGATCGAAAAACCGTAATTAAGCTCCGCGCCCGTGACTCCAACCGACGCTGGGAAAACCACCATCAAGGGCAAACTGATCCGATTGATCATGTCGATCAGCGGGCTGGTCCTGGTGTTGTCGCTCGCAGTGCTCGTCACCAACGACGTCATCACTTCAAAACGGGACATGGTGGCCGAGTTGGACTCACTGGCTGCGGTCATCGGCAACCAAGCGGGAGCCGCGTTGGACTTTGACGACTCCGCCTCCGGCGATGATCTGCTACGGGCTCTCACCGCCAAACCAAACATCATGTCAGCCGCGATCTACAACGTGGAAGGCAAACTGTTCTCCGAATATGTCCGCAAGGATTTCCCCGATGTGAATCTGCCGGCCGAACCCGGCGCTGCCGGCCATACTTTTCAGCTCGGCCGCATCCTGCTGTTTCAGCAGGTTTTTCTGCAGGACGATTCCGGTGAAGACGAGGCGAAGCTGGTCGGCATGGTCTATCTCGAATCCGATCAACAGCGACTCCACGACCGCGTGCGACAATACGTCCGCGTCGTCATCGGCACACTGATCCTGGCCTCCCTGCTCGTCTACATTCTCGCGGCCCGCATGCAGAAGGTGATCTCGAATCCCATCCTGCAACTCGCCACCACCGCCCGCAATGTTTCCGAGACCCGTGACTACACTCAGCGAGTACGCCGCGAGACCGACGACGAAACCGGAGAGCTCGTGGAACGCTTCAATGAGATGCTCGCCCAGATCGAGAAGCACGAGCGCCAGCTCAAGGACGTCAACGAGCAGCTCGCCGTTTCCGAACGTCGCGCCCTCGAAGCCACGCGTGCCAAGAGTGAGTTTCTGGCCAACATGAGTCACGAGTTGCGCACACCGCTCACCGCCATCATCGGTTTCAGCGAAGTGCTCTTGGATGAGGCGAATGAAGAAAAGGACGAGCAACGCATCGATGACTTGCAACGTATCAACGGACCGGCGAATCACCTGCTGGGCCTGATCAACGAGGTACTCGATCTGGCCAAGATTGAGGCCAACAAGATGACGCTCAACCTTGAAGATTTCGCGGTCGATGGCGTCGTCGAAAACGTGCTCACCACACTGACTCCGCTCGCTGAAGCCCGCGGCAACAAACTGATTGTAAACTGTCCGACCGAAATCGGCGATCTGCACGCGGACCAGATGAAGGTGCGCCAAAGCCTTTTCAACCTGATCGGGAACGCCAACAAGTTCACCGAAAACGGCGAGGTAACGCTTGACGTGAAGCTCATTCGCAAAGGGAAAAGAAAACTGGTCCAGTTCGACATCACCGACAACGGCATCGGCATGACGAAGGATCAACAGAACCGACTCTTCAACGCCTTCACCCAAGCGGACGCCTCCACCTCGCGCAAGTACGGCGGCACCGGGCTTGGCCTCGTGATCACGAAGCATTTTTGCGAGATGATGGGCGGATCAATTTCAGTGAAGAGCGATCCGGGCAAAGGCTCCTGTTTCACCGTCCGCCTGCCAAAATCAGGGCAACCGGAAGGCGATGAAGAGGAGACACCCCATGAGGAGGCATCCATGGAGGACAGCTCCGTCATCATGAGCCCCTTCGCCGATGCCCCATCCATCCTCGTGATCGACGATGATCCCAACGTTCACAAACTGATTGAAAAAACGTTGCGCTCCGAGAACTACACTTTCCATTTTGCCGTCCGCGGTGAAGAGGGTCTGCGCATCGCCAAGGAGTCAAAACCGGCCGCCATCACGCTGGACGTCATGATGCCGGGACTCGATGGCTGGGCGATCTTGGCCAAGCTCAAGGAAGATCAGGATACCCGGGACATTCCGGTGATCATGTTGAGCATTGTCGCGAACAAGGAACTCGGTTTCGCCCTCGGAGCCGCCGACTACCTCACCAAACCGGTCGCTCTTGATGAGCTCAAGTCGTGTATCAGCAAATACACCTGCCTGAATCCGGAAGGCCCGATCCTGATCATCGAGGACGAACCGCACCTCCGCGAACTGACCGGCCGACTCCTCTCCTCGGCCAACTACAATTCCGTGCAGGCTGACAACGGCGTGCACGCGCTCGAACAGGTTCGCACCCAAAAACCCAGCCTGATCCTCCTCGACCTGATGATGCCGGTGATGGACGGTTTTGAGTTCCTCACCGAACTGCGTGAAAATCCCGAGTGGAAAGACATTCCGGTAGTGGTCCTGACCGCCAAGGATCTGACCGAGGAGGATTACGACAGATTGGTCGGCAAGACTGAGAAAATATTTGCCAAAGGAGCCAGTGTGCAGGAAACCCTGTTGGCCGAAGTGCGCCGAGTCCTGTCCCGACCAACGGAAACTGAAGCAAAGAAAACATCCTGATCAAGATGCCTCGAATCGTTCTCATCGAAGACACCGAAAACAACCGCGCGCTCCTGAAGCGGCGGTTGCGCAAGTATGAGTTCGACATGGCTGAAGACGCGGAAGTGGGGCTGCAGAAGATTCACGACAATCCGCCTGACCTGGTCCTGATGGACGTGGGACTCCCGGGAATGGATGGCTACGAGGCCACCCGCGCATTGAAGGCAGACGAAGCCACCAACAAGATTCCGGTGATCATCCTGACCGCTCACGCGATGGCCGGCGACGAAGAGAAGGCCAAGGCGGCCGGAGCGGATGCCTACGCCGCCAAGCCCATCGACTTCCCCTCCCTGACCGAGAAGATCGACGCCTTCATTGCCGGCGGAGCGTCAGATTCAGGCACCGGCGAATGAGCGAGTTTCCCGCCAGCGCAGATGCCGCGCCTTCTCCGGGGGAAGAGTTCACCGAAAAGGTGGCCCACATCCGGCACGACGTTCGCAGCCCGTTGACCAATATCATCGGCTTTGCCGAAATCCTCGTTGAGGAAGCCACCGCCGCCGGCGAAGAAATACTGCTTGCGGACTTCCGCCGGATTCGGCAGCTCTCGGGGGAAATTCTCGAGCGCGTAGGTGCCGTGCTCGATGTTGAGTCACTGAGAAACGACCCCGCCACTCCCACCGACCTGAAGTCCTATATCTTGCAGAAGGCACCCGGCATCAAGACCGCCATCAGTATTCTTCGCACCCAAAGTTTGGTGAAGCAGAGTGAGACCTACCAGGACGACTTGGATCGAATCGAATCCGGCACCGACGACCTGATCAAAAGGTCCACCGAACTGCTCGAAACCCTCTCCATCACCACCGCTGAAACGGTCGTCGCGGAACTCAAGCGCTTTGAAGAATCGCGACTGGACAACCGGGAGGAAATCACGAACACCACTTTCCTCACCCGGCAACTGATCGAGAACGAGCGCAAGCAGGCGGCCAAGGCGTTTCGCAAGGCGAACATCGCCAACGCCTCCATCCTCGTCGTCGACGACAACGAATCGAATCGCGTGCTGTTGTCCCGACGCCTCAGCCGCCAGTCCTACGAGGTCACGACCGCTGCGGACGGGCTGGAAGCCATGGAGCAGATTCAGGCGACCGCGTTCGACTGCATCCTGCTCGATGTGATGATGCCCGGCCTCAACGGCTATGAAGTGCTCGAGAAAATCAAGGAGGACGAGAAACTTCGCCACATCCCGGTCATCATGATCTCGGCCATGGATGACATCGACAGCCTCGTCCGCTGCATTGAGCACGGTGCCGACGACTACATGAGCAAGCCCTTTGATCCGGTCTTGCTCGGTGCCCGGGTCAATGCCTGCCTGGAAAAGAAACGGCTGCGCGATCAGGAACAGGGTCTCATCAGCCGTCTGCAGGAAGAGCAGGCCATGGTCGAAAAACTCCTGCTGAACGTACTGCCAAGCCGGATCGCCGAGCGCCTCAAGAACGGTGAGAGCACCATCGTCGACCAGTTCCCCGAAGCCACCGTCATGTTCATCGACCTCGTCGGCTTCACGCCACTCTTTCACGAACACAAACCGGCAAAGATTGTTCACGTCCTGAACGACATTTTCTCCGCCTTCGACAAACTGTCGGAAAGCTTCGGACTGGAGAAAATCAAGACTATCGGTGATGCGTATCTCGTGGTTGCCGGCATTCCCACACCCATGACCGGCCACACCGAAGCCATCGTCAACATGGCCTTGGCCGCCCGGGACGTTCTCGCCCGCATCAGCGAGCGCTGCGAATTCGACGTCCAGATGCGCATCGGCATTGATTCGGGCCCGGTCGTCGCCGGCATCATCGGGGAGAAGAAATTCATCTACGACCTCTGGGGCACCACTGTGAACACCGCCAGCCGTATGGAATCCCACGGCGAACCGGGGCGAATTCAAGTTACAGAGAGCGTCTACGAAACCATCAAAGACAAGTTCATGTTCGAAGCTGCCCGCACCATCGAAGTAAAAGGTCGCGGCCAGTTGGAAACCCGGTTTCTCACCGGATACCAGCCATCCTCCTAAGCTCCGTTCCCGCGCTCGTCACCCAGGACCGGCAATCCACGAATCCACTTGTTAGCAGATCCCGACAGCAATTTGGTAGCCACAGCACATGCGGACGGCCTTCCGTCACAGAATGATTTGGGCGGCATGTCTGTTGATCGTTGCTTTGCTAGCGCTTGGCTTTTTGATGCCGCATTGGCAACCGCCAGCTACTCCTCGGTTTGCGGCGCCTGTGGTGCAGTCCGCGATTCTTGCGTACGATTCGGATCCACTTCTCACCGAGCATTACAGAGTTCTGTCTCCACCATGGTTCACATGCGCAACTTTTCCCCAGTCCACTCCACTCCTGGTATTTCGGCCATGGAAGCGGAATTAGTCCTGACCGGCATTTGATTCATGGAGTCGAGGCCCCCTACTTTGCAGGGCTGTAGATCAGCACCTTGGCGGCAAAGAGGCGCGAAGCGCATTGTCTCATCTTCTCACGATTACCGAGGTGGGACATATATGGCGTGGATCGATGACCGGTTTGGATACGTCCACTTTGTAATCACCATTTTTTGAGACTCACTACGACGAGCGATCTTCTGAATTTGAAGATTCGATCAATGTAGTAGCTACCAATCGGCGCGGCGGAAGGAATTAGCTTCCGACTTAAACACCACCCTTCTTCGCTTCGGTTACACGCGCAAAAACTCGCCGGCGGCGTGATCGGCGAAGCGGAGTCCGTGCGGGGTGAGATGAAAACCGTCACCATCACACACGGCCATATCTGAGGACACCAACCGGTCAATTTCAGCGGACCATTCTTTCTCAAGATCGTAGCCGGTGATCTCACGGAAATCTTCAAACTTCCAACCACGATTCATTCGCAACCCAAACGCCGCCGTCTCACCGGCGCTCGCCAAGGGTGAAAGTTCCTCGACCGATTCAATCGCGCGTTTGCCCTGCTCCAATTGTTCGCAGTAGAGCTGGGTGTTGCTCCAGTTCCGTGAACGCGTGCCACTGCGATGTTCGGAGGCACTGGGTCCGAGTCCAAAATAGTTTCCACCGCGCCAGTAGACCGTGTTGTGTCGGCATTCGGTTTCGGGTGAGTTGGCAAAGTTCGCAACTTCGTACTGATGGAATCCGGCCGCCCGGGTCGTGTCCACCAACATGCCGTACATCTCCTCGATCAAATCTTCGTCCACATCGAACTCGCCGGCCTTCAGTTGCGCATAAAGCGGGGTGTCTTCCTCGTAGATCACCTCGTAGCAGGAGATGTGTTGCGTTCCAAGGGAAAGAATCTCATCGAGTGTCGCCTGCCAAATTTCGGTCGTCTGGGTCGGGATGCCGAACATCAGATCGAGATTGATGTTCTCAAATCCTGCGTCGCGCATGATTTCATAGGACCGAGAGACCTGCTCACGGGAATGGATCCGCCCCAACCTTTCCAGCAGACCCACGTCGAGCGACTGCACCCCCATCGAAATGCGGTTCACGCCGAACTCGCGCAGCAGTTTCGCCTTATCAGCGGACACCGTCGCGGGATTGCATTCCACCGTCCATTCCTCCGCGCCCAACAGGTCAAGCCGTTCCATCGCCGCCAGCAGTTTGCGCCATTGCGAAATGCTGAGCAGCGAGGGCGTGCCACCACCGAAGAACACGGTCTTCGGCGCAAGCTGATCCGCCAACAACTCCATCTCGCGAATCAACGCATCGACGTAGCGATTGACCAATTCGCCCGAGGGCAGCTTGGAATAGAAGGCGCAATACTCGCACTTGTGCGCGCAAAAAGGGACGTGCACGTACAGGCTCGTCACCTTGTCATCTGCGCTGCCGGGCGAGGCTTTCAAAGATGCAGGTGAGCCCAAAGGTCCTCGGGCTGTGCGCGCAGGGAAATGTAGAATTGCCCGAAATCACCATAGCGGGCGCTCACCTCATCAAAGCGCATTTCGTAGACGATCTCCTTCATGGCATCAATCTGGTGAGCCATCAGGGTGACGCCCCATTCCCAGTCATCCAGACCGGTTGAGCCCGTGATCATCTGGGAAATCCGGCCGGCGTATTTGCGGCCGACCCGGGCATGACCACTCATCAGTTTCTTGCGGGCATCAAAATCCATCATGTACCAATTGTCGCCACCCGAACGACGCTTGTTCATCGGATAGAAGGACATCACCTCCCAATCCTGCATTTCGGGATTGATGCGGAACTGTCGGTACGAATCCACATGCTTCTTGGCCTCTTCGAACTTGGTCTTGAATTCCTCGCTCTCGGGATCCAGCCCCTCTTTGATCAACCGCGCCTTCGAATCGTCGTAGGTCGGCTGATACTCGGTCAGCTCCGTGACACTCAGGTAGGAATAGACGGTGTCGATGGTTCCCGGCGGGAAGCAGGCTTCGAGATCGCGGTGCATCTGCGCGAGCGCTCCGAGCTCTTCGTGCATCAGCCAGCAACAGATATCCGCCTTGCCGCCCACGGTGGCGTAGGTGCGCAGGAAAGGCTGACACGGCTGGTTGTTCGCCTCGCAGAGTGCCTGCAGCTTTTCCTTGGCGATCCGGGATTCCTCTTCGGTGAGTTCATCCCAGGTCATGCGGTCCACTTTGTAGAAGACGTGCATCGCGTGGATGCCCTGATCCAATTTTACGGTCGGTAGTGCCATTATCGTTTTTCTGTTTTCAAATTTTCAGTCGAGTCAGTCGATTTCCATTGCCTGATCAAGCAGGCGCGAAAGTTGCAGCAGCATGCCGTCGTCACCGGTCACCAGCGTGGCGCCATTGTCGAGCGCGAGTTCCAAGCGGTTCTCGTCGCTCACGTCGCCGTAGCCGATGATCGGCAGATGCTCCGTCGCCGCGGTGTTGCGCAGCGAATTGATCGCCAGCATCGGATCACGGGCCCGCCACTCCAGATCGATCAATACCAACAGCGGCTTGCTCGCCTCCGCCGCACCGATTATCTGGCCAAGATCCGCCACGTGCTCCGTCCGATACCCGAGGTCAGCCAGCTTTACCTGCAGCTGACTGCCGGGGATCGATCGCTCATAGGCGACAAGGGCCAGCGGTTCGGTCATGGGCCGAAGCTTGCAAAGCCATGCCACAAAAAGCAAAAAGTTTTGCGAAAGGCCGTCCGTCTGCTTCCATTCGCCCATGCCTGCGGCTTCGTTGAAACAAATCGTCCGTCACTGCGACACCCTTCTGAACACTGCCGATATCGAGGACTGGTCCGGGGCCGCAAACGGCCTGCAGGTCGAAAACGACGGCCGCGTTACACGGATTGCCGCCACTGTCGACGGCTCCATGGCTACCGTAAAACTGGCCATTGCGGCCAAGGCGGACTTGCTGATTGTTCACCACGGCTTGTTTTGGGGACCGTCAGCGCCCTGGACCGGAAAGCGCTTCGAACTCCTCAAACTGCTGCTGGAGAACAACCTCGCCGTCTACAGCTCCCATCTCCCCTTGGATTGCCACCCCAAACTCGGCAACAACGCCCAGCTCGCGACCGCGCTGGGCCTGAAGAGGCTGAAGCCGTTCTTCTACGAGAAAGGACGCGACATCGGGCTCCGCGCCAATACCCGCATCACGCGCACCCAGTTGGTGAAGAATTTGGAGAAAGCCGTTGGCGGTCCCGTCACCGTCCTGCCCGGTGGCCCGAAGACCTGCAACAAGATCGGCATCGTAACCGGCGGCGCGGGATCCCAACTCGCCAAGGCCGCCGCCGATGGAGTGGATACGTTTATCACCGGTGAGGGGCCGCAGCACACTTTCGCCCTGGCCGAAGACGTGGGCATCAATGTGCTCTACGCCGGCCACTACGCCACGGAAACATTTGGCGTGAAGGCCCTTTCCACCCATTTGGCAAAGAAGTTCAAGGTGAAGTGGGAGTTCCTCGATCACCCCACCGGACTGTAGCCGTTCAGAAACCGAGAATCCGGGGAGAGCGGCGACGAGCCGCCGCACTGCAGGACGCTCGCGCGATTCACGATCGCTC
>Ga0055584_100007294_pt1 | contig 10848 bp, 6 predicted proteins | sample OSDHelmetaG_FD_58716 | JGI IMG/M metagenome (GOLD analysis project Ga0055584, IMG submission 58716) | Pelagic marine sediment microbial communities from the LTER site Helgoland, North Sea, for post-phytoplankton bloom and carbon turnover... | ecosystem: Environmental > Aquatic > Marine >...
CAGTGTTGGATATGGTGCCAGCCTTGGTGGACTGACACCGTTGATGGGGATGTTGAGCACGTGTACCGCAAATGTGGCCGCGGTCAACATTGATGCTGGTTTCAAAGGTGGGTACATGGCTGGGATCGTCGTCCATCAGCTTGTGAAGAATTTGCAACAGGCTGCAACCTGAGACTCGTCCTTGGAGGAATCGAAATGACGAGTGAGCCTCCGGTACGTTTGCCAACTCGGAAGGCTGCTGCCCATAAAGGCAATTTTGGGCGTGCCTTGCTTGTGGGAGGGTCACGTGGAATGAGTGGCTCAATTGCCCTCTCTGCGATTGCCTCATTGCGGGTTGGGGCGGGACTTGTGACTGCTGTGATTCCCGATCGCTGCCTTGAGACCGTCGCGTCATTTCACCCCTGCATCATGACCAGTCCATTGGCAGATGATCTGCAGGGGCGTTTTGCCTTAGAAGCATCAGTAGCTTTGAATTCGATTCTGCCAACTGCTTCCGCGATTGGCTGTGGACCTGGCATGACGACGTGTCCCGGCTCTGTCCGAATCGTTGAGCGACTGCTGCACTGGCAACACGCCTGCGTTCTCGATGCTGATGCAATCAATGTTTTGTCTTCATTGGAGGGCACGGCTTGGAAACAGCAAGTAGCGGCTCGAGATCAGTCTGCCCCACTCATACTCACGCCACATCCGGGTGAGCTGGCCCGTTTAACAGGGGTTGCTGCAAGCGATCGTGAGACTCAGATAGCGACTGCCACTCAGCTGTGTGATGACCATGGCCTATTCATGGTGGTCAAAGGAGGACCAACAATAGTCGTTGGTCCCGATGGTGCGTCCTGGCAGAATTCAACGGGTAATCCAGGTATGGCGACAGCAGGAAGTGGTGATGTGTTGACAGGCATTCTTACATCATTTCTTTCTCAAGGTCTCACGGCATGGGATGCCGCAAGGCTTGCGGTCTGGGTGCATGGCCTTGCCGGAGATTTTGCTGCACAGCAGCATGGGCAAGCTGGAATGACTGCGGTTGAAATCTGCGGTTGTTTGCCGCAAGCAGTCAAATTAATTACGAGCTGAGTTCGCTGAGCGTCACGGGTGTCCTTCTGTTTCAGAAGCGACCGCCGGCAAATATTGGGTTATCCGACCGCCAAGACGTATGAATTCGCTTGTTTTAACCGGTGTCTGACGAATCAGTGAGGCATTGATGCTGGGAATCTTATTCGCGGCAGCCCTACGAAGTTTCGTCGCTGTAGCGCATAATTCGTGAACACAGTCCCCTGCCCTGCTCTGTTTTGATCATTGTGACAGCCATCTTTTCTCTCCAAAATGTTTGGCCCCATGATTCTGAGGGGGTGTCGCAGCTATCGGATCTAGACGCACAAGTTGATAGTCACATTGGAGATTCTGATGGTGACTTGAGCAGCATTCAGGGTGGCGTGATAACGATTGGAAATTTCGATGGAGTGCATCGTGGTCATGCGGCATTGTTGGGGCGAGTGCGGAAGCTTGCGGATCAGTTAGGTGGTCCTGCCGTAGCCATGGTGCTGGATCCCCATCCCGCAACCATTCTGCGTCCCGAACTTGCACCTAAGCGACTGACTGAAATTGAGACGCGAGCTGAATTAATGGATCAGCTTGGGATTGATGCGTTGGTCGTGTGTAAAACAAGTCGTCAATTTTTAAACCTTACTGCGAAGCAGTTTTTTTCCTCACTTGTGCAACAGCGGCTTCAAGCCCAAGCGATGATCGAAGGACCGAACTTCTTCTTCGGCCGAGACCGCGGGGGTAACATCGAGGTGCTGACCGAGTTGTGTGGACAGGCGAGTATTCAACTACAAATTGTTGAGCCGATGCATGTCGGTCCTCAAATGATCAGCAGCACCCGGATTCGAAGGTTGCTTGCAGAGGGAGCTGTCGGTGAGGCAGCCGAATTGTTGGGGCATCCTCACAGGGTCAGTGGTACTGTGACCAGTGGTGAACAGCGGGGCCGTGAAATTGGTTTTCCTACTGCGAATCTTTCGGATATCGACTTAGTGCTGCCAAGGCCCGGAGTTTACGCTGGATATCTCGGTACCAGTGAGGGAAGGCATGCGGCTGCAATCCATGTTGGCCCCAATCCAACTTTTGAATCCAACGGCGATTCTAAAGTTGAAGTGCACGCCCTGGATTATGATGGCGATCTATACGATCAGAGTGTGCAGGTCGAATTTCTGAATCATGTTCGGGATGTCGTCAAATTTGAGTCACCCGAAGCACTGGTAGTGCAGGTAAAGCAAGACATCGCAGAGATTCGCAGGTTATTATCCTAGGTATTCTGCGATTCATCAGTTTTAAGGATCAAAATGGGCGTTAACTGGAAAGCATTCAAAGATCAGATCAGCTATTACAACAGCTTTGTTCTGGTGAGTCATATTCGACCCGATTGTGATGCCTTGGGCAGCGAATTGGGGATGGCGGAGGTGTTACGCACTGTTGGGAAAACGGTACGCATCATTAATGCACACAGGACACCTGAAGCACTGCAATTTCTCGATCCTGCTGGCAATATTGAGGTGTTGGGTGACAATGTTGAGCCCGAAGAAATCGCTGCTGACTGTATCATGATATTGGACACCAGTGCGTGGGCTCAGTTGGGTGATATGGGCGATGTCATACGCGCGTCCCGCGCGGACAAGATCGTGATTGATCATCACGTTGGCGAGGATGATCTGAAGGCCACGATGTACAAGGACTACCAAGCAGAGGCCACTGGGCACTTGGTGGTGCAGGCTGCCGATGCTCTTGGTGTTCCCTTAACGCGTTCCATGTCCGTGCCATTATTCACCGCTATCGCAACTGACACCGGTTGGTTTCGTTTTGGCAGCGTAACGGCCGAGACGTATCGCACCATTGCACGGCTGATTGATGCTGGCGTGGTGCCCTGTGAGGTGTACGGTGACCTGTATGAGCGTGATTCGCTTGGGCGTGTACGCCTGCGAGGTCTAGTGCTGTCTCGGACGAAGGCTGAAATCGACGGCACTCTAATGCACACCTATGTCGAGAAAGAAGATTTTGAAGCGATGGGGGCCGCACCGAACGATACCGAGGATGCCATCAATCTGACGCTCAAGGTGAAAGGAGCTCAGGCCGCCGTGATTTTTGTGGGGCAGGTGCGAGGAGGATTCAAACTTAGCTTTCGCAGTCAAGGAGAAATGGACTGCAATGAAGTCGCCCAGCAATTTGGTGGCGGAGGACACAAAGCCGCCGCAGGCGCTTTTGTTGAGGGCACGCTTGACGAAGTTCAAGGTCGAGTGCTGCCGGTTGTCAGAGAGGCAATGCGGGTCGCTCTCGGGCAATGCTGAAAAGTAATCAGTGACACGCCAACTACCCATTTCGCTTTTCCAACAAGGCGAAACAGGTATGCCTGTGCAGGGGCAAGCGCACCGGCCGTACTTGTCGAGAATTACTGATTCAGCAAGAAACCTGTCAAAGACCAGCCATCTTCAGTGGTCTCTGAAAAGCCGCCGCCGTTGGGAAGATACTTTTCGATGACGCTCAGGGGGGGCAGGTCGCCAGCATTGATGGCTTCGTCAGCATCAGCATCTTGGTTTTCAAGAAACCGTCGATAAAACGAGGACAGGACAGAATCGCTGTCCTTGAGTTTGCCCTCACGGAGAAGGTTGTACTTTGCTCGCAGCGATAGCTTTGTGCGGACAACTCGATCGAGTGCGGGTGAGTTGCAGCCAAGTTCTTTCAGTGAAGTCACAATCGCCTTGATTTCCGGGTCGTCACCAAGACCAACCTTCTCTCCCGAGCGAATTCGAGTCGCAGTTGATACCAACAGATCAGGGTCGTTGGAGAACATCAGGTACGGGGCTTCTGAATTCGCTCCCTTGTCGATCATCGCGATCGCCCAATGATCCAGCAATGGCGGGCTTTCTTCGATTTCTTCGTCCCCGAGACCAATGTCCAAGTCTCCGAACAAATCTTCATCAAGATCGTCGTCATCGCCACCCCGTTGGACACGCCAGATATCAACACCAGGGACAGCGTCCATGATGCTCGCATCAGGTTCAACCTCCATCGCCTTGCGAATGGCATTGCCGATTGCTTCTGCGTCCGAGATCCGGATCGCGATCAACATTCGTTCAGAACTAAGCTCTGAAGGAAGAGTGTTATCGGTGACCAAAATCAACTGGTTATCAAGATTTGGCAGAACGTTCTTGGCGATATCGATCTGTGGGCCATCTTCATCATCTCGAATGCCCTCGATAATGTCTTTGAAAATTTCGTCACCAAAGGCTTCATTCAAAAGTGTTTCGGAGGCCCAAAACATTTCCTCGAATCGCAGATTGATTCGGCTGAAACTAGCAGCATCGGAGTGCACCCAAGCCGGAATGGGCGCCAGTGGAGCATTTTCAAACTGTAGCATTTTCGCCGCCAGTTCGTACTTGCTGGGTTTGTCGGTCACTGCGGGTGCCAGAATCGATCCTCGATGAAGCAATTGGTATTTCTCGCCTGCGAGGGCAACAATGCCACCGGCCGCTTTAATCGCGTCGAAGCCTTGGTTTTCGAGGAGCTTGACGATGTCGACTTGATTGCCGCGGTCGACCTCTAGTGACTCCCTCAGTATTCTTGCCATTTGAAACGGTCTCGCGAACCATTCCATTGCAATGGTACCACCACCGGTCCTGACTGGTTCCAAGATTGCCTGACTCGACTTCTTGAGAACGTTTTGAAACTCTTCAAGTTTGACGAGTGGTTCGCCGTCAGCATCACCAGCAATGGTATCAAGCAGGTCGGTCACGACGAGGTCGCGGTCAGCAGCAAGAAGACGTGTTTCATCAAGTGAAATCACGATCTGCTCGACCTTGAGCTGGCCAGGTTTGGGTTTGGTGTTGTAGATCCGAACCATCTGACCCTGATGTTCAATGTCTTTGCGAACCCACCCAGCAACTTTCAGGTCTTCGTCAAGCTGATCGATTGTCGTTTTTGCCTGTTTCGCTTTGCCTCGAACATCAGCGATCACGCAGAGTGCAAAGGGGCGCCGCTTGTCATTCGGAAAAGGCAGCCAGCTAATGACAAGTTCGCCAGAAGCCATCTCGTAGAGGTCTTCGGGACGAACGCCGACCTTGTTGTCAAAGGCTTCGAGGTAATTCTTGGCTCGTTCGCGTTGCGCTTCGATGAAGGGTTGCATCGCTTCATCGTCAACCAGTTTTCCAATGGAAGTCTTTTCCCATGCTTCGCAGAACCTTGGCAGGTTGGGGATCCGCACCATGCCTGCAACAGAATCTGGCAGCAACTCAATTGCTGACTTGTAGGTGGCTGTTGGTGGTGCTTCTTGCGCGCACCCCGGTACGCCACTAGCGCAAACACCAATGAGGAACACCAGTTTGAAAATGAACCGTCTTTGAATAGTTTTGCTGACGGCTTTGATCCGAGGCAATGAACTAACGAGGTTGTACATTCAAAATCCGACAAAATAAGAAAAGACCCGCGATTCAAAATCAGCGATTGACCCTAGCTTCAGATTAATTAACCCTCGTTTTAGCCCGAAATACCGCTAATTGGCAATCCATCGAAGTATGCACGACCCCAAAACTGAGGGGCTCTCGAAAGCCACTTGAGTAACTTTTAAGTGATTGAAAGAGCCCTTCGGGGCGAGAGATTACCGCTTGGGAATCAGCAATGCCTTGGTGAGGAGTGCGATCTTCTACTTTTACTTTCGGCAGTTTATGGGTGTTTGATGCCGGTTCCATGGTGAAAAACGGAAGATTATGGCGTCAAAGTGGGCCGTTTTTCCATTTTCAGGGCTTTCCATGGGGTGTGGGAACGCCGCCTACTCACTTCTGCGGTCGGAAATTACATTCTGGTTTCCCGCTCGTCTCTGTTCCCATTATCGATTTTCAGGAGTTTGTCGTGTCACGCGATCTTCCAAATATTCTCGCGTCACGGTACGCCAGTGCAGCCATGGTCGACATTTGGACACCATCTGGAAAGGTTGTGTTAGAGCGTGAGTTCTGGCTGGCTGTTCTGGAGGCCCAGAACGATTTGGGGGTCACCGTCGATCAGAAAGTTCTTGATGATTATCGCAACGTAATCGGATCAGTTGATCTACCTTCAATCGATGCTCGAGAGCGTGTCACGAAACATGATGTCAAGGCTAGGATCGAGGAGTTCAACGCGCTCGCGGGTCACGAGCACATTCACAAGGGGATGACTTCGCGTGATTTGACTGAAAATGTTGAGCAACTGCAAATTCGTTCTGCACTGACGCTGGTGCGGGATCGCAGTATTGCCGCGTTGGGGCTTATCGCTGAACGGGCCGCTGAAACATCAGAGTTGGCGATCGCTGGGCGCAGTCACAATGTGCCTGCCCAGGTGACGACGATCGGTAAGCGTTTCACCAATATTGCCGAGGAGATTCTTGTTGCGGTACAGCGGCTTGAGGAACTGTTGGCACGGATGCCTTTGCGAGGGATCAAAGGACCTGTAGGCACGCAGCAAGATATGTTGGATCTGTTTCAGGGAGCTTCATCAAAGCTCGAACAACTTGATCAGCGCATCGCGAAAAATCTCGGCTTTCAAAGTTGTTTTGATTCTGTTGGTCAGGTCTACCCGAGGTCACTGGATTTTGACGTTGTATCAGCATTGGCACAGTTGTCATCTGGTCCTGCGAACTTTGCTCGTACCTTGCGTTTGATGGCTGGCGCCGAACTTGCCACAGAGGGCTTCAAACCAGGGCAGGTCGGCTCATCGGCGATGCCCCATAAGATGAATGCGAGATCCGCTGAACGTATTGATGGCTTCAGCGTGATTCTGCGTGGATATCTCAGCATGATTGGGGGACTTGTTGGTGATCAGTGGAACGAGGGAGATGTCAGTTGTAGCGTGGTCCGGCGGGTCGCAGTCCCTGACGCATTCCTCGCAATCGACGGGCAGTTAGAAACATTTCTGACTGTGCTGATGGACTTCGGCGCGTATCCAGCAGTCATTGATCGAGAATTGCGACGGTACTTGCCATTTCTTGCCACGACCAAAATATTGGTCGCTGCTGTGAAGGCGGGTGTGGGCCGCGAGGCAGCTCATGAAGCCATCAAAGAACATGCCGTTGCTGCTGCATTGGCTATGCGTGAGTCAGGGACTGATGACAATGATTTGATCGAGCGTTTGTCAGCTGACGAGCGAATTCCAATGGATGCTGGGAACCTGCAGGAGGCGATTGGTCACCCCAGTCAGTTCATCGGTAATGCCTCCGTCCAAATTCAAAATGTGCTGCAGAAAATCAACTGCCTGACAGATCGATATCCAGAAGCCGCCGGTTATCGACCCGGGGCAATTCTGTAAATCAATTTTGGCTCTTTAATTTGTCGCCAAGTACAAGCCGTCTTCTGATATGGCTTGTGAATGTCATTGCACCAACATCTGGAAAAAGGACATTTGAAAGATCACGAGTTTGACAGTAAGTCAGACTATCGGTGTTCTGGGGGCTCGTGGGTTTCGAATGTCGTTCGGCGTTTTTGGCTTATCTGTTCGGTTGCTTTGCAAGCGTGATCATAGAGTTGTTCCTGCGCCCTGACTGCCAGTTTCTCAGGTTGGCTTCGTACGTAGGAACCGTCAGCTTGCATTTCCCATGAATTGCAGTTGTCCTGGAAGTAAGTGAGAAGTGAATTCATCACTTTTTCGCGGCAGGCTATGTCATCGACGGGAACCATGATTTCAACTCTTCGATCAAGATTGCGTGGCATCCAATCCGCGCTGCTGATAAAAAGTTCTGAGTCCCCACCATGTCGGAAATGAAAGATTCTCGCATGCTCAAGAAAGCGGTCCACGATGGAAATCACACGGATGGTTTCGCTAAGACCCGGAACACCAGGGCGTAGACAGCAGACACCACGGACGTTGAGCTGGATTTTTACACCTGCTTGGCTGGCCCGATACAAAGCATCAATCACTTCCGTGTCGACCAAGGCGTTGATTTTTGCAAATATCTCTGCCTGTTGTCCCTCGATGCAGCGTTGTGTTTCTGCATTGATGAGGTCAACGATTCGTTTGCGTAGCGTGGTCGGCGCACTATCGAGATGCCTGAGTTTTTGTGGCTGACTGGCTCCTGTAACAGCATTGAAAAAGGCAGAGGCATCGGAACCGAGTTCTTCGTTGCAGGTTAGCAACGAAGCATCACCATAAATCGTGGCTGTTACTTCGTTGTAGTTGCCAGTTCCAAAGTGCATGTAGCGGACAATGCCTTGTGGTTCACGACGAACAATGATGCAGATTTTTGCGTGGGTTTTAAGTCCGCGGATCCCGTAAATGACCTGCACTCCCGACTGTTCCATTTCTCGCGCCCATTCGATATTTCGAGCTTCGTCAAACCTCGCTTTTAATTCGACAATGACCGAAACATATTTTCCATTTTTTGCTGCTCGTTTCAAAGCTGAAACGATCGGGCTGTTGCGGCTAGTGCGATACAACACTTGTTTGATCGCTAAAACATCTGGGTCGACTGCCGCCTCTTCGATTAGACGGACGACAGGATCAAAACTCTCGTAAGGGTGCAGCAGCAGGATGTCTCCGCGACTGATCGATGAAAACATGTTTTCGGAGGGATCAATCCTCGGGATGCGTTGAGGTGGCCAAGCATCATTTCGTAATGCATCGAAGCCCTCCAGGCCGTGAAGTGTGAAGAGATAGCTGAGGTCCAGCGGGCCGGAAATTGGGTATAAATCCTGACCCCGAACCTGCATTTTTTCTGACAGGAAGGCCAGCATTGCGTCACTTGCATCGTGGCTGTATTCAAGTCGCGTTACACGGGATTGGCGTCGACTCTCTAATACTTCTTCCATGCCGACCATCAGGTCAGCGGCGGCGTCTTCCTGTAACTCGATGTCAGCGTTTCGAGTGATTCGAAATGCAATGCACTCAACTATTTCACGACCGGGGAAAAAATCACTGATGAAGTGCTTGATGAGGTCCTCCAGTAACATGTAGGAGTGTCCTCTGTCGGAAGGCATCAGCACGACGCGTGGTACAGTTCTGCCCAGTGGGATGACGGCGAAATCCCAAGGGCTTGCATTGGGATCATCAACAGACTTTTTATCGGCTTTCAAGCGAATGCAAAGATGGACTCCTAGGCCTTGTAGCAGAGGAAATGGGCGTTCCTCAAATATTGCTTGCGGAGAAATCACTGCGAGGACGTCGTTTCGGAAACGACGTTCGGCAGAATCCTGACAGCGGTCAGAGCAGTCGTTTAAATCGATCCGGTGGATGTCATGTTCGGCCAGCAATGGTTCAAGGGAGTCAGACAGTGTCTTGTATTGACGCTTTGTGAAAACTTCACACCGGTGTGCTACAGCAAGTAACTGTTCACCCACCGTCAAACCTGAGGCATCTCGTACCATGCTGTTTCGCCGGTACTGCATCTGCAGGCTGCCTACTCGCACCATCATGAATTCGTCAAGATTCGAACTGCTGATGGCCAGAAATTTTGCTCTCTCGAGAAGAGGTAGTGACGGATCAGCAGCCTGGTCGAGTACGCGTTCGTTGAATTCGAGCCAACTGAGTTCCCGATTGATGAATCGATCCGCAGGCAACTCTTCAAAATTGTCGGAGGTGTGTTTCTGGCTCGCTGCTTGGTTTGATTTCACCGGACAATCCGTTTAGGGAGAGAGGGTCTCAAAAGAATGTGGTTTGTCAACTATCATCGGTGGATATGAAAGGTCGTGTTGCCATAAGTGCAACTTTGATGCTTCCTATAATGAGCTTGCCCACACAGAATACTCGACAGAGTGTATTTCCGTTAAGATCCGACAATCGTACAGAATTTGTTTCTGAGAGTTTTCTATGATGTTTTTTAGATATTTGGTCTATTTCCTTATTCTGGTTGGATCTTTCGTGAGTTCGGTTTCCAACCTGATGGCTTGGGAAGATGAGGAGCGACAGGTTCGAAAGACCACGGCAGAATTAGCACCCGCAAAAACAGCGGTTGCCAAATTCAACGTGGATTTCAGGGTTACGATCAAGGCACCTGCAAAGACAAAGCAGTTGCGTGTTTGGGTACCGCTACCACCTTCCACTGAAAATCAGATGGTGTGGGATCGTAAGTTCCAGACGTTTCCGCGAGAGCATCAACCGCAACTCACGCGAGAGCCTACCTTTGGCAACGAGTTTGCCTACTTTGAAATCAACTCACCCGACGGTCCGTTGGAGATACAGCACACGTTCAAGGCAGAGATCGCGCAACTCGATTGGGGCGTTGACTATTCCAAAGTTGCCAACACAGCCTCGTGGCCTCAGGCATTCGAGGTGTTTCAGACACCTGATGTGCGTTCGGAGCGTGCGAAGGACTACACAGAGGTTGTGCAGCAGATTCAGTCAGTTTCTGATGCCAAGTCGAAGCAGTTCATGAAGGCAATCGAGTGGGTCGACGAAAATTTGACTTATGACTCTGCTAATGCTTCGCTCACAGCAGATCCAGCTCATGGTTTAATCCACCGTCGAGGACACTGTAGCGATTACCACGGACTATGTGGCACATTCGCTCGTGAGATTGGTTATCCATCTCGAGTACTTTACGGGCTTCAGATGTTCGATAAAGGATCACCCTCACACTGCAAACTTGAGGTTTTCATGCCGCCCTATGGCTGGGTCTCGTATGACCTGAGTGAAACGCAGAAACTTGCGATTAAGGTCAGCAAGGACGACAAGCTATTGCCTGAGCAACGTAAGAAAACAGCCGAGTTCGTTCGCCAGCGTACTTTAAACGGGTTTCGCGAAAACACCTGGCTGCTGGTTACTCGCGGCGAGAATTATCCCCTCAAACCAGTTGCATCAAATCCTGTCTCGATTGTTCGCACAATCTATGCTGAAGCTGATGGA
>Ga0055584_100007296_pt1 | contig 10847 bp, 8 predicted proteins | sample OSDHelmetaG_FD_58716 | JGI IMG/M metagenome (GOLD analysis project Ga0055584, IMG submission 58716) | Pelagic marine sediment microbial communities from the LTER site Helgoland, North Sea, for post-phytoplankton bloom and carbon turnover... | ecosystem: Environmental > Aquatic > Marine >...
GGCTGCGGTACGTCTACCTCGGCAACGTGCACGACGCCGCCGGCGACACGACGACCTGCCCCGCGTGTTCGCGGGCGGTGATCGAGCGGGATTGGTACGAGCTGACCGCCTGGCGGATGCAGCGCGGCGGGCGCTGCCCGTGCGGGGAGGTGCTGCCGGGCGTGTTCGAGGACCAGCCGGGGAGCTGGGGGCGGCGGCGGCTGCCCATCGTCGTCGGGGCGTGAGCGCCCAGGGCTCACTGAGAGCGGGGCCGCGACCCCTCGGGGCCTTCGCCGCGCTTCACGATCCGCACCCGGAACTTGCCCTTCTTGATGCGGGCGCCGTCCAGCCCTTCGGCGGCCCGGCGTGACTGCTCCCGGCGCACGGCGACCCACGTGCGGCGCTCGCCGAGCACGATCTTGCCGACGTCCGCTCCGTCGAGGCCCACGGTCCGGGTCAGGGCCCCGAGCACATCGCCGGCCCGGATCTTGTCGCGCCGCCCCCCGAAGACGACGATCGTCGTCCAATCGGCGGCCCAGCGATCCAGGGGTCCGTCGTCGGGCGGCGGGGGATCGAAGCGCGGGATGGGCGTGCCCAGGAACCGATCGACGGCGTCCAGGCGGCGCAGCTCCTTGCCGTCTCCGGCCACGAGGGTCACGGCTTCGCCAGTCGCCTCGGCGCGGGCGGTCCGGCCGACGCGGTGGAGGTGCACCGACGGCTCCGGCGAGATCTCGTAGCAGACGACGAGGCCGATGCCTTCGACGTCGAGGCCCCGGGCGGCGACGTTGGTGGCGACCAGGATGAGGGCGGAGCCGTTGCGGAAGCGCACCAGCACCTCGTCGCGGTCGCGTTGCTCCAGCTCGCCGTGCAAGGCCAGGGCGGCGGCACCGCGGCCCTGGAGCAGGGCGACGACCTCCTTGCACTGGGCGCGCGTCTCGCAGAAAACGAGGGTGGGCACCGGGTCCTGCAGCCGGAGCACCGAGCAGAGGGCCTCGGGTCGCTCGTCCCAGTCGCACAGCACCGCGCTCTGCTCGAGCAGCTCGGGGTCCACGCGGTCGGCGCTCCCGACGGTGACGGGGTCGCGCTGGACGCGCCCACTGAGCTTCGCCATCTCGGGCGGCCAGGTGGCCGAGAAGAGCAGGGTCTGCCGCGGCTTCGGGAGGCCGTCGAGGATGGCGAGCACCTCCTCTTCGAACCCCATGTCGAGCATGCGGTCGGCCTCATCCAGGACGAGGGTCGTGAGCCCAGCGGCGTCGAGGCGCCCCAGCTCGAGCTGCTGGCGGACGCGGCCCGGGGTGCCGACGATCACGTGGGCCCCGGCCTCCAGCGCGGCCTTCTGGTCGCGGGACGGACTGCCGCCCGTGACGCGCAGCACGCGCACGCCCTGGATCCCCGCGGCCAGCGTTCGCAGGGCGCCCGTGATCTGCTCGGCCAGCTCCCGCGTGGGCGCCAGGACCAGCGCCTGCGGGGTCCGCCGAGACACGTCCAGGGTGTTCAGCAGCGCCAGCCCGAAGGCCCCGGTCTTGCCGGTCCCGGTGGGCGCCAGCCCCACGACGTCCTGGCCGGCCAGGGCAGGGGGCAGAGCCTGTTGCTGGATCTCGGTCGGTTCGACCCAGCCGAGGCGGTCGACACCGACCAGGAGTTCGGGGCGCAGGTCGAAGGGCTGAAAGGCAGACATGGACGGCTTATGGCACGGGCGGTGGGGCGGCGCTCCGGCGTCGTGCGGGCGCGGCGAGTCGTGGTTTGCGGTCGCGCGACCGGACCTTTGCCGACGCGCCCTCCGCGGCTCTGCGGGGGGTAGGCTCGATGAGCCGGGTCCAGGGCGGCGGAGCCGCGGAGGTTTCGGTTGCGCGGCGACGACCTGGAGGTGGGTGGGGGCCACGCGCTTGGGGGCGCGAGTCAGGCGAGGGAGCTGTGGGCAATGAGGTGGGGCGTTCGTGCGGCATGGACCCTGGGGGCCGTTTGCTTGCTCGCGGCCCCGCCGCTGGCCGCGGCGCCATCGTCGAGCCTCGCGCCACTGCTGACGGACGCCGAGCGGGCCTGGCTCGACGCCCACCCGACGGCGCGCGTCGCCTTCGACGCCACCTTCCCGCCCTACTCGCTGCGCGACGCCTCGGGGGCCTACGGAGGCTTCAGCGTCGAACTCTTCCAGCTGCTCTCAGAGCGGACGGGGGTCGACTTCGTGCCCAGCGGCAACGGGGAGTGGGCGTCGCTGTACGCCGCGGCCAAGGAGCAGGAACTCGACGTGGTCGCGACGATGGTGCACAGCCCCGATCGCGACGAGTGGTTCGCGTTCTCGGAGCCGTACATCGCCAAGCCCCTGGTCGTCATGGCCCGGGCCAACGACGACCGGATCCAGCACCGGCGGGACCTGGCGGGCAAGACCGTCGCCCTCGTCCGGGACTACCAGTACTCCGCGCGGGTCGTCGCCGAGTTCCCCGACGTCCAGCCCCTGTACGTGGACAACCTCATCGACGCGCTGCTCGCCGTGTCCACCCAGCGGGCCGACGCCGCCATCACGTTCCTGGCCGGCGGCCACTACTACCGCAGCCGCCTGATGCTCACGAACCTCGACTTCGTCGCCCTGTACGACCGCGACGGCTCGTCCGAGAGCATCGCCGTGCGCAAGGACTGGCCCGAGCTCGCCGCCATCCTCACCAAGGCCCTGGGCACGCTCACCGACGGCGAACGGCTGTCGCTGGAGCAGCGGTGGCTGCCCGTTGATTCCGAGTTCCACCCGTCGGCCACGCTCGCGCTGACCGCGGCCGAGCAGCAATGGCTCGCGGACCACCCGGACATCCGGCTCGGCGTCGACCCCGAGTTTCACCCCTTTGAGTTCCTCGACGAGGGGGGCGCGCACCGCGGGATCGCCGCGGACTACGTCGCGCTGCTGAACCAGCGCACGGGCCTCAACATGAGGGTCGAGCCCGGGCTGACCTGGACCGAGGTGGTCGATCGGGCCCGGCGGCGTGAGATCGATGTGCTGCCCGTGGTCGGCAGGACCGAGGAGCGGAGCGGGTTCCTCGAGTTCTCGCGGGAGTACGTCGCGTTCCACCGGGTGATCGTCACGCGGACCGACACGCCGTTCCTCACGGGCGTCGCCGACCTGCAAGAGCTGCGGGTCGCGGTCCAGGAGAGCTCGTCCCACGCCGGATTCCTGGCCGACCGCACCGACATCGAACCCCAGACCTACCCGACCTTGCAGGCGGCGATCCTGGCGGTGGCCGACGGCGAGGCCGACGCGCTGGTGGGCAACCTCGCGTCGGCGGGGTACTGGATCCGGGAGCTGAACCTGACCAACTTGAAGGTCGCCTCGTCGGCGTCGGAGGAGACCTTCGGGCTGCACTTCGCGGTGCGCAACGACTGGCCGGAGCTCACGTCCATCCTGAACAAGGGCCTGGCGTCGATCAGCGACGAGGAGCAACGGGCCATCGCGCAGCGGTGGGTGGTGCTCAAGTTCGACCCCCAGACCGACTACGGCCCCCTCGTCCGGGTGGCCCTGTTGGCCGCCGGGGTCCTGCTTTTGGCGTTGTTGTGGGTCCGACAGAACCGGAAGCAGCAGGCCCGACTGCAGGTGGCCCGGGACCAGGAAGGGGCGTCGCGACGGCAGGCGGTCGACGCGATGCGGCGGCTGCAGGAACTGCACGACACGCTGGAAGAGCTGGTGCAGGAACGGACCCGGGAGCTTCAGCTGTCCGAGCAGCGGTTCCGGCAGGCGCAGAAGATGGAGGCGCTGGGCACGCTCGTGGGAGGCATCGCCCACGACTTCAACAACGTGCTCTCCGGCATTCTGGGCTCGCTGCATCTTGCTCGGCTTGGCGCCGACGACCCCGAAGCTGTCCGAGAGCACGTCGATCGCGCCGACCGGCTGGGGAGCCGCTGCGTCGACATGATCCGCCAGCTCCTGGCGTTCGCTCGGCAGGAAGGGGTCGAGAAGGCCGCCGTCCACCTCAACGTCGCCGTCGCCGAGGCCCGCACGCTGCTGCGGCCGGCCGTGCCGACCAACATCAAGTTCCTGGTGGACACGGGGGAGGTCGATCTCTGGTTGCACGGCAACGCCGCGCTGCTCCAGCAGGTCCTCTTCAACCTCGTGATCAACGCGCGCGACGCGCTCGAAGGGCACGAAGCGCCGCGCATCGAGCTGTCGCTGCGGCCCTACACCGCAACCCCCGAGACCCGCCTGCGCCACCCCGAGCTTCCGGGGGGGGAGCTCCTGGCCATCGAGCTCAAGGACAACGGCGTGGGGATCCCCGCGGCCACAATCGACAAGTTGTTCGACCCCTTCTATTCGACGAAGGCGCCGGGCAAGGGGACGGGCCTGGGGCTGGCGATGGTGTACGGGTCTGTCCGCGACCACGACGGGGTGATCGAGGTCGAGAGCGAGCAGGGCGTGGGCTCGTGCTTCCGGCTGTTGCTGCCCCGGCGGCCGGCGCCGCGGACGGTGAAGCCCATCGACAGCACGGTGGTCCAGCGGGGGGCGGGGGAGTGGGTCCTGATCGCCGACGACGACGTGGACCTGCTGCAGCTGCACGGCCGGATCCTGTCCGATCTGGGCTACCAGGTGACGATCGCCGAGGACGGCCAGGAGGCGGTGGATCGGCTGGCCGAGGCCCCCGAGCGCTATGCGCTGGCGCTGCTCGACGGGATCATGCCGCGGCTCACGGGCATCGCCGCGGCCAAGGAAATCCGGCGCATCCGCCCCGAGCTCCCCATCGTGTTCCTCACGGGCTACGACTCCCGCCAGGAGGCCGTCGAGCAACCGGACCCCTCGAAGGAAACGGTGCTCCGCAAGCCCTGCCGGGTCCCCCAGCTGTCCCGCGCGGTCCGCAAGGCGCTGACCGAGGCCGCGTCGCCGGGCCCCCCGCCGTCGGGCTCCACGGAGTCGGGCTCCCCAGAGTCGGGCGAGTAGCCGCGAGCGGTCCCGGTTCCCCTCGGAACAGAGCAGAACGAGCCCGGTCCAACGAGCCGGGCGACTCAAGGCGGTCCACCCGCCAAGGAATCGCGGCGGAGCGCAGCGCAGCCCCGATTCCCCTTGGGACCAGAACTGGAAAAGCCCGGCTCGAAGAGCCGGGCTTTTCATTCTGGTACTCCCAGTGAGACGTTGCTCGAACTGGTTGACGGGCAACGCCGGCGTTGGGCTGGACCTCGTCAAGACGATGGAGGCAGGAGCGCCGCCGCGATGTCGCTGACCTTCTGCACCAGTCGATTGGGGTTGTCCGGCACTGCCGTGAACCCATGGTGGCCGTAGAACGCCGCTGCGTCGGCGTCGATCGCGTCCACGACGACGACTCGGGCGGCCGCGATGTCGGCGGCGGCGCAAGCCCTGGACAGGGCATCCCACAACAACTCGCCCCCCAGACCCTGGCCGTGAAGGCGACGATCGAGCGCGAGCCGGGCCAGGAGCAGCGCGGGGATGGCGTCGGGAGAGCCCCGCGCGACCCGCTTGGGAAGCTCGGCTCGGACCACGAGGTGGGCAGCGAGCGAGACGTAGGCGACGACCTGTGCGCCGTCCTCGTGCCACACGAACGTTCGGGCGGTGCGCATTCGCTGTGCTTGCGCCGCCGAGGTGCGCAGCCAGCGGTCCAGCGGCTCGACCCCGCTGTCGAAGCGCTCCAGGTCGTGGTCGGAACCGAGCGGCTCGGAGACGAATCGTGCCACCCCTACTGCTGCTCCACCCGACGGGCGGCCGCGGCACGGCGCTTGAGGGCCGCGTTGGGTTGCGGCGGTGAGTCCAGTGCGGCCCACAGCTCATCGAAGAACTCACTCGGCACCACGGTCGCAGACGAGGACGCGATGACCTGCTCGGCGCGGTCGCTGGCGGCGTCCAGGACAAACGCGCTCACCGACTGCCGCGCCAACTCGGCGGCGTAGCGGATCCGCCGCTCACGTGCGGGTGCGGCTCGGAGCTCGATTCGGGCGGTCTTGATGGCCATGAGCATCCCCTGTACGGAACATGTACGGACGCCGGGCGCTCGTGTCAAGGGCGATCCACGAGCGGCTCGGCGGCTATCGTGACCCGGATGGCTCCGCCACTGCTGCCCCGGCCTCCGCGCCGCCTTGTCGTCGCCGGCCGCATCGCGCGGCCCAGCGGCGCTGGTGTTGCCCGAGCGACAGTCGGCGCCCCGCAACCTCTCGCGTCGAAGCCGACGCCCTGGTATTTCGCCCTTGGAAGGCGGTCGGCATGGCTCTGTTCAGTCAGTTTTCCTGGGACGAACCACTCCTTGATGAAGACGGAATGGTCCTCAGCGACCGCCGGTTCGGGCGCTGGCTCGACGGCGCGACCCGTCGGTTCAGGGCGTCCGCGGAGGGCCGGGACGCCCCCGACTCAGGCTGGCTGAAGTCGTTCTTCCGCCTCGCCGTGCAGTACGAGGGGTACGCGCCGTCGCAGATCCGGCCGGACCCCTTGCTCGCGGTCATCTTCGACGTCCTCCCCCGCAAGGTGGTGATGGAGCCCAGCGACGGCGCCCTGCTTGTGCGGGAGCTGCAGGCCTTCTACGCCTTCGCCAGCCGGGAGTACGGCTCCGAGTCCGCGGCGGCGTGCGCCGCCCGGTTGACGCCCACGGTCGGCGCGGCCTTGCAGCGCAGTCTGGCGGACCCCTCGAAGTTCGGGTTCGCGAAGGCCCTCTTCGGAGGGGGCGGCGAGGAGCCGGCGCAGTCCCCGGGGCACCGGCTGTTCGAGGAGCAACGAGCCCTCGACGTGCTCGGGCTCAGCAGCGGCGGACCGAGAGCTGCGGGCGCCGCGGAGCGGTCTCGAAAGAAGCGCAAGCGCAAGCAGGCGAACAAGAGCCGGCGGAAGAACCGGTGACGGCCGAGGACCCGAAGGTGCTCCCGCGCTCAGCCTCGTGGGAGGTCGACGTCGTCGAGATGCCCGACCTGCTCATCGAGGGCGCGGACGTGGAGGGCGTGCTGCTCGTCGTAGATTCGGCCAACGGGACCGTCCGCGACGCCGGCCCCGTGGAGCGGGGAGAGAGCCTGACCCCGGCCCTGCTCCGAGCAGCCTGGGACCCGGCCGCGCCGCTGAGGCCGGCGAGGCCCCGAGCACTTCGCTGCCGCAAGGCGTTGGTGCCCCGATTGCAGGAGGCGGCGGCGGCCCTCGGGGCCCGGGTGAAGCCGCAGTCGCGGCTGCGCACGCTGGACGAGGCCGCGGCGAGCTTGCTGGCCTCGATCGTGGGCGGGCTGCCGCGCGACGCTCGGCGCTGGTCCCCATTGGTGGGCCGCCTGATCGACGCCGAGCTCTGGACGGTCGTGCCGGAGTCGGTGCAGCTGCGCTTTCCGACGGCCGATCCGCCGCTGCGGGAGGCCGTCGCGTTGGTCCTGGGTCAGGGAGGCGAGCAACGAGGCGTCGTGGTCTTCCCGTGTGCCGACGACCTCGAGGCGTTTCACGCATTGGTCGACGCCGGGTTCCCCGACTCCTCAGCGAGCTTCACGTGCTGGTGCGCCCACCTGGATCCGTTGGCCGAGTTTCCCGAACGCGTGCTGGGCCTGCTCCGATCCGGGGGACTGGTGGGCCGGGGACTCGGGCTGCGGGTCTTCGCCCTGGAGGGGCTCGCGAGTCGGGAACTCACCCACCAGGAGGAGGCGGCTCTGGGGACTGCGCTCGAGGGGGTCCTGGGCCTCTGGGACGCTTGTGGTGCGCCGCTGGCGTGGGAGCCGCAGGCAGCGGCCGTCGAGACGTCGATGGGCCCCTTGGACGTGGTGGCGCGGCCCACCGACGCGGCCGACGGGCGGGAGCCACTGATCCTCAACGTGGACCACCAGATCGCGTTGGTCCGGGGGCACGTGCAGGGGAGGGACCAACCCCTGCTCATCCTCAAGATGGCCAAAGCCGACGCCCGGCGAATGACGCAGCGGGTGAGCGGGCTGGACGCGATCTCGCTGCGCTCGCTCGGGGACAGGCTGCTCCAGGTCGTTGGCTGGGCCGGCTCGGCTGAGCTTGGGGTGCTGGCCGAGCTCTCAGACGCCCGGATGGCCTGGGCCTCCTGGCGGAAGGAGCGGAGCGGGTCGGTCGCGATCTCCGGGGGAGGGAGCAAGCGGGCGGGCTTCCGGGCGAAGGAGTTCGTCAGCGTGCACCCGGTCGAACTGCTGCGGTTGGAGGACGAGGAGGACGACGTCCTGTTCGGCGAGTGGGGGCCCGATCCGAAGGCTTGGCCGAAGGCGTCGGAGGTACTCATCACCTTTGGTGAGCTGGAAGAGCTGGTCGACGACGACCCGGCCCACCTGACGGGCGCCGCCGAGTACGCGGCGGGAGTTTGGAACGCCGTCGTGGTCGCGGACGAGCTCGGCGAGGGCGGGCCGCTCGCGGAGATGATGGCTGCGCTGCGCGGCGATCCCTGGAGCACCGGGATGCTGCAGTCCCTGGTGGCGCGCAAGCGTGAGTTCTTTGGTCAGGACCGCCGCCTGTTCGCCGTGGACTTTTGCGAACGCCGGTTCGGGCACGTGGCGGTGCGGGTCAGCTGGACCCTGCCGAAGCAGCCGTAGTCGTCGTCCGTGCGGGCCTCGGTTGGCTCTCACGGACCCATCGCCGCGAGCAGGGCCGGGCTCCTCCAGGGAGGGGCGGCGGCGAGTAGTTTGGCGGCGAGGGCAGCTGCTTGTCCCAGCGGACGTCACCCAAACGGGGCCTTCACGGAGTGATGCGATGAACCACTGGTGCCAGGTGCTGGGGATCGAGGTTCCCCGCCTCGAGTCGGTCAAGGACCACCGGGATGCGAACACCTACGCGCTGTTGCTCGTCGCTCTCCTGGAGAGGGGAGGGCCCTTGACGTTGGTCGAAGTGGCCCAGCGTCTCGACGAGGCGGGCGTGGGGCCCGCGCAGCGTGTGCTCCGGTCCCTACAGCGGTGCAAGCCGGGGAGGGCGCCCGTCTACCGGGAGGGGGAGCGGTACCACCTGGACCCCCACGACGACGACCTCGCCTTGTGGGTGTTCCGGCTCGGGCTCCGGCCCCCCCGAGTCCCCCCTCTGAGGGTGGTGCGACCCGCTCCGGCGCCGCTCCCTCCGCCCGACGTGGCGCTGACGGTGGAGGAGCTGGAGGAAGCCTGGCGGGACGCGAGCATCAGCAGCTGGTCGTCCCAGCGGATCGCTCTGGCCGTGCTGGACGCTCATGGCGGACCCATGGCGCCCGACGCCGTGGTGGCCTTCGCCCGCGGGCTGACTCGGTACCAGCGCTTGCGGCTGGAAGACGGCGCCTGGTTCGCGACGGGCGGTTCGGCGTTCGAGGTCGGCCCGGACGGCTCCTGGGCGGTCTCGCCCAGCAAGGACGGGCCGCTGCGGGGCGCTCGCGCGGCCGTGCGCAAACGCATCGAGACCCTCCGCCGGAACGGGACGCGCCGCATGGACCCGGCGGTGATCAAGGCAAACATCAAGGCGGCTGAGCGCCGGCGGGCGGCGCACGCGACGGAGCTGGCGGGGATGCGGCGGGCGCTGCTGTACGGGGTCCCGCGATCTGCGCCGACTGCGGTGGCGCTGCTCGATGCGGGGGAGCGGAGAATCGAGACATTCATCGGCCCGGAGCTCGGGTCGATCCAGGAGCGGCTCTCGGGGTTTGAGATCATCGGCGCGATCGACGTTCGATCCGCGCTGCGCTCGCTGGGGTTCGACCCGGGCGACCGGCGGCTCGCCGAGCTCGGCCCTCCGCAGAAGACGAGGACGCTGAACAAGCGAGGCCGCACGCTGAAGATCACGACTGAGCTCCTCATCCAAGGGTCCTGCGGGATCTCGAGACCGTTTGGGGACGAGAAGAAGCTCGAGTCCTTCGTGCACAAGGAGCAGCTCGGCAAAGCGCGGAGGCGGCTCGAGGCCAGCGTCAAGTCGCTCTTCGCGCTGTACGAGTACGCCCGACTGCACGGCTTTGTTCGGCTGCGGTGGGGCTTCCTGGACGAGGGGATCCCCGCCCCCTGGGTCCACCGGGACGAGACGACGCTGTACGAAATCAAGAAGGCCGCGGTTGAGGCGGGAGTTCCGCTGGAAGTGGTCGTCGGGTCTGCGCCGGGCTGGGCCGAGCCGTGGGCCCGGGGCCAAGTGGTGTTCGCGGAGCCGGACGCTCGTGGCTGGCGTTCGCGCTTGATCGATGCGCGGGGACGGGTGGTCGACGATGCCGAAGTTCAGCTGGCTCGGCTTGCGAAGACGCCATGAGGCAAGGTGGCGCGCGGAGGTAGGGATGGCTCGGAAGCGGAAGGTACGGCCGGTGCTCGAGGGGATCACGGATGCTGAGGGTCATCAGGTGCTTCGCGCCTTGCTGAGCCGGCACCCCGGATTGTCCGCAGAAGCGGAGGCAGTCGCCACCGCGCTGGCCGCGGACGTCAGCCGCGACCGGGTGGCGGCTCAGGTGGTGGATGCGATCGAGTCGGTCGGTCTTGAGGACCTCGGTGCCCGCGCCGGTCGACAGGCGCACGGCTACGTCCAGCCCGGCCAGGCCGCGTGGGAGGTCCTGGGGGAGGCCGTCCAGCCCGCGATCGCCGAGATCAGGCGGCTGCTTGCCTTCGGCCTCGAGGACCCTGCCCGGGCGCAGTGCGAGGGGGTGCTGCTGGGCCTTCACGCAGTGGGGGTCGAGGACGGCAGTCACGAACTCATCGCCTACGCGCCTGACTTCCCGGCCGAGGCGGCCGCGCAGGCCCTGGATGCCTGGCTTCGGGCGCCGGGTGGCCCTCGGACCTTCGACGAAGAGCTGCTCGAGGAACTCCTCGCGTGGGCGGAACTCATCGAACGAGTCGAGAGCCGGGCGAAGCGTCGTCGGTGAGGTGGGCTCGTTGAAATGGACACCCTGCAAAGGAATCGCGGCGGAGCGAAGCGGAGCCCCGATGCCCCTTGGGCCAGAACGAGGAAGGCCCGGACTCGAAGAGTCCGGGCCGACCGAATTGGTACTCCCAAGGGG
>Ga0055584_100007297_pt1 | contig 10846 bp, 10 predicted proteins | sample OSDHelmetaG_FD_58716 | JGI IMG/M metagenome (GOLD analysis project Ga0055584, IMG submission 58716) | Pelagic marine sediment microbial communities from the LTER site Helgoland, North Sea, for post-phytoplankton bloom and carbon turnover... | ecosystem: Environmental > Aquatic > Marine >...
GGGCTTGCGCGGGCCGCGGTCTGGCTGAGCCTCGCCCCCGCCGCGCTCGTGGTGGCGGGCCTCGGGGTCGGTGCTCGCCGGCTTTGGCATCGCCCGGACGCGACGGGCCTTGCGCTCGCAGGGCTGCTCGTGGCGATGGCGTCCGCCTTCGTCTTCATGACGCTCCGGGTTCCGTCGTATGCCCAGGCCAAGGCGATCTACTGGAGCCCCGCCTTCGTTCCGCTCTTCGTCGCCTTTGCGCTCGGAGTGGAGTGGGCTCGGGGGCGCTCGCTGTGGCGGAGCCGTGTCGTCTCGCTCGTCCTCGTGGTCTGGGCCGTAGTGTCGTACGCGAGCTTCTGGATCGTGCCCGACGCCCCCGAGACGTTACGAAGCCGCGCAGAGCGGGCTCTGGCCCAGGGACGGACCGGACTCGCGCAGCAGCATCTGGCCGCGGCTGCGAGCGATCCCATCCCAACGTGGGTTCAGGTTGGAACCTGCCGGGTCCACCTGCTCGAAGGTCGGAACGAGCTGGCCGGGGTCGCCTGCGCCGCAGCACTCGCACACGCTCCACGAGATCCGGATGTGCTGTTCCACGCGGCGAACGTTGCACGGCGCAGCGGCGACTCGGTGAGCGCGTTGGCGTTGCTCGAGCGGATGCGCGAGGCCGCCCCCGAGGACGCTCGCCTGCCGCCGGCATTGCTCGCGGCCGCACGCCGTGCGGGTCGGGACGACCGGGTGCGCGAAGCGGCCGAGTCGTGGCTGCGAAGCGATCCCGGAAACCCGACTGCGCTGCGCGTCCTCGACGCGGGTGGCGGTGGACTGCCTGTGGGTGAGGTGCTTGAAGGGGGGCAGGCGGGGCGCGACTGGCCAGGCGGTGGCGCACAGCGCGGCCAGGCGGATCAGACTCCGCCCGATCCCTCACTCGCCAGATAGGTCTCGATCTCGCGGCCCAGGTGATCCGGGTTGTAGCCAAATGGACCGATGCCCGGGTTGTAGACGATGCGCCCGTCCCGGCCGATCAAGTAGATCCGGGTCGGCTTGGCGGTGTACATCGTCGACACCGTGTTCTCGATCGAGTCGACGTAGAGCGGAACCTCCGCGTCAAATAACGTTTCGTAGCAGCTGTTCGCCACGACGTTCCGCTCCTCCATCGTCTGCGGCTCCGGAACGTCGGCGCGCGCGAGGGTGCCCGACCATTCGAAGGTCGTCGTCAGCGTTCGGCTTTCGGCAAGCCACCACTTGTCGGTCGGGTGGGCTTCCTTCACGTAGACGATCATGAACTCGATCTGATCGTGATACTGCTCGTAGAGTTCTTTGAGACGCACGGTCCCATTGCTGAAGGGGGGTCAGGTGTAGCTGCCAAAGACGAGTGCGACCGGTCGCTTGCCACGGAAGGTCGAGAGGCGCGTCGTGCGCGCTCCACTCGGGTCGCTCAGCGCGAAATCCGGCGCGAGCTGCCCGACCTTCGGCGACAGCGTGTCGTTCGAGAGCTGCCAGTCGAGCTCGTGCGTGCGCCACTCCTGCATCTTGAACAGCACGCGGCCACCGAGCGCGACGGGGTCGTCCGCCTCCCAGACGGAGAAGACAGCCACGAGCGCCGCCGCAGCGGTGGCTCCTCGCGCCAGTCGGCGCCCGCGGGCAGGGGGGGCCCGCTCGAGCACGGTCAGGAGCGCGATCGTCCCCACCATTGCGAGGAACGAGACCTGCCACGGTGCCTGGATCGCGGCCGGGAGAAGCAACAGGCCGCCGAGCACGATTCGCAGGAAGCCAAAGCCGCTGCGGACCGGCTCCCGGAACGCTCGCACTCCGGTCGCGAGCAGGTACGCGGTGAGGGCGAGCTGGAGGCCCAGCATCGCGCCGTGCGTCAGATAGCCCACGGCAGTCCAGATCAGCTCACCCGCTTCGAGTACGACCGGATACTCGGACATTCGGGGCTCCGCTTGGCGGAAGGGCGGTCCGCCGAGGCGAGCCTATCAGAACGGCGCGGGCTAGAGAATCTGCCCGGCCGATGGAGGACCGGCAGGTGGACCCGACGGGGCCGGCTCGGGCTCCCCGGCGAGTTTGCGCCGGATCCACGCGACGACGGCCTTGAGGCCTCGCCAGATGCGCGGGAGCAGCCAGATCATGCCCGCGATGAAGAACGCCAGACCGATCAGGAACAGGACCGGGTGGTGCAATGCGGCCCACAGGCCACCGATCACCACCACGTCCTCGGCGACGGAGGCCGTCCAGTTCGAGAAAGGCTCGGGCGAGGTGTTGATCAGTGCCCGCGACCCCGCCTTGGTCGCGTGCGTGCCCGCCGCAAGCGTTCCGCCGACGATCGCGGCAGCCAGCTCGGCTCCCGCTCCGAGGTCGCCGACCGCTCCTGCAGCTAGGACGGCGCCAGCCGGAATGCGAATGAACGTGTGGATCGAGTCCCATCCGGTGTCGACGCCCGGAACCTTGTCTGCACAGAACTCGACCACGTACATGAAACCCGCCGCGGCGATCACCAGCGGGTCTTCCAGGATCAAGAGTGTCTCCGGGAGGACGATATTCCCGGTTGTGGAGAGGATGCCGAGCGTGCAGATCGCGGCATACAGGTTGAGACCGCTGGCCCACCCGATGCCCATCGTCAGGGCAATGGTTTCAACGATGCCCATCTGGGCCTCCTTCCTTCATCCCCGCGCCCCCCGGGGGAGTCCGTGCGGGCGTGACGGTGGTGAGGGCTGGGATCCGGCGCGCAGTCATCCCCCACAGAGCTCCGACCCGTTGAGGGTATCGGAAATTCAACACCACTCGATTCGGTGTGTTTCGGTGCTTTTGGGCCGGCTCGAATGTGAATCGATCACATGGACTTTCGTCGAAGGTCCCGAAACTGCTGCGGCCCGAGCGGGAGATTGGTCTCGCACCGGGCCGACAGAATCGAACGGAGAACCGAAACGATGCGCAACTCGATGACTCGCACTTTGATCGGCGCCATTGCCGTGCTCGGCCTGCTGGGAACTGGAACGGCCTGCACGACCGATCCCTATACCGGCCAGCCGACCATCAGTAAGACCGTCCTCGGTGGCCTCTTCGGCGCCGGAGCCGGCGCTGCGATTGGCGCGGCGACCGGTGACAACAAGAAGGAACGCAAGAAGCGAGCGCTGATCGGTGCTGGCGCGGGTGCGCTCGCTGGTGGCGCGGTCGGCGGCTACATGGACGCTCAGGAAGCCAAGCTTCGCGAGCAACTCCAGCGGACGGGTGTCGGTGTCCAGCGGGTCGGCGACGAGATCATCCTCGTCATGCCCGGCAACATCACCTTCGGGAGCGATAGCGCGGACCTGCGCTCCGACTTCTTCGACGTGCTCGACTCGGTCGGCCTGGTACTCGTCGAGTACTCGCGCACGGTCGTCGAGGTCGCGGGCCACACGGACAGCACGGGCTCCGAGTCCTACAACCAGCAGCTCTCGGGCGCGCGTGCGAACACCGTCGCGAGCTACCTGCGCACCAAAGGTGTGACCGACATGCGCCTGCTCACGCTGGCCTTCGGCGAAGCACGCCCGATCGCGTCGAACGGCAACGAGAGCGGCCGTCAGCAGAACCGCCGGGTCGAGATCACGTTGGCTCCGGTGACGGAAGCCTGAGCCGCGAAACCGGCCGATCTGCTACTCACGGCGGGCCGACTTCCGAGCAGGGAGTCGGCCCGTTTGCGTTCGAACTCGGGAGCTCGCAATGATCGAAGTCGCGTCGCTGTTCCTCCATCCGGTGAAGGGACTCGCCGCCCACGAAGTCGATCGGATGGAGTTCACGTCCCACGGCCCGAAGTGGGACCGAGAGTGGATGCTGGTCGACCCCGACGGCGTCTTCGTAACGCAGCGCGACGACGCACAGCTCGCGCGCATCGTGCCCGAGGTCGACGAGGCCAACGGGGTGTTGCGGCTGGCCGACCGCTTCGAGCCCTCCACGAAAGGGTTGGAGGTCTCCCTGTCGAGGGGGGAGGGGGACACACCGGGCGCAGGCCGAAGCCGGCGCGACGTTCGCGTCTGGTTCGATACGCAGCCCGCGATCGACGAAGGCGAGGCGGCGGCCAATTGGCTCACGGCGCGTCTCGGGCGACGGCTCCGCCTCGTCCGCATCGCTCCCGAGCATGCGCGCCCCGTTCCGGCACAGTTCAGCTCGAGGCCCGCGACGACGCGTTTCACCGATGCGTTTCCGCTACTCGTCGTGAGCGAAGGCTCACTCGACGCGCTCAACGCGAAGCTCTCCGAGCCGGTCGAGATGCGACGCTTCCGCCCCAACATCGTGCTGCGCGGGGCGGCGGCGCACGCCGAAGACGACTGGCGGAGGATCCGGCTGGTCGCTCGCAGTGGAGACGGCGTGACGCTCCACTTCGGGAAGTCGTGCTCGCGCTGTCAGGTCACGACGATCGATCCCGAAACAGCGCAGATCGCGCGAGGGGGCGAGCCGCTCCGCACGCTCGCGACGTATCGGACGCTCGAACGGACGAATCCCGACGGCAACGTCGAGCGGGCGGTCTTCTTCGGCGCGAACTACATCCACGAGGGCGCCGGCGAGATCGAGCGCGGTGCCGCCGTCGAGGTCCTCGGCTGAGACCGCGCGCGCGAGGTCAGGACGTGTAGGTCGTGTGCGACGGCCTGCGGGAGAGGATGTTCTCCTTGCCCCAGTTGGTCACCTTCTTGAACGCATCGGATGCGATGAAGGCCTTGAAGGCATCTTCGCTCGCCCAGCGCGACACGATCAGGTAGGTCGCTTCGTCGTCGCTCACTTCGCGGTACAGATGCGACTCCTCGTGGCCATCGATGCTCTGCATCGTCGCCACGACGTTCTTACAGGCGTCTTCGAAGATCTGCTCCTTGCCTGCGAGCACGTAGTAGTTCATCCCGATCGTGACCATTGGATTCTCTCCGGTTCCTGGCTCTGTTAGGCCTTGGCTTCTTCGACGGCATTGTTGAAGGCGATTTCTTCGCGCAGCTTGCGGCGGTAGCCGATCAGCTTGCGCGGTTGGTTGAACGAGAGGGCTCCGACCAGCCGGCCCTTGCGGCCGTAGAGCTTGAGGAAGTTGCGCTCTTCGAGGGAGCCGAACACGATCTGGCTCTCGTCGGCGCCCGAGAGTCGGCCGGCCGACTGGATCTTGATGTCGTACTGATCGGACCAGAAGAACGGCACCGACTCGTAGGCGGGGGCGTCGCCCGAACCCGCGAGCAGCGTTTCCACGGCGGCGCGCGCCATCTCGGACGCGTTGCTCCAGTGCTCGATTCGCATGTCTTCCTGGAATAGCGGGTTGTGCCACTGCGCGACGTCGCCGGCGGCAACGATGCCCGAGACGTTGGTTGCGCAGTGTGCGTCGCAGACGACGCCGTTGCCGAGCTCGAGCCCCGAGCCCTCGAGCCAGTCGGTATTGGGCGCGACGCCGATGCCGACGACGACGACGTCGGCAGCGACACTGCTTCCGTCGCTCAGCTTGACGCGCTCGACGCGGTCGCTGCCCTCCAGAGCTTCGACGCCGACACCGAGGCGCACATCGACCCCCTGATCGCGGTGGAGCTGCGCAACCGTCTCACCGACATCCGCGCCAACGGCGCGCTCGATCGGAACGGGGAGAGCTTCGATCATGGTCACGTCGAGCCCGCGCGCTCGACAGCTCGCGGCGACTTCGGCGCCAATGAAGCCGGCTCCGACGACGGCAACGCGAGGCGCGCTTTCGAGCGCCTCGCGGATCGACAGCGCTTCGTCAAGGGTGCGCAGCACCGACACGCCCTCGAGTGCGTCCTGATTGGGAAGCTTGCGCGGCGAGGCCCCGGTCGCGATCAACAGGCCGTCGAATGGGAGTTCGGATCCGTCGTCGAGCGTGACGGTTCGCGCACGGGTGTCCAGCGCATTGGCACGGCGGCCGAGCCGCAGGTCGAGTTCGAGGGCATCGAAGCGCTCGCGGTCGCGCACCAGGGCAGTCTTGTCGGCCTCCCAGTCGCCCTTGAGGATCTCCTTCGAGAGCGGCGGCCGATCGTAGGGGAGGCAGTCTTCGTCTCCGATCAGGCTCAGGCTTCCCTCGTAGCCGAGCTGGCGAAAGGCCTCGGCGGCGCGAAGCCCCGCGAGCGAGGCTCCGGCGATCACGATCTTCGACAGCTTGCTCAACGGAACTCTCCTGGGGGTCGAGTGGCCGGCGTGCCGTGCAGTAGGCCAGCCGGCCTGAGGGCGCGTGAGCATACCAGGGCGGACCCGCGGCGAAACGCTCTGCCAGGCTGGCGCGCGTGATGGATCCGGTGCAGCATTCGAACTGCAGTGAATGCCGGGCACTGCAGTCCAGAGGAGGCACCCCGCCCGTAAGTTGCTGGATTCAAAGCATTGCGATTTGGGCACGGCCCTTGCTCTAGTTCCTGTTCATGCACCGCTGGCAGCACACCTGGCCGACTTCGCCCCCGTTCTGGTCCTGGGAATCCAGTGACCTGGACGAGGCGGGAGACTGCTCGATGAGGCACGAGCGCTTCGAAGCGGAGGACGGGGACGCCTTCGAAGACTTCGAGGGCGCCGCCGCCCGCGGCGAGCGGACCGACCGGGCCGACCCGACCGACCGGGCAGAGCGCGATCGCTCGCGGCGTTCGCGGCGGCGGCGTGACCGTAGCCGGCGCCAGCGTCGTCGCAGAGAGCCGCTCACGCCCGAAGAGCGCGCCTACCGCGCGGCGCGCGCGCGCGCGAATCGCAAGGCCAGTTTCTACGGACACCTGTTCGCCTACGGATCGACGCTGGCGCTCCTGCTGGTCACGACTCGCAGTCTGCGCGTCGTGACGATCGTGGCCGCGGCCTGGGGCCTCGCCGTCGGGCTGCACTACTTCGCCGCGATCGTACTCAGCGATCTGCGCCAGCGCTGGATCGACGAGGAGCTCGGCCGCAACGCCAAGCCGAAGGTCGATGCGGAGAAGCGCGATCACGCCGAGCGCAAAGTGCGATCGCTGGAAGATCTCTCGGCCTCGATCGCGCACGAGATCCGCAATCCGATTACGGCGGCCAAGAGCCTGGTTCAACAGATGGGTGAGGATCCGTTGTCCGGACAGAACGTCGAGTTCGCGAGCGTCGCGCTAGGTGAGCTCGATCGCGTCGAACGCTCGATCAGTCATCTGCTGAAGTACGCTCGCGATGAAGAGCTGAGGGTCGAGACACTGGACGTGGCCGATGTCGTCGACTCCGCCCTGGAGACGTTCCGCGACCGGATCGAGCGTGATGCGATCCGCGTCGAACGAGACTTGACCGCGGCCGGTTTCGTGCTCGGCGATGGCGAGAAGCTGCGACGCGTCGTCATCAATCTGATCGGCAATGCGCTCGATGCGATGGACGCCGCCCGCGTTTCGCCCACGCTGCGGCTATCGGCCGGGGAGAACCTGGCAGGCAGCGAGGCCTGGATCCGGGTACGGGACAACGGCGCGGGCGTTGGCGCCGAATCGCAGGGCAAGATCTTCGATCCGTTCTACTCGACGAAGGACCACGGGACGGGGCTCGGTCTGGCGTTGTCGCGGAAGCTCGTCGAGGCACACGGCGGCACGCTCGAGATGGAGTCGGAGCCCGGAGTGGGCACCGAGTTCATTGTGATCTTTCCGCGCAACCCGGAAAGCGGCCCCGATGGTGGCTCCGAGGGCGGCTCCGAACGCGAGGGCGAGCGACGATGAGTGAAACCTGGGTTCGGCCCCGGCCGGTAGTACCCTCCCCGCTGGAGGTCGATGGAATGGCGCGTGCTCCGTACGAAGGCTCGGTGCCGCCCCGCCGCCCGCGGCGCCGGCGTCGCGATGGTGGGGAGCAGCGGCGGCGTTCCCGGCGCAGTGAGCCCGAGGCTCGTCGACCCGGCGATCCGGCCTACGACCGCGCTCAGGAGCTCGAGCAGATCGACGAGTCGCTGCTCGACGACGACGAAAGGGCCTACCTCGAGGCCCGTCGGCGCGCGGAAGAGAAGGTCGATCTGTACCGCGAGCTGGTGAAGGTCGGTCCGATCGCGCTGCTCCTGCTGATCTTCGTCTTCCCGGTCGGGTTCATCTTCACCGCCTACCAGGTGATGCGGCTCGGGCGGCGGACCTACCAGATGCTCCTCGAACCCGGTCTGCGCGACCGCCTGGTTGCCGAAGAAGTCGGCAAGCGCCTCGATGCGCGCGTTCAGGCGCAGCGCCGCGCAATGGAGGGCGAGCATGCGCGATCGCTCGAGAAGCTCTCGGCTTCGATCGCGCACGAGATCCGCAACCCGATCACGGCCGCCAAGAGCCTGGTGCAGCAGATGGGCGAGGAACCGTCGTCGACCGACAACGTCGAGTACGCCCAGGTCGCGCTCGGAGAGCTGGAGCGCGTCGAACGGTCGGTCTCGCATCTGTTGCGGTTCGCGCGCGACGAGGAGCTCCGCGAGCAGGACGTATCGATGGCCGACGTCGTCGATTCCGCGCTGGAGACGTTCCGTGAGCGCGCCGCCCGCGATGGCATCGCGATCGAGCGCAGCTTCGACTCCCAAGGCGCACTGCGCGGCGACCCGGAGCAGCTCCGGCGGATCGCGATCAACCTGGTGGGCAATGCGATCGACGCGCTGTCCGACGCGTGCACCCCGGAGCCACGAATCGAGGTCGCGCTCGGCGAGAACCTGGCCGGTACCGAGGTCTGGGTGCGCGTGCGAGACAACGGCCCCGGCATCAACGAAGAAATGGCTGCGCGGATCTTCGACCCGTTCTTCACGCAGAAGCAGTCCGGCACCGGGCTGGGCCTGCCCATCACCCGCAAGCTGGTCGAGGCGCATGGCGGCGACATCGAGCTGGAGACGGAGGTCGGGCGCGGGACGGAGTTCGTCGTGACGTTCCCGAAGGCGATCGCAGGAGGTGCCCGGTGACCGCGCGGATCCTGGTGGTGGAGGACGAGCAGGCGATCCGGCTGGCGCTCAAGGGCCTGCTTTCGCGCGAGGGCTACGAGGTCGAGCTTGCCGAGGACGGCGAGCAGGCACTCAGTAAGCTCGCGGCCGACGGCTACGACCTGGTGCTGACGGATCTGGCGCTCGGGCGCGGCATCTCGGGAATGGATGTGTTGCAGCACGCCAAACAGGCACGCCCCGGTACGGCCGTCGTGATGATCACGGCACACGGCAACGAGAAGATCGCCGTCGACGCCATGAAGTCGGGCGCCGACGATTACGTTCCCAAGCCGTTCGACAACGATGAGATTCGTGTCGTGGTTCGGCGTGCACTGGATCGCTACCGGCTGGAACGCGAGAATCGGCTGTTGCTCGAGCGGATCCAGCGCGATTACGGCTTCGACACGCTGATCGGTTCCGGCAAGGCGATGCAGAACGTCTTCGAAACGATCCAGAAGGTCGCGGAGACGGATCTCACTGTACTCGTGCGCGGCGAGAGCGGGACCGGCAAGGAACTCGTCGCGCAGGCGCTGCACAACTCGAGCAGCCGTAAGCAGCGACCGTTCGTCGCCGTCAACTGTGCGGCAATCAACCGCGAGCTCGTCGAGAGCGAACTCTTCGGACACGAGAAGGGCGCGTTTACGGGAGCGGACAGCCGGCGTGAAGGAAGGTTCGAAGCCGCAGAGGGCGGGACCATCTTCCTCGACGAGATCGGCGATATGGCGCCCGAGACACAGGCCAAGGTGCTGCGGGTCCTTCAGGAGCGGAAGCTCGAACGCGTCGGGGCCACGTCGAGTATCGAAGTCGATGTACGAGTCGTTGCGGCGACGCACCGCGATCTCGAGAAGGCCGTCGCCGACGGCACGTTCCGCGAGGACCTCTACTACCGGCTCAAGGTCGTCGAACTCGAGCTGCCCCCGTTGCGTGAGCGACGCGAGGACATCGCAGCGCTGGCCGACCGCTTCGTCGGTCAGGTGGCCGAGCGTCTTGGCCGACCGAAGAAGCGCCTGGCCGATGACGCGCTGGCGCAGCTCGCACGACACTCGTGGCCCGGCAACGTGCGCGAGCTGCGCAATGTGATAGAGCAGGCGGCGGTACTGTCGAGTGGCGACAGCATCACCGCCGACGATCTCAAGTTGGACGGGGCGCCGCAGGCCCACAGCGCCGGCGCGATCGATACCGCAATCCCGTTCAGCGAATCCAAGAAACGCCACGTCGATGACTTCGAGCGCAGCTACCTGCTACGTGCGCTGCGCGAGAACGAGGGGAACGTCTCTCGCACGGCGGCTGCTATCGGCATGGTGCGTCAGAGCCTCCAGCAGAAGATCCGCGAGCTCGGACTTCGCTCGGAAGACTGGGGCAACGGCAAGGACAGTAAGAGCGGCAGGAAGCCGAATTAACGTCGAGCGCCCGACCAAGGAGACCGAAATGAGTACGACCGTCGAACGACAGGGAATGTTTGCCCGCTTCGAGAGCCTGGTGCGGGGCTTCTTCTCGGGCTGGGTGCGCGGACGCGAGAACCGCAACCCGGAGCTCGTCTACGAACAGGCGATCGAGGGCCGCGTGCGCCAGTACCGCGCGCTCAAGAAAGCCGTCGCCGGCATCCTCTACATGCGCACCAAGCTCGAAGCCGAGATCAACGAGCGCCGTGCCGAGATCGCGCGGCTGCACGACGACATCCGGACTGCGGTGCGGCGCGATCGCGAAGAGATTGCCGTCTCGTTGATCGCTCAGAAGCACGTCCTGTTCGAGGATCTCGAACGCGCCGAGCAGGAACTCGAAGGCGTGCGCGGGGAGGCCGATGAGGCCAAGGCCAATCTGGTCCTCTTCCGCGAAGAAATCCGCACCCTGGTGCGCGAGAAGGGTCGCATGATGGCCACCCTCGCCAACGCCCAGGCACGCCACCGGCTGCAGCTCGCCATCGACGGCATGTCCGTCGACGCGGAGATGGCCGCCCTCGAAAGCGTCCGCGAACACATCGGTCGCCTCTCGACCGAAGGTACCATCGACCGC
>Ga0055584_100007299_pt1 | contig 10846 bp, 22 predicted proteins | sample OSDHelmetaG_FD_58716 | JGI IMG/M metagenome (GOLD analysis project Ga0055584, IMG submission 58716) | Pelagic marine sediment microbial communities from the LTER site Helgoland, North Sea, for post-phytoplankton bloom and carbon turnover... | ecosystem: Environmental > Aquatic > Marine >...
GCCACCCAAGTATGTTTTTTGTCGGGAACGTTGATCCCAGCAATACGTGCCATGCTCTAGCTACTCCGTACGCAACAAAAGTTAGGTTTCAACCCTGACGCTGTTTATGTTTCGCATCTTTACAAATGACGCGAACTACACTCTTTCTGCGAATGACTTTGCAGTTTCTGCAAATACGCTTAACCGATGCTCTTACTTTCATTTCAAATTACTACCATGAAGTGCGCTAGCGCGGCATGCCGCCGCCGCCAAACCCTTTCAAATTGGCCTTATCCAAGATTCCCGCATATTGATGTGAAACCATATGCGCTTGCAATTGGGCGTTAAAATCCATCACTACAACAACAATGATCAACAACGAAGTCCCGCCAAAGTAGAACGGCACGTTCCATTGCAAAATCATGAATTCAGGTAACAAGCATACAGCAGTGATATAGCCCGCACCGGCTGTCGTAAGGCGCGTCATCACCGTGTCGATATACTTTGCAGTCTGATCCCCTGGTCGAACACCTGGAATGAACGCTCCAGATTTCTTCAGGTTATCTGCAGTGTCTTTCGGGTTGAACACCAACGCCGTGTAGAAAAAGCAGAAGAAGATAATTGCCCCAGCATAAAACAGAACATAAAGCGGCTGCCCTGGCGACATAGCGCCAGCGATATCACTCAAAATTCCCAGGCCCTCATCAGACGCTCCAAACCAACCCAACAAGGTCGATGGGAACAGAATAATACTGGAGGCAAAAATGGGTGGGATAACCCCAGCCATATTCAATTTTAACGGCAAATGACTCGTTTGTCCCGCCATCATTCTCCGGCCAACCTGCCGTTTAGCATAATTGACCGTAATTCGGCGTTGCCCGCGCTCAACAAACACCACAAACCCGGTAACACCCAGCGCCAACGCTATCAGCAAAAGCACCAGCAGTACGTGAATCTCGCCTTGTCTGGCAAGCTCCAAGGTCCCACCAATAGCCGACGGCAATCCCGACACAATACCGGCGAAGATGATAATAGAAATACCATTGCCGATACCGCGCTCGGTTACCTGCTCACCGAGCCACATCAAGAAAATCGTACCAGTGACTAGCGTCACAACCGCCGTTATGCGAAATGCTAAGCCCGGGTCGATAACGACATTTGCACCACCAGCACCTTGGCTCTCAAGTGCAATCGCGACACCAAGCGCTTGGAATGTTGCCAGCACAACAGTCCCATACCGCGTGTATTGCGTTATAACTCTACGCCCGGCTTCACCCTCTTTCTTGAGCTGTTCCAACTTCGGATGAACAACCGTCAGAAGCTGCATGATAATCGAAGCCGAGATGTACGGCATAATGCCAATCGCAAACACCGAGAACCGGCTTAAGGCGCCACCCGAGAACATGTCAAACATATCCAAGATGGTGCCGCTTTGCCGCGAAAAAAGGTCATTTAGGGCTTGCGGGTCAATGCCCGGAACCGGAATGAACGACCCGATTCGATAAACAATGATTGCAATCAGCACAAACAGAAGCCGCTGACGCAACTCTATCGTAGTACCGCCGCCCGCTCCTGCAGCCTTTTCAGATTTCTTTGCAGCGCCTTTAGCCATTGGTCCGTCGCCTCGATCTATTCTTCGATTCGACCGCCGGCCGCTTCAATAGCAGCCCGCGCACCCTTGGTCGGAAACAACCCTTTGAGTGTAATCGCTTTATTCAGCTCACCGGAGAGCAAAACCTTCACTCTACGAGCTTGCTGCTGAACCAGTTTTGCAGCTTTGAGCACATCCAAATCGATGACCTCAGCATCTACAAGCGCCAAATCATCCAATCGTACTTCGTCTCGCGTACGACCCACCCTGGATTTAAAACCAAACTTAGGCAGCCGGCGTTGAATAGGCATCTGCCCACCTTCGAAACCGATGAAGGATGGCGCACCTGAACGCGACTTTTGGCCTTTCTGACCTCGCCCACAGGTCTTACCCATACCCGAGCTCTCACCCCGACCAACCCGTTTACGCGGACGGCGGGCGCCAGCTGACGGTCGCAGATCATTCAACTTCATTAGTTCGTTTCCTCTACCCGTAATAGGTAAGCAACACGATTAATCATGCCCCGATTGCAATCAGTATTCTGAACTTCAACCGTCTGATGCAAGCGGCGTATACCCAAGCCACGCACACATGCTTTATGAGCCTTCAGACGACCTATAGTGCTCTTGACCAAAGTCACACGCACAGTATTTGCGGATTCACTCATCTGATTACCCCAAGACCTCATCCATGCTCAATCCCCGCTTTGCCGCGATCGAGTCAGGTGACTCAACATCGCGCAAACCCTGCACGGTCGCACGGATTACGTTAACTGGATTGTTCGTACCGATACACTTCGCCAAAACATCACGAACACCGAGGCATTCAAATACCGCTCGCATCGCACCACCGGCAATAATGCCTGTACCTTCCGATGCCGGCTGCATATACACCCGTGCCGCACCAAAGCGAGCCATAATTGAGTAATGCAAGGTGCCACCATTCAGCGGGATGCGCACCATGTTCTTGCGTGCATCTTCCATTGCTTTTTGAATCGCAGCTGGTACTTCACGCGCTTTCCCGCGTCCAAACCCAACCTTGCCATTACCGTCACCGACAACTGTCAGGGCAGAGAAGCCAAATTGACGCCCGCCTTTGACAACTTTCGCGACGCGATTGACTGCAACTAGTTTTTCAACCAGGTCATCTTCTTTACGATTTTGTTGGAAATTAGCCATGTCTCAAAACTCCTAGAATTCCAGACCGGCTTCGCGTGCCGCATCCGCCAACGCCTTCACGCGGCCATGGTAACGATACCCAGCACGATCAAATGCAACCACCGAAACACCGGCAGCTTTTGCGCGCTCAGCAACAAGACGGCCGACCAGCTTCGCCGCGTCAACATTACCGCCGTAACTCAGTTCCGAGCGGAATTGTTTGTCCAAGGTCGAAGCACTAGCAACCACTATCGAACCGTCATGTGCCATAACTTGCGCATACACGTGACGCGGTGTGCGGGTTACAGTCAAACGGTGTACGCGCAACTCTCGAATCTTTGCTCGCGTACGACGAGCCCGACGCAATCGCGCCGACTTTTTATCTATTGCGGCCATCGTTACTTCTTCTTCGCTTCTTTGCGGACTACATGCTCGTCAGAATAACGAACGCCTTTGCCCTTGTATGGCTCGGGTGGCCGATAAGCACGGATCACCGCGCTGACTTGCCCAACCCGTTGCTTGTCGATACCACGAACAACGATCTCTGTTTGGCTCGGAGTTTCGATTTCAAGATCTTCCGGCACAGGAAACGCTACCGGGTGCGAGAAACCGAGCGACAAATTTAGCAGCTTGTCTTTCACCTGCGCACGATAACCAACCCCAACCAAGGTCAAGCGTTTCTCAAAACCGTCACGCACACCGATAACCAGATTATTTACCAGCGCGCGCGCCGTGCCAGCCTGAGCAATCGCTGGCTTAGACCCGGAGCGCGCCTTAAACATTAGCGCTGCATCTTCCATCTTGACTTCAACGTCGCGATGAACTTCATGCTCTAAGCGACCTTTCGGCCCCTTGACCGCGACTATCTGGCCAGTTACCGAAACTTCAATCCCACCGGGCACTGCCACCGGTGCATTCGCTATTCTCGACATATCTGCGTATATCCGTTAGGAGACTTCACACAGGATTTCGCCGCCGAAGCCCGCTTTACGCGCGTCACGGTCAGTCATCAACCCATGTGAGGTGGAAACCACGGCTACCCCGAGCCCGCCTAAGACTTTCGGCAACTCTTTACTGCCGCGATAAACTCTCAAGCTCGGACGACTGACCCGCTTAATAGTCGTAATAACAGGCTTACCGTCAAAATACTTTAGAACCACGTGCAAAGTTGGTTTTCCCGCCAACTCTTCAACCGTGTAATCCTTGACGTACCCTTCTGTTTTGAGCAGCTCAACAATCGCTGATTTCTGCTTTGACGAAGGCATACTAACGCTGACCTTACCAGCCGATTGGCCGTTCCGAATACGGGTCAACATGTCGGAAATTGTATCTTGCATACTCATGACGTGACTCCCATACCGTTACCAACTAGCCTTGACAAGGCCAGGGATATCGCCGCGTAACGCTGCTTCGCGCAACATGTTTCGCGACAAGCCAAACTTGCTATAAAAACCGCGGGGCCGTCCAGTTATACGACAGCGATTGCGCTTACGAACCGGGCTGGCGTTACGTGGGATCTTTTGTAAACCCTCGACCGCTGCCTCAACATCTTCTGGAGTAGCCTCAACACTATTAACAATCTTTTTGAACGCTGCACGTTTCGATTTATATTTTGCCGCCAAACGTGCGCGTTTGAGTTCGCGATTGATAATTGATTTTCTTGCCATGTCGCAGTCGCTCTTAGTTCTGACGGAACGGAAAGTTAAATGCACGCAACAGTGCATGTCCCTCTTCATCGTTCTGGGCACTAGTGGTAATTACAATGTCCAATCCACGAATACTATCGATCTTGTCGTAATCGATCTCCGGGAAAACAATTTGCTCACGCACACCCATGCTGTAATTGCCGCGACCATCAAATGACTTGGGATTAAGCCCGCGAAAATCTCTAACGCGCGGTACTGCGATATTAATGAGCCTATCTAGAAACTCATACATGCGTTCGCGCCGCAGCGTAACCATGCAACCGATCGGCATGCCGTCTCTAATTTTAAATCCAGCGACTGACTTACGCGCAAGCGTTACAACAGGCTTCTGACCGGCAATCAAAGTCATGTCCGCTACTGCGTTATCCATGATTTTCTTGTCGTTCAGCGCCTCGCCCACACCCATATTCAGTGTGATCTTGCTGACTTTCGGAACCTGCATGACGCTAGAGAAACTAAATTCCTCCATCAACGCGGGCACCACCGTTTCACGATACTGTTCTTGCAATCTGGCCATTGACCGTCTGCCTATATGCCTAACCGTCTGAAAATCAGACGTCGACGACTTCGTCGTTGGACTTAAAGAAACGTACTTTCGTACCGTCTTCGAGGAAACGAACGCCTACGCGGTCCGGTTTGCTCGTGTGCGGATTGAAGATCGCTACGTTTGAAACCTGGACCGGACGTTCCTGGTCAACGATTCCACCTTGGATACCACGCGTGGGGTTACCCTTAACATGTTTACGCACAACGTTGACGCCATCCACTAGGATTCGGTCGTCACTGAGCACACGTTGCACCGTGCCGCGTTGGCCTTTGTCTTTACCGGCGATGACTACTACATCATCACCTTTGCGAATCTTATTCACGAATACCGTCTCTTCGCTTGCGTAAATTTGATGAGCGCTAGCTAAAACTAAACGCCTATATCAAAGAACCTCAGGAGCCAGCGATATAATGCGCATAAACCGCTCGCTGCGAAGTTCCCTGGTCACCGGCCCAAAAATACGGGTACCGATGGGTTGATACTGATTGTTCAACAACACTACGGCGTTGCGATCAAATCGAATCATCGATCCATCCATACGACGCACACCTTTGCGGGTCCGGACTACAACGGCGTTGTAAACCTCACCCTTCTTAACTTTGCCACGTGGAATCGCTTCTTTAACGGTGACACGGATGATGTCCCCGATACCCGCGTAGCGGCGATGTGATCCACCCAGGACTTTGATACACATGACCCGACGCGCGCCGCTGTTATCAGCGGCGTCGAGGTTGGATTGCATCTGAATCATCCGAGTACTCCAGAAATCTCTACGAACTCAGCCGCCAGACAAAACATCCGGCACCTGCCAGCTCACGCTTTAGCGCGCGCGTGTAACTACTGTGTGTAAGCGCCAGGATTTCGTCTTAGACATCGGCCGACACGGCACGATACTAATTACATCACCCTCGTTACACTCGTTGTTCTCATCATGCACATGTACTTTGCTAGAACGACGAATATACTTTTTATATAAGGGATGTTTAACCCGACGTTCGACCAGCACTACACAGGATTTATGCATCTTGTCACTGACTACGCGACCTTCAACAACATGCTTAACTGCTTCCACGCCAGCTACTTCAGCCGTATCTGCGGAACTCATGCTACACCTCCACGACTGCGCTCACTCACAATAGTCTTTACCCGTGCGATAGATCGGCGCACCACTTTAATCTGCGTATGCCGGGTAAGTTGCCCAGTTGCTATTTGCATGCGCAAATTAAACGACTCCTTGCGCAAGCCCATCAACTCTTCATTGAGTTCTGCATCAGATTTACTTCTGAGTTCACTAACGTTCATTTACATAATCGTCCGAGCAACAAAGGTGGTACTGATAGGCAGCTTGCGCGCAGCCAACAACATGGCTTCGCGAGCTAACTCTTCGGACACACCCTCCATTTCATATAACATCCGACCAGGCTGAATCTGTGCAACCCAATACTCAACATTACCCTTGCCTTTACCCTGACGTACTTCCAAAGGCTTCTTGGTAATAGGTTTGTCTGGGAAAACACGAATCCAGACTTTAGCGCCACGTCGAACATGCCGCGTTATGGCACGCCGAGCAGCTTCGATTTGTCGAGCAGTAATTCGACCTCTGCCAGTAGCTTTGAGTCCGAACTCACCGAAACTGACTCGATTGCCCGATTGCGCGAGGCCGCGGTTGCGACCCTTATGCTGTTTACGGAATTTAGTGCGTTTTGGCTGGAGCATTAGTCTCTACCTCAACCTGCCGACGATTTATCGCCACTAGGCTGAGCAACCAGCCCTGTACCGAACACTTCGCCTTTGAAAATCCAAACCTTGATGCCAATCACACCATAAGTCGTACTGGCTTCCGCGACGCCGTAATCGATATCTGCGCGCAGCGTGTGCAACGGCACACGGCCTTCTCGGTACCATTCAGAGCGCGCGATTTCCGCGCCATTCAAACGGCCCGCCACCATAATTTTGATGCCCTGAGCACCAAGTCGCATCGCATTGGTAACAGCTCGACGCATCGCTCGGCGGAACATGATGCGGCGCTCAAGCTGATTCGCGACACTCTCTGCAACCAACAAAGCATCGAGCTCTGGCTTACGAATTTCTTCAACGCTGATGTGCACCGGCACACCCATCTTCTCAGCGACGGCGCGACGCAGGCCCTCGATATCTTCGCCCTTCTTACCAATCACGATGCCAGGGCGCGCAGTATGGATAACAATCCGTGCATTACGTGCAAGGCGATTGATTTGAATTCGGCTAACCGACGCATGCGACAGACGCTTGCGTATAAATTCACGGACTTGGAGATCGTTGTTTAGATAGTCAGCAAAATCACGACCATCAGCGTACCAGGTCGAATTCCAATCTTTGACGATTCCGAGCCGAATACCAGTTGGATGTACTTTTTGTCCCATAATTTCGGCCTCAGTCGTCCGACACGGTTATAGTGATGTGACTTGTACGTTTCAAAATACGATTAGCGCGACCTCGTGCTCGAGCACGTAAGCGCTTATAAGTCGGCCCTTCATCCACGTACACTTCAAACACTTTCAGCTCGTCTATATCAGCACCTTCGTTGTGCTCGGCATTGGCCATAGCTGATTCCAATATCTTGCGCACAATATGTGCTGCTTTACGCGCACTGAATGACAACTCATTCATGGCTTGATCCACGGGCATGCCGCGAATCTGGTCAGCAACCAACCGGGCTTTTTGCGCAGAACTACGCGCATATCTTAGTTTGGCACTAGCTTTCATTATTCCCGGCCCTATCGTTTCGTCTTCTTCGCGGCAATATGGCCGCGGAAGGTGCGAGTAGGGGCGAATTCGCCAAGTTTATGTCCAACCATGTTCTCCGTGACCATAATCGGAACATGCTGGCGCCCGTTATGAATCGCGATGGTGAGCCCAACCATATCGGGCACCACCATGGAACGGCGGGACCATGTACGAATCGGACGCCGGCTACTAGTAGCCCTGGCCTCATCCACCTTCTTTTGCAGATGCAGATCCACAAAGGGACCTTTCTTAACCGAACGCGGCACGCGTAATTCCTCTTGTTACCAGTGACCGACTATCGCTTGTTACGGCGACGTAGGATCATGTTATCGGTACGCTTATTGTTACGGGTCTTATAACCCTTAGTTGGCATACCCCACGGACTTACCGGATGACGACCACCCGAAGTACGTCCTTCACCACCACCATGTGGATGATCGACCGGATTCATAGCCACACCGCGAACGGTTGGACGTCGTCCACGCCAACGAGTTGCGCCAGCTTTACCGAGTGAGCGCAAAGAATGCTCTGAATTACCGACCTCACCCATCGTCGCGCGACATTCAATAGACACGCGGCGTTGTTCACCTGAGCGCAAACGCAACGTCGCAAACGAGCCTTCTCGCGCAACAAGCTGAGCTGAAGTACCAGCACTGCGCGCTACCTGCGCACCTTTACCTGGCTTTAACTCAATGCAATGCACTACAGAGCCAACTGGGATATTGCGCAGCGGCAAGGTGTTGCCGGCACGAATCGGCGCTGTTATACCCGATTGTAATTCATCGCCTGCCTTAACCCCTTTCGGCGCAATGATATAACGACGCTCACCATCTGCATAAAGCAACAAGGCTATATGTGAGCTGCGATTCGGATCGTATTCGAGCCGCTCCACGCGCGCTGGAATACCATCTTTGTTGCGTCTGAAATCAATTACGCGGTAATGCTGTTTGTGACCACCGCCACGATGCCGGGTCGTTATGCGACCTTTATTATTGCGTCCCCCAGTCTTGCTCTTTTTCTCAAGCAACGGCGCATGCGGTGCGCCTTTATGGAGGTCCGGCGACTTGACTTGAACGACAAATCGCCGCCCAGGTGAAGTTGGTTTAGCTTTGACGACTGGCACTGTAAATACCCCTATTCCGCGCCCATGAAGTCGATTTCTTGGCCTTCAGCCAAGGTCACGTACGCTTTCTTCCAATCCGAGCGCTTGCCCGGAGAGCGTGCGTTACCTTTCGACTTACCTTTGACGTTCATCACATTGACGCGCGTCACCTTGACGTTAAACATTTGTTCAACTGCATGCCTGATTTCTAACTTGCGTGACTCAGGCCGCACTTTGAACACGACTTGGTTCGACATTTCGCCAACCAAGGTACTCTTTTCAGAAACCACCGGCCCCATCAGGACCGTAGTCAAATATTCTTTGTTCATCCCAACCGCTCCTCAATTGCGCGCAGCGCCCCCGAGGTAATTACGACTTTGTCGTACGCCACCAAGCTGACTGGGTTCAAGCGGTCATGTTCCAACACACCAACCCACGGTAGGTTGCGTGCGGCCAACAACAATTTTTCATCCGCATCGTCAGTAATAATCAGGACGTCAACCAACTGCATTTCTTGTAATCGCACCGACAACGCTTTGGTCTTATGACTATCGAGCGTAAGGGAATCAACGACGACCAATCGGTCTTGGCGCACCAGCTCTGAGAAGATTGAGCGCAACGCTGCGCGATACATCTTCTTGTTGAGTTTCTGCACGTAAGACCGAGGACGTGCTGCAAATGTTACACCACCCCCACGCCAAATCGGTGAGCGGCTGGTACCAGCACGAGCTCGCCCTGTGCCTTTTTGCCGAAACGGTTTCGCTCCTCCGCCGCGCACATCTGAACGGGTCTTCTGGGCCTTTGTTCCCGAGCGCGCACCTGCCATATAGGCCGTGACAGCTTGGTGTACCAAAGACTGGTTGAATTCAGCGCTGAACGCTGTATCGGAAACATTAACGTTGCCGCCGCCATGTATCGCCAACTGCATCTCTAGTTACCTTGTCCACCAGAAGCTTTAACTCCCGGTTTGATAATTAAGTTGCTACCTTTAGGCCCTGGTACAGCGCCACGCACGAGCAGTACACTGCGCTCCGCATCAACTCGGACCACCCGAAGATTGTGGGTGGTAATGCGCTTATTGCCCATCTGCCCCGGCATCTTCTTGCCTTTAAACACGCGTCCAGGTGTCTGGTTTTGACCCGTCGAACCGATGGCACGATGTGATACCGAGTTGCCGTGGGTAGCGTCTTGCATCTTAAAATGATGGCGCTTAACGCCGCCTTGGAAGCCCTTACCGATGCTAGTACCGGTCGCATCCACAATCTGACCTTCACTGAAAACGTCTAGGCCATATTCATGACCCAGCACAATGCCTTCGAGGTCAGCCACATCAACACGCATCTCCCACAGTCCCCGACCGGCCTCTACACCGGCTTTCGCAAAATGGCCGGCCATTGGCTTGGTCACGCGAGAAGCACGTCGTGTTCCAGTGGTTAACTGTACAGCCGTGTAACCGTCATTTTCGACTGTCTTAATTTGTGTAACGCGGTTCGGTTGAACTTCAACCACCGTTACCGGGATAGACTCGCCATCTTCAGTGAAGACGCGCGTCATTCCACATTTCTTGCCTATGAGCCCCAGGGCCATCGCGATCTACTCCAGTCCGATACTCAGTTCAGTTTTATCTGAACATCCACACCCGCAGCAAGGTCTAGCTTCATCAGTGCATCAACTGTTTTGTCAGTTGGATTCATGATGTCCAGCAAGCGCTTGTGCGTACGGATTTCGTACTGGTCGCGCGCATCTTTATTTACGTGCGGCGAAATCAGTACAGTAAAGATTTCTTTTCGAGTCGGCAGCGGAATTGGTCCACGAATCTGCGCACCTGTGCGCCGAGCAGTGTCGACAATTTCCTGAGCCGATTGATCAATCAGTCGATGATCAAAGGCTTTTAGGCGGATTCGTATACGTTGATTATCCATGGCAGCGGTTCCGCTCACTCAATGATCTTGGCAACAACACCTGCGCCGACCGTACGGCCGCCTTCTCGGATGGCGA
>Ga0055584_100007301_pt1 | contig 10843 bp, 8 predicted proteins | sample OSDHelmetaG_FD_58716 | JGI IMG/M metagenome (GOLD analysis project Ga0055584, IMG submission 58716) | Pelagic marine sediment microbial communities from the LTER site Helgoland, North Sea, for post-phytoplankton bloom and carbon turnover... | ecosystem: Environmental > Aquatic > Marine >...
TGATGATCCGAGACGGTGCCGAACCAACCGGCTGCGATCGCCTGATCCCGCAACACCACCTCGGCGTGATTCTGCAGGTGATTCGCCCAGCGCTCCGCTACTGACCCAGCCTGACTTGCTTCAGTGAACACCTGCCGCATCCGCGGCTCCCCTGCCAGCAGCGTGACCCCGGCCATGAAGTCATTCGTGTCAACGTCCACTGCTGAGTCGCAATCCACCATGCCGTGATCAGCGGTGACGATGAGTCGACCGCCCGCAGGAAGTTCCTGTGCCACGGCAGTTACGAAATGCTCCACGGCCGCTAGCTCTGCTCGGTAATGCTCGGAGTGCACACCATGCACATGACCCACCTTGTCGAGGCCTTCCCAGTAGCCGTAGACCAATGCTCGGGTTCCCAGTCGTAGCGCTGCAGCAATCTCTGCGACTCGCTCCCCCACCGCATCTGCTCCGATATAGCGACCACCTCGAAAAGCTGCACCGGTCAGGCCACCAGATCGGTGCTGCCGCGGACTGACCACCCGCACCGTCACTCCGGCATGTGCGGCCCGCTCCCACCAGGTGGGCTCCGGCTGGATCGTAGTTGCCGGCGGATCCTGCCCCCAACTCAACGGGGCGAACGGCTGACCGTCGAGGCGAAAGACCGCTCCCAGCAAGCCATGCTCGCCGGGGGCCAGGCCAGTTCCTAAACTAGTGAGCGCAGTGGGAGTGGTACTGGGAAATACCGTCGTGATGGGGCCACGGTCGGCAGCCGCCAACGTCGGTGCGATCTGAGCGTGCGCCTGGAGCTGCTGGTGACCCAGACCGTCCACCACCATCACCACGACCCGGCGACTCTCCCCTAGCCCAAAATGATCCCAGCAACGCGGGACTCGAAGCCCATCACAGACACTGGGCAGCACATCGGCCAGACTGCTGTCGCCGTACCGCGGGCGGCATAGGTCTATGGCCACGTCAGCCGGTTGCCCGTGACAACGCCTCAGCGAATGCCAACGCCCGCTGCACCGCATCAGGTCCGTCGCCAGCAGCTGAGAAACGTAGGGACAAATCGTCGCTGGCAGCCGTTCCGGCGTAACCGTGATCCGCCTCGCATTGCGGATCGCCGCAGCTGGCGGGTTCCAGATCAATTCGTTGCACGGCCCCCCAACCAATGGTGAGCACGGCCTCTGCCGCTGAATTAGGCGCGTACCGTTCTGGCCCGGGGACAACCCGAGTGACCGCCACTGAGGCAACAGCGGTAAGCCGCACCGCCTCGGTAACCGAGGTCGCGTAAGGCTGTGGGTAGTTGTCGTCAGCTGGGTGCTCATCGGTGTGCTGCAGAATCAGCCTGGTAGGGGTCAGCGCTAGCACGGTCGCATGCCGGCGAAGTTCTTCACGATCAAACGTGGCCTCGTGGTGGACGACGAAGTCCACCAACTCTTCATCTCCAAGCGCGGTCTTGAGCGAGTCGTCGACGAGATCTGGATAGTAGCCAGATTTTTCAATGTCACGACGAAGTTGACTGCGAGCATCCATCCCGGCAAGCCTACCGTTCGCAGGGCCGGGTGGCGGGGATGAGTAGCTCACATTCGCGGCAGTCGGCGCACCAACGCTGAATCGCCACTGTCTGGTTCCCGCAACCAAGCCGCCGCACCGATAACTTGAACTCCCGAGGGGGCCGCCACGACTGGGTTGAGATCTAGCCGCTGTAACTGCGGCAGGTCACGACCCATCAGCCCCACCCGACACACCAACTCCTGCAGCGCCGCCATATCCACCGGCGGCCTCCCGCCGTATCCCGCCAGCAACTGAGCCGAGTCCGGCGACTGGATCAACCTACCTGCGGCAGTGTCGCTGATCGGAGCAACGTGATAGCTGCGATCAGCGACGACCTCTCCCACTAAACCAGCCGAGCCGAAGGCCAGCACCGGACCGAATACCGGATCTCGGATCAACCGCACGACCGTTTCGATACCGGACTTGGGTGTGGCCTGAACGAGGATTCGAGCCGCTGACTCTTGCCGGACGGTGGCTACGAGCGAGAGATAGGCTTGCCGCAACGTCGCCGCACTTCCCAGGTTGAACCGCCTCGCTTCTTGGCCGTCGATACCCCCTTCGCGTCGCACGCTAGTACTGCGTAACGTCACTGGCCATCCCACTTGGTCGGCCGCAGCTTCGGCCTCATCCTCCGAACCGACGACCATGCTGGGCAGAAGTGCGATCCCGTAGCAGTCCAGCAGTTCGGACAGTTGCGTGCCCACCAAACTGACCGTGGCACCCTTTTCCCGAGGCCTGATCGATTCGAGCCGTTCTCGCACGATGATGCGAGAACGCTCCCGATTGATTTCGTCCCGCTCGGGCACAATCCCTGCCGACGCGCGGCGAGTCTCAGCAGCATCAACCACTCGCTTTAAGACCTCCACCGCTTCTTGGATGATGGCGAAAGTGGGAATCGAGCCGAAATTGGCATCAGAGCCTGCGGGCGTCAGAATCGAATTGATGCCAGCCGTGCTGTGGAGCACTGCCAACACCGGAGATGTCGCCACCTCCGCTTCCCGCAGCAACGCTTCCTGCAACGGACGCGGATCTTCACCCACCGGACTGACATGCACGACCATGAGTGAACCGACGTTTGGTTCCGCTAATGCATCCCGGACCGCATCGACGAGCGGAACGCTGTTCGACCCCGGATTGACTGCTCGTTGCCGCTGCACCTGCAATCCAGCGGTTGCGCAGGTGTCAGCGACTAGGTTCACCAGCTCCCAAGAATCACCGACTACCGTCACACGCTTGCTGGTCGGCTCTGGTTGACATGCCAATAGCCCGGCTAGGTCGACCATCTGATCCAGATCTTTGGCTTCGATCACTCCCGCGGACGCCAACAAATCTGCAGCCGCTGCTGGATTTAGCGAGGTTCGAACATTTTGGGTGCCGGTAGGGAAGGCTCTGCTGGCTCGGCCTGACCGAACCACGACGACCGGTTTTTCCGCCGCCACTGCCCGCACCAACCGCAAAAACTTGTTGGGGTCCGCCATTCGCTCCAGATACAACAGAACCACGCGAACTTGACTATCGTCACGCCACATCTGCAGCAGTTCATCAGCCCCCAGATCAGCGCGATTTCCGGTTGCCACACACGAAGCGATTCCCAGCCGGCGCTGGGCAAGACGATTCAGTACCCCAATCGACAAGGGCGCGGACTGGGTGTAGAGCGCGAGCGGACCGCGCGGCGGCTGTGTCTCGGCGAAACTGGCCTGCAGCTGTACGCGAGGATCGTTGTTGATCAGGCCGAGGGAACTCGGACCTACCAGTCGCATCCCCTCGCCACGAACGAGTCGCAGCAAAGCCCGTTGATAGTCGGCACCCTCTTGCCCGGTCTCAGCGAAGCCAGCGCTCACCACAACTACCCCCTGCGCCCCCGCAGCAGCAATTTCCGGGATCAGATCGTCGACGAGATCGGCAGGAACCGCCACAATGGCTAGATCCACCGGACCGGGAGCATCCGCCACTGTTCGAAAGGCCGGTAGGCCGGCCACTACACCGGCTTCGGGATGAATGGGAAAGATCCGTCCGCGGTAGCCGCCGGCCACCAACGTGTGCACCAGTTTCCCGCCCATTGACTCTTCTCGCTGGGAGGCGCCAATGATCGCGATCCCCCGCGGATTCAGCAGTCGCCACGCTGACCGGGCATCGGCGCGGGCTTCTCGACGATGTCGGATCGCGGCGATCTCTCGATTTGGCTCAATCTCGAAGGCAAGTTTCACTATGCCCTCGTCCAGTTCTTGCGCGACTGTGTAGCCCGCTCGACTGAAGGTGGCCGCCATCTTGCGGTTTCCGGGCAAGACCTCAGCGACGAACCGACGAATACCCTCCTCTCGGGCGGCAAAGGCCAGATGCTCCAGCAGGATCGAACCCAAACCCCGACTTTGGTAGTCGTCCCGGACCGTGAAAGCCACCTCGCCGTCAGTACCTGACACCCGGTCCAGCTGCGCCACTCCGATAATGTGCCCGCCGACGAGGGCCATCAGGGCGATCCGATCATGATGATCTGCCGCAATCAGTCGATCAATGTCCTTGTCCAGTAGCTCCTGATAGGGCGAGAAGTAGCGGTAGTAGATGGATTCCTTGGACAAATGCGTGTGGAATTCCCGCAGTAGTTCGTCGTCGTCGGGTAATACCGGCCGCAAATGACACACGCTGCCGTCACCCAGTAAGACGTCCACCTCCCAGTCGCCGGGGTAATCTTCCGGCTGGTCAGCTGCAGTCACACCCACACGCTAGCGAGGTGGTGGTCGGCACACACGCTGAAGCCGCCTACTCTGTTGCTGCAGCCAAAAGGAGGGCCGATGCCACGCACGCGGGAGCCAGCACCAGCGGTCATGGAGCGAATCGTCGATATTGACGTCGCCCAAGAGATGCAGGGGTCATTCCTGGAGTACGCCTACTCGGTGATCTACTCCCGAGCGCTTCCCGACGCCCGCGACGGCCTCAAACCGGTGCAACGGCGGATCTTGTTCCAGATGGCCCAGATGGGTCTGCGGCCAGACCGCGGCCACGTGAAATCCGCTCGCGTCGTGGGAGAGGTGATGGGTCGGCTTCATCCACACGGGGATAGCGCCATCTACGACGCACTAGTGCGGATGGCGCAACCCTTCAGCCTGCGGCTGCCCATGGTGGACGGTCACGGCAACTTTGGCTCACCCGATGATGGGCCCGCTGCCATGCGATATACCGAGTGCCGACTCGCCGCACCCGCACTGGATATGACCGCATCGTTGGACGAAGACGTCGTAGATCTGGTCAGTAACTACGACGGTCGCGAGACCGAGCCGCAGGTACTGCCGTCCGCGATTCCCAATCTGTTGGTGAACGGGGCGGCCGGGATCGCAGTGGGCATGGCTACCAACATGGCTCCCCACAATCTCGGTGAGGTGGTCGCAGCTGCCCGCCATCTGCTGAAGCATCCCCGAGCCTCAGTGGCTGACCTGAACCGCTTCGTTTTGGGTCCCGATCTCCCCACTGGTGGGCTAGTTGTTGGCTTGGACGGTGTCCGGAAGGCCTACGAGACCGGAAAGGGCTCGTTCAAAATGCGGGCCCAAACCACGGTGGAGCAGGTGTCTGCTCGCCGGCAGGGCATCGTGATCCACTCACTGCCCTATGGTGTGGGACCGGAACGGGTGGTGGAACGCATCCGCGACCTCGTCCGCGACAAGAAGTTGACCGGCATCGCGAATCTGGTTGATCTGACCGATGCAGACCACGGCCTGCGGCTGATTGTCGAGATCAAATCTGGTTTCAACCCCGACGCGGTCTTGGTCCAGTTGTATAAACTCACCCCGATCGAGGAGCAGTTCTCCATCAACAACGTTGCCCTCGTCGACGGTCAGCCGCGCACGCTGGGACTTAAAGAATTGCTGCAGGTCTTCCTGGACCACCGGCTAGAGGTGGTGACCCGTCGCTCGGAGTACCGGCGGGCACGGGCCCAGGAACGACTCCACTTAGTCGAGGGTCTGCTGATTGCGATTCTGGATATCGACGAAGTCATCGCGATCATCCGTGGCAGCGATGACACCGCCATGGCTCGCCAACGGTTGATGACCGCTTTCGATCTGTCCGAAGCGCAGACCAACTACATCCTGGAGATGCCGCTGCGCCGCCTCACCAAGTTCTCTCGGCTGGAACTGGAAGCGGAAGCAGAGGAACTTAAGGAACGCATCGAGGCCCTCACTGAGATCTTGGAGAACCCCAAGACTCTGCAGAAAGTGGTGTCCGCGGAGTTGGCTGAGGTGGCTGACCGCCACGCGGATGAACGTCGTACGGTGCTGCTGGAATCAGCCGAAGCGGAGTTGCCGACCGCCGATCTGGAAGTCCCCGACGGCCCCTGCTGGGCACTGATGTCCAGCTCCGGACTGCTGGCTCGCACCACCAACACCGAACCACTGTCCACCGAAGGCAAGCGCGCCAGTCACGACAGCATTGTGGCGGCGGTGACCTCGACAGTCCGCGGTCGGGTCTGCTTGCTGACCTCCGACGGTGCGGCACATCCGATCAACGTCATCGACCTCCCAACATTGCCCGACAGCGCCAACGCGCCGGCCTTGTCCGGGGGCAGTTCGATCACTTCGCTCCTCGAACTTCCCAAGAATGTCTCTGTGATCGGCCTGGCCGTCCCGGGCAGCACCATCGCCATCGGCACCCAGCAGGGCGTGGTGAAACGGGTCGAGATCGAAGACTTGGCGAAATCGGAATGGCAAATCATCAACCTGGCTGACGGTGATGCCGTCGTCGGCGCCACCCCGGTTGTCGGTGATGATGACGACATGGTGTTCATTACGGCTGCCGGGCAACTATTGCGTTTTCCGGCCAAAGCCGTGCGGCCGCAGGGGCGAGCGGCAGGTGGCATGAACGGCATCAAACTGGCCGCAGCGGACGAAGTGGTGTTCTTCGCAGCCGTCACCGACTCAGACGATGCCGAAGTGGTGACTGTGGCGGGATCCGCTGATGCCTTGCCCGGCACTACTCCCGGCACGGTGAAGGTAACGCCGCTGTCGGCCTACCCGAGCAAGGGACGGGCAACCGGTGGCGTTCGCTGCCACAAGTTCCGTTCCGGTGAGGATCGACTGCAGGTCGGTTGGGCTGGGCCTGGTCCGGCACGTGCGGCCACTGCCCGAGGCGCAGCTGCGCCGCTACCGGAGGCCGACCCTCGCCGCGATGGCACCGGCACGCCCGCGACCAAAAACGTTGCTCGGGTGGGCGGCCGTTTCGCATGAGCGACGTGGCCACGCGTTGCTCGCGTGCCAACGGGGCCGAGCCGTTGGCGGGTACCGCCCCGACGGAATCGCACATTTTGATTCTGGAGCAACCGGGAGCATGGGGTCGGGATGCAGTGTCCGATAGCCAGCTTCCAGCGGAAGTTTGGTCGCGCTGTGCTCCGGAAGGAACTCGGGTCATGCTCGCCCGACGGGCCGACCGCACCAAAGCGTCCCAGGAGCGGCACTGGTGGTCCTTGCAGGTCGACGGCAGCACGGTGACCAGCCGGGCTGGTGTCATCGGCTGGCAGGATTCGCTGGACGACCGGGTCTGGCACGGTCCAACTACCACGACAAATCCGATCTTTTTATGCAGCAACGGCAAACGAGATGCCTGCTGCGCTGAGTTCGGTCGAGCACTACTACGGGAGTTTCCCAATGAGGATCGGCTATGGGAGTGCTCCCATTTGGGCGGGCATCGCTTCGCGCCGACCGCGCTGGTGCTGCGCACCGGGGAGGTGCTAGGTCGGCTCTCCCCCACATCGCTGACTGCTGCCCTCGCCGGAGCTGCGCCTGGCGCCGATGTGTTGCGCGGCCGAGTTGGTCGTAGCCCCCAACGACAGGTGGCCGAAATCATCGCCCACACCCAAGCCGGCGTACCGCTTCGCGAGGTTAGCTCGATCCAGCGGGGAACTGACGAAGTGGAACTCACGCTGCGATTGGCCGATGGTCGGGCAGCCACCTCTCGGCTGCGGCTGCAGCGGCAGGAAGGTTCGCCCCGGTCGGTGTCCTGCGGTCGCGAACTGGAGCCCGCCGTGTTCTGGCAACAACTATCGCCAGGCTAGTTGCGAATTCCGTAACTATGCCACTGTCGGCTATAGCGGCTAACGTTCTCCCATGGCTATCAATGACGGCAGCGCGGGTGGATTAGACGCTGTCGATCCCCGCGCCAAGATCGAGGGGTTGCGCGCCTCGATCGGCACGGCAGTCAAACCACGGTTGCGGGGCTGGCTGCATTTTGGTGCCGCACCGATGGCTTTCCTCCTGGGTCTGGGCCTCCTAGTTTTCACCCCGGATCAGAGCCTGCGGTTCGCAGTCGCGGTGTATGTCGCAACCACCGTTTTGCTCTTCGGTGTGAGCGCCGGCTATCACCTAGGGGCGGGTGGTCGACGCACCAGCGCCGCCCTGAACCGACTCGACCACGCCAATATCTATCTATTCATCGCTGGCAGCTATACCCCGTTTGCAGTAGCGCTCGACAATGAGCAGATCGGCCGAACGATGCTGCTGCTGGTGTGGAGTATCGCGTTGCTCGGCAGTCTCGTGCGGGTGATCTGGTGGGGTGCGCCACGCTGGCTTGTGGTGAGTTCTTATTTGGCGTTGGGCTGGGTGTCGGTGCTCTTCCTACCGGCCATTGCCGAGCAATTCAGTGCCGTCATAGTGGCACTAATGGCAGCGGGCGGAGTGCTGTACTCCATCGGTGCCGTCGTATATGCCCGGAAACGACCCGATCCCCACCCGGAATGGTTCGGCTATCACGAGGTGTTCCACGCCTTCACCATTGCCGCCTTCCTTCTCCAGTTTGCCGCGATAGCGATGGTCGTCACATGACCTCCGCCACTTGGCCAGTGTCGACCGAGCACCATAGGCCTTTGCTCGTTTTTGACGGCGATTGTGGTTTTTGCACCACCTCGGCCATCTTCATTGTTCGTCGGATCCGCCCGACTGCTCAGGTCGTGCCGTGGCAACGCCTAAACCTCGGGGACCTCGGCTTGACCGAACAGCAGTGCACTGAGGCAGTTCAATGGGTCACGCCCGACGGTGCGATCCGTTCCGGTAGTCAGGCGATCATGGCCATGTTGGCGACAGCGGGCGCGCCGTGGCGGGTTCTGGGCCGGGTTGGTGAATGGCCACCCGTAGCGATCCTCGCGGATCGATGTTACCGCTGGATCGCAGAGCACCGCGGCATGCTGCCTGGCGCTACCCCTGCCTGCGCCCAACCCATCACTGCAACCGGCTAACGGCCAACGACTCAGCGGCATTTTCTGGCCGCGGGCGGCCCACATCGGGCGCGGTAGCAACCCATTGCCGGTAGCGAGTACCCACGGCAAACCTCACCTCTCGCGGCAAATTGTCCGATCAGCGACACCGCTCCCGGCCGAAGTGCCCTAGGTGGGATAAGTTGTCAGCCATGGCTGTTCAGTCGCAACAAACCGAACTGGGAACTGCGCTTCCCGCCACCACCCTGCCGGATCTCGACGGCAACTCCGTTGATCTGGCGGCTTACCGCGGTGACGAACCACTCGTAGTGGCTTTCGTCGCTAATCACTGCCCTTATGTCAAACATGTGGAAGCCGAACTCGGCCGATTGGCCGCCGAAGCGGCCGCGGCTGGGGTGAACTTCGTGGCTATCGTCTCCAACGATCTCGCGAACTACCCTGATGATGATGTTTCGGGTGCGCGTGACCAAGCAAAACGGTCCGGTTGGGACTTCCCGTATCTGATGGACCGCGAGCAAACCGCAGCGATGGCCTTCGGCGCCGCCTGCACACCCGATTTCTTCGTCTTCGATGCCGACGGAAAACTCGCCTATCGCGGTGCCCTGGATGAATCGTCGCCCAAGAATGGCAAGCCGCTGACCGGCGATGCCTTGCGTGATGCCATTGCCCGGATCACGCGTGGCGACGAGGTCCCGCTTCCCCACCAGCCGGCGCTGGGCTGTGGAATCAAGTGGCTACCGGGGAACCAGCCGGAGGGAATCAGTCTGATATGAGTTCCATCGAGGTCGACTACACCATCATCGGTGCCGGGCCCACTGGCCTGTATGGCGCCTACTACGCAGGTTTCCGCGGCTGGTCCAGCGCCGTCATCGACGCACTACCCGAAGTGGGTGGTCAGATCACCGCGATGTACCCGGAGAAAGATATTTTCGATGTCGCCGGTTTCCCCTCGGTACGCGGGCGAATTCTGGTGGAACAGCTCAAAGAGCAGGCCGATCAGTTCTCCCCGCAGTACGTGTTGGGTGAACAGGCTGCGGAGTTGAAGGCTCCGGAAGACGGGCCGATCACCATCACTACGACCCAAGGCACCACCGTCACCACCAAAGCGCTGTGTATCACTGGCGGGATTGGCTCGTTCCGACCGCGCCCATTGCCGGCAGGGGCTGGCTGGGAGGAACGCGGTTTGGTGTTCTTCGTTCCTAAGCCCGATGAACACGCGGATAAAGACATTGTGATTGTCGGCGGTGGTGACTCGGCGCTTGACTGGGCGCACATGCTGCATCCGATCGCCCGCAGCGTGACCGTTGTGCATCGTCGTGATCAGTTCCGGGCGCATGCGGCGATGGTGGATCAGGCGCGGGATTTGGGGATCGAACTGCTCACCCCATGTGAGGTCACCGCGCTGCGCGGCGAGAGCCAGGTGGAAGAAGTAGAGGTCACCGGCAAGAAAGATGGCAGCGTGCGGGTGCTTCCTGCCCAAACCGTCGTGGCAGCGCTTGGCTTCATCGCCAACATTGGCCCGATCGCTGACTGGGGCCTGGAGCTGGAGAAGCGCCACATTACGGTTGACACGCAGATGCGCACCAACCTGCCAGGGGTCTTTGCCGCCGGCGATATCGCGGTCTACCCCGGCAAGGTGCCGCTGATCTCTATTGCGTTCGGTGAGGCTGCCTTGGCCGTCAATAACGCCGCTCCGATCATCAATCCAGAACTAGGCGTGTTCCCCGGCCATTCGAGTGGAGAATCGAACTGATGTCGACCTTCCCCGGCGATACCTTCGCCGACGTCATCACCGGCAATGATTCTTACGCAGCAAGTTTCGGCCAGGGCGACCTACCTGCCCGCGCAGGCCAAGGACTCGCGATCGTCACTTGCATGGATTCCCGCATTGACCCGCTGGCGATCACCGGGCTTCAGGCTGGTGATGCGAAGGTGATCCGCAACGCGGGGGCGCAAGTCACCGATGAGGTGCTGCAAACGCTAGTGCTGGCGGTCTACCTGTTGGGGGTGACCCGGGTGTTAGTGATGCCACACACCAACTGCAAGATGGCTAGTGCGACTGAGACTGAAGTTCATGACCTGCTAACCGAAGCCGCTGGCATGGACACCCGCAGTTTG
>Ga0055584_100007303_pt1 | contig 10842 bp, 8 predicted proteins | sample OSDHelmetaG_FD_58716 | JGI IMG/M metagenome (GOLD analysis project Ga0055584, IMG submission 58716) | Pelagic marine sediment microbial communities from the LTER site Helgoland, North Sea, for post-phytoplankton bloom and carbon turnover... | ecosystem: Environmental > Aquatic > Marine >...
TGGTTTATATGTGCTAAATGTATTTCTCATCCTGTCTTCGTTGCGGATATCACCTATGACAGTTTCAGCTATTTTGTTGTTAGATGATTCACTGATTTCAGATTCTAACTCATAGAGAGGCGATTCAGCACAATCGAGTAAAATGACCTTTGAAGGGTTGAATCTCAAGAGCTGACGTACCAGCTCACTTCCGATAGATCCCGCAGCACCACTGATCAATACACGCTTGTTGTTGATCGCTTGCTCTATCTTATCATAATCCAACTGTATCGGATCACGTTCCAGAAGATCATCAATACGTATGTCTTTCATCTGGCCAAATGAGAGTTCACCATTTATCCAGTTTGAAGCAGGAGGTACCGTCAGTACTTTAACATTGTACTTTAAGCAGCTCTCTATGATCTCATGTTTCCGGGATGGCGATAACTTTTGAATTGAGATGATAAGGTTTTGGATGTCACCTGTACTAAATAGTTTATCAAGGTGTTTTTCGGTATGATAAATCTGAACACCTTCAACTTTCTTACCCGACTTCTTTGGGTTGTCGTCCAGGAAGGCTGCTACGCGATACCTCATTCCGTTATCACGGTCAATAGTTCTTTTAGTGATCACCCCGGCTTCTCCGGCACCAAATATTGCAACTTTAATTATCTCCCCGGTCGTTGGCTTCTTAAATTCCTGATAGGTTAGCTTCACAGCAATACGTAAAAAGATCATCAGGAAAAAGGTGACCAGAAAATCGATGATGATTATAGAATAAGGTATGGCGAATATTCCAATGAAATAATATACCACAGGATTCAGCACTACAAAAAACAACGATCCGGTGACAACCGTAAAAAATATCCGTTTAGCATCCTGAGTGCTGGTATAACGCATGATACCTGCATATGAGTTGAATGCAAAGAATGAAATGACCCTTGTTCCCAAGACAACCGGAAACACCCATTTAAAGGTGGCTAATTCTATTTCAGGAATGACAAAGTTGAACCTGACAGCATATGCAACAATCAAAGAAAAAAGACAGATTCCAAAATCGATCAGGAATACTAAACCACGGGGTAGGTTACGGTTGAACATGACCATCTGAATAATTGATAAAAGTACGCATTTTTGTGAAAATGAATTTGTTAAGAGCTTTGTGCCAATTGTTCCTGAAATCAGGGAATTACTAACTTTGTCACCTCAAAATCAAATTTAATTATATGACGGTTTCATTAGTAACAGGAGGGGCAGGATTCATTGGTGCACATGTTACCAATGAGTTGATTGCCATGGGTCATAAGGTAGTTGTACTGGATGACCTTTCAGGAGGGTTTGAAGAAAATGTTAACAGTGAAGCTCAATTTGTTAAAGGTTCCGTCACCGATCACCAATTATTGGAAAAACTGTTCAGTGACAATAAGTTCGATTATGTATATCACCTTGCAGCATATGCCGCCGAAGGGTTGAGTCATTTTATCAAAAGGTTCAATTATACCAACAACCTCATAGGAAGTGTGAACCTCATCAATGAATCGGTTAAACACAAGGTGAAATGTTTCGTTTTCACGTCCTCAATTGCGGTATATGGTGCAGTAAAACCTCCGATGCGCGAGGATCAGATCCCTGAACCTGAAGATCCTTATGGTATTGCGAAACTTGCCGTAGAACAGGACCTTAAGGTGACGCATGAAATGTTTGGACTTGATTATATTATTTTCCGACCCCACAATGTATATGGGGAGTATCAGAATCTGGGCGACCGTTACAGGAATGTAGTTGGGATTTTCATGAACCAATTGATGCAAGGAAAGTCACTCACTGTTTTCGGTGATGGGAGTCAAACACGAGCATTCAGTTACATCGGTGATGTTGCTCCCTACATTGCAAGATCAGTTGATAACAAAGAGGCATACAACCAGGTGTTCAATATTGGTGCTGACAGAGAGTTCTCAGTACTCGAGCTGGCAGAGACCACCATGGATGCTATGGGTTTGAAAGGAGAGATCAGGAAGCTGGATCCCAGAAATGAAGTGTTGCATGCTCATGCCGATCATAGTAAGATTAAAAAGACATTTAATACTACAGAACCAATCGGATTAGAAGAAGGTATTCGTAAGATGGTTAATTGGGCAAAGAAAACCGGTATTAAAAGAAGCGATAAGTTCAGCAATATTGAAATAACCGAGAAGTTACCTCCCGTTTGGTTGGAAGATTGATTTATGCCAAAAATTCTTTTTGTCGCCTCTCATCGCCCCGACCGTTCACCTGCACAAAGATTCCGGTTCGAACAGTATCTTGAATTCCTTACTAAAAATGGATTTCAATGCGACTTTTCATGGTTGATATCTGAAGAAGATGACAAGGTGTTTTATAGTCCCGGAAATATGTTTCGGAAAACTTACATCTTCTTTAAAAGTATGTTCAAGCGATTGAAAGATGTAATGTCAGCAAATCAGTATGATATCATCTTTGTGCAGCGTGAAGCATTCATGACCGGGTCAGTGTTTTTTGAAAAACAATTTGCTAAGAAAAAACCGAAACTCATTTTCGATTTCGATGATGCTATCTGGAACCATGATGTTTCTAATGCCAATAAAAAACTTAGTTGGTTGAAAGATGCATCAAAAACCGGTCGCATTATTGCCATGTCGGATTTGATCTTTGCAGGAAACCAGTATCTGGCAGACTACGCAATGAAGTGGAATAACAATGTTACCATTGTTCCTACAACCATCGATACTGAGATCTATCAGGTAAGTAAAAGTGCAGTGAAAAAGGATGCAGTATGTATTGGATGGAGTGGGAGTATTACAACAATCAGATATTTTGAATACGCAATCCCGTTCTATCTCGAATTAAAAGAGAAGTATGGCGATCAGATCTACTTTAAAGTGATAGGCGATGGCGACTACAGAAATGATAAGCTTGATATTGTTGGGATACCATGGACGATGAAAGATGAATTAAAAGAACTTTCAGAAATTGATATTGGGATCATGCCTATGCCCGACGATGAATGGTCGAAAGGGAAATGCGGACTTAAAGGGCTGCAATATATGGCACTGAATATTGCAACGGTGATGTCGCCTGTTGGTGTGAACAGTAAGATCATACAAGATGGTCAAAATGGATTTTTAGCATCAACTCATGATGAGTGGATCATTAAACTTTCAACTTTGATCGACAACGTAGACTTGAGAAATGAGGTCGCAAACAAAGGAAGGCAAACGGTAGTTAAAGATTACTCCGTAAGGTCCCAGGAAAATGTTTATCTCACAGAGTTTAAAAAATTAATTGATCATGGATGATATAAAAAAGACTGCTTTAAATAGCCGGCACATTGAACTTGGAGCCAAAATGGTACCATTTGCAGGTTATAATATGCCAATACAATATTCTGGTATCAATGATGAGCATTTAGCCGTACGTGGATCGGTAGGTGCTTTTGATGTTTCACATATGGGAGAATTCATCCTGAAAGGTGATCATGCACTTGATTTGATCCAAAAGGTGACATCAAATGATGCATCTAAGCTCGTCGATGGTAAAATACAGTACTCATGTTTTCCGAATGAAGATGGTGGTATTGTTGATGATCTGCTGGTGTACCGCATAAATGCATCTACATATATGCTTGTGGTTAATGCCTCTAATATTCAAAAGGATTGGGACTGGATCAATAAGTTCAATTCGTTTGGTGTTGAAATGCATAATATATCTGACAAAACATCTCTTATCGCTGTACAAGGTCCTAACGCTGTTAATGCGTTACAGCCACTAACCGAAATGAACCTTTCTGAAATGACCTACTACACATTTGGTAAAGGTGTATTTGCTGGTTGTGAGAACGTACTTGTTTCGAATACGGGTTATACGGGGGCAGGTGGGTTTGAAATTTATGTGGAGAACAACGATGTTATAAAAGTATGGGATGCAGTTATGAAGTCAGGTAAGGAATTCGATATAAAACCTGCTGGACTAGGTGCCAGAGATACACTAAGATTAGAGATGGGATTTTGCCTTTATGGAAATGATATTGATGATACTACATCACCCATTGAAGCCGGCCTGGGATGGATCACAAAATTCACCAAAGAGTTTGTCAACTCTGAGAACTTGAAGAAACAGAAAGAAGACGGTCCGGAACGAAAACTGGTTGGCTTTGAATTATCTGACAGAGGGATCCCCAGAAAGGGGTATGAAATTACTACTCTAAACGGTGATCTAATTGGCAAAGTTACTTCTGGAACCCAGTCACCATCGCTCAAGAAAGCTATTGGAATGGGTTATGTTAAAACTGAAAGTGCCGGTATTGACAATGACATATACATTAAAGTAAGGGATAAATTACTGAAAGCCAGTATAATAAAAATGCCTTTTCTTAAAAAATAAGGGATTTTTTTATCTTTGAACAAAGTTGATCTGAAAAAGAGAATTTACTTTAAATTTGATTGATTCAGATAGTGATAAACAATTCCCGAACTCAGTTACTAACGGTTATAGCCGATACTCTATATGAAGAAAACGATTGATGTTTGCCTTTCACCATCTTTATACTACTTGTATGATGGAAGCGATAGTATTGTAGTTGTGATTGATGTGCTCCGAGCCACGTCTTCAATGTGTATTGCATTTCATAATGGAGTGAGAAGTATCATTCCTTTAGCCTCAGTTGAAGAGAGTTTGTCTTATAAAGATAAAGGGTATCTGGTAGCTGCAGAGAGAAAAGGAGAGATGGTTGACGGGTTTGATATGGGTAACTCACCTTTTAGTTATATGAGTCCTGAAATTCGAGATCGTGATATTGCACTCACAACTACAAATGGAACCCAGGCTATTGAGATCGCTAAAGGAGCTCATCAAATAGTTATTGGATCATTCCTTAACCTGGATGCACTGGCAACATGGTTGAAAGCTCAGGATAAAAACGTGATATGCTTATGTGCAGGATGGAAGAATGCAGTTAATCTTGAAGATACTTTATTCGCCGGAGCCCTTGCACAGCAACTTGTTTCAGAATTTGAAATGAACAATCATTGCGATTCAGTTCTCACCTCAATGCATCTATACGATCTTGCTATGAACGATCTTAAAGGATTTCTTGAGAAATCTTCACATAGAAAGAGACTAGCTAAATTGCATATCGATGATGACGTTGACTTTTGTTTAGAACTCAATAAAACTGATGCTATTCCTGCACTGGTTGGTGATTCTATCATAAACCTGAATGTGATGCAGTCGTTGTAATAACTTTTCTACATTTAAACCACTTTTCATTATGGTTAATATCTCCAGGTTTATTCCTGCTTCCGGATTTTTATTATTGATTTTTACTTTTTTACAACCGATGGATTTATTTGGTTGGGGGTTTTACGCTCACAAAAAAATAAACAGAATGGCTGTATTTGCTCTTCCCAAACCTCTGTTTTATTTTTATAAATCACATATTAAAGTTATTACCGACAGAGCAGTTCAGGCCGACAAGCGCAGGTACGCCATTGAACTTGAAGCACCATGTCATTATATAGATCTCGACAAATACAATCATATACCTATTGATTCCATTCCTAGAGATTGGAATAGTGCTGTTGAAAAATTTGGTGTTGACAGCTTATATGAACATGGTATCGTGCCATGGAAGATTCAGATGGTATATTGGCAGCTTAGGAAGGCCTTCATTGAGAATGATCATGCTCTGATAATCAAATTTTCGGCCGACCTGGGTCATTATGTTGGTGATGCTCATGTACCATTACATTGCACTTCTAATTATAATGGCCAACAAACAGATCAATATGGTATCCATGCTTTGTGGGAATCGAGATTGCCGGAATTATTTGGCAAAAATTACGATTGCCTTGTTGATGAACTTGAATTCATCGATGATGTGAAAAGCTACTCTTGGGAAATTGTACATGAAAGTAGTGGGGCAGTGGACTCAGTTTTAGCTATCGAAAAAATAGTAACTAATGCATTGCCCGACGATCAAAAGTACATTTATGAATCACGAGGACAAGCAGTTGTTAGAACTTATTCCAGGAGGTTTTCAGATTCTTATCATCAGGCACTCAGTGGAATGGTGGAGAGAAGGTTCAACCAATCTGTATCTTCAGTTGCATCGTTATGGTATTCTGCTTGGGTAGATGCTGGGCAACCTGAATTAACAATAAGTCCGTTATCGTTAGAAGAAGAGGCAATCAGTGACAGCCTCAGATTTAAATCGAATAAAATCATTCCGGGTCACACCGACTAGCGAATTCATTGTCCTATATTTATCTATGTAAATAATTAGAATGAAAGATCTGACAGATTATAATAGTAAAGCCTGGGATAACGAGGTTGACAAAAAGAATAAATGGACAGTACCGGTGGATACTGCTACTTTGATGAATGCCAGGAAAGGTGATTGGTCGATTGTGCTTACGCCTTTGAAGCCGGTTCCCTCAGCATGGTTTCATGCCCCACCTGCCAAAACACTATGTCTGGCTTCTGGTGGAGGACAGCAAGGACCCATTCTGGCTGCAGCCGGATATGATGTAACGGTATTCGATAACTCTAAAAAACAGCTTCAGCAGGATATTAATGTTGCAGAAGAGAATGATCTTCAGCTTCAAACTATGTCGGGAGTAATGGAGGACCTCTCACAGATCAAGGATGAAACATTCGATATGGTGATAAATCCATGCTCTATCATATACACCGAAGATCCGCTAAAAGTTTTTAGCGAAGTGTTAAGAGTATTGAAACCCGGAGGAGTATTCATGATTGGTTTTAGCAATCCAATAAATTGGTTGTTCGATTTCCAGAAAGCCAAAAAAGGTGAGTATGTATTAAAGTATAGCCAGCCCTATTCCGATCTGAAATCCCTGGAAAAAAATGAGCTTGAGGAATTGGTCAATGGAAATGAACCGTTGCTATTTGCACATTCACTCGATGTTTTAATAGGTGGACAAATCAGGTCAGGGTTCAATATTACTGATATGCTTGAAGACTATGGAGATGAAACGGATGATTTGAGAAAATACTACCCTGGATTTATTGCTACCAGAGCAGTGAAAAATCGGTAGAATTATTGTTAATAATTTTTATACCACCCGTTAACTAATCCGTATCTATCTTGTTAACAATACAAGCTCAAGTAAAAATTTCAATATATTGAAAATCAATATATTATTACAGCAGTACATTTAGAAGAGTTATGCCAGGCATGATTATTCTCAAATTCTATCTAAAAGCTTATATATGTACCTTTGCAGAATCATAAACCAACTCAACCATAATTAATGCCCATACTCATATTCTTTCTTGCTCATTGGTATTTGTCGTTATTTAGTCAGACATTTTACCTGCACAGATATTCTGCTCACAAAATGTTCACTATGAATCCATTCTGGGAGAAATTCTTTTACTTGTTTCTATATATCACACAGGGTTCTTCCTATCTCGTTCCCCGAGCTTATGCGATTATGCATAGGATGCACCACGCATATAGCGATACTGAAAAAGACCCACATTCGCCTCATTTTTTCAAAGAGGTATTTACCATGATGTGGCACACGAAGAAAATATATCAGGGGTTATTGAATAATACATTTAAGGTCGATGAAAAGTTTGATAAGAATTTCCCTGTTAATGAGACCATCGATAGAATTGGTGACTCGTGGATCAGCAGGATTGTATGGGGAACAGGTTACGTATTATTCTACATCAATTTTGCTACGCACTGGTGGATGTACCTCTTATTACCGATTCACTTTTTAATGGGACCCGTTCATGGTGCAATCGTGAATTGGGCCGGACATAAATATGGTTACAGAAACCATCCTGAAAAAGATCAATCAAAAAATACACTGCCAATTGATTTTGTTGCCGGTGGTGAACTTTTTCAGAACAATCATCATAAGTATGGTTCTCGTCCAAACTTTGCCAACAAATGGTGGGAGATTGATCCAACATACCCGGTGATCAAAGTTCTGGATGCAGTAGGGATCATAAAACTTGTCAGGGCAACCTAAAGTCCGGAGGCACATAAGTTTCTATTAAATTATACGAGGTGCGATCAAATTTGATCGCACCTCTTTTTTTTGTGATAGTTATGCATTACAAAGACCAGCAGCATGGTTTATTCTGTAAAGCATTGATTATCAATAAGAATTATAGTTTCATGCTGTGATTCAGTAGCCATATCTGAGGTTTGAGCCTTCCTTTTTACCATCTAAAAAGGCATACTTACCAATTAGATATAAGGCTTGACCAAAAAATCCACTTAATAGTGACTGACGTGTATACATTTGGTTAAACGTAAAATTTACTAAATAGATAAACATGAAAAGATTTAACAAAAAGGGTATTTCAACTATTATGGCTGTTCTGTTTCTATCATTAGTGATAGGAGTGGCTGATGCACAGACAGCATATGAAATTGGCAGAAAGAACATGTCATTGGTAGATGCATCGAGAGCTAACCGAACTATTAATGTTCAGGTTTTTTATCCGGCAGATAACAGTGGCAATAATGCTGCTATCGCTGCTCCGTCCAATAAAAAGTTCCCACTTATTGTATTTGGACATGGAAAGAGTATTCCTACTCATTATTACAACTACATAAAAGATTTTTATGTGCCTAGAGGTTTCATGGTTGCACTTCCTAAAACTGAGAACAATAGCAACCCAAACCATCTTGAATTTGCAAAAGACATGGCCTTCGTTATTGAGGAATTTGAGGCTATGAAAGTGGACCCTTCTTCTTTTTTCTATGGAAGGTATAACATGAAGTCATGCGTGAGTGGTCACGGAATGGGTGGCGGAGCGGCTTATCTTGCAGCAGAAATGAAGCAGGATATTAATGTCTTGTTTACGATTGCTGCTGAAGAAACTACTCCTTCTGCAATTGCTGCAGCATCAAACATCTCAATTCCAGCTCTTGTATTTGCAGGCGGAAAAGATTGTGTGGTTCCTTCAATAGGAAACCAGGAGCCATTATTTAATAGCCTGGCTTCACAGTGTAAGGTCTTTATGAACCAACTTGAAGCAACACACTGTCAGTTTGCTTCAGATAATAAGAAGTGTAAAAAGCTTGAAACCGGATGTACCACATCTAATTACTCAGTAGATTCTACCAACACATATTCTAATATGTTGTCGGTAAGTTTCCTCAGATATTATATGAAGTATAACGCATTGGCATGGCCTTTATTCATCGATAAGATGACCACCTTTGGTGACTTGGTTTATGTAAACAGCTGTTTCGTTCCCGGTACTCCACGATTGGCAGGTGACGGTGAAGTGGCCGATGGTTACATTAACAAACTGAGCTTGTATCCTAACCCAACTGCTGCGGGTAACAACCTTCGCATTGAAATTGGATCCTTTGAAAAACTGGAAGCTACAGTGAATATTGTGAATACACTGGGACAACAAGTTTATCTGAACAGGATCATGCTTGAGCCTAGCTCCAACAACCTAGTAATACCTACCGGTGATTTCAAACCAGGTAACTATATTGTAACAGTTACCGATGGTATATCTCAGCGAATTACAAAACCCCTTGTTATTCAATAATCCTATTTATTGATTTTATTCGATGCCTCATGATTTTTTCATGGGGCATCTGTTTTTCTATATAGGTGATTTTTAGTTGAAAACCCTATTTATTTATCACCAATTTGAACACTAAACGGTTGAAAACTCAACCATTACAAAGGCCACGTAAGCGCTTACCTCAGGCAATATTGCTAACTTTGGCATATTCAATGAATCTATGTCAAAAAAGAAACAAATAGCCGCTACTTATACTGAAGACAGTATCCAGTCGCTCGACTGGAAAGAACACATCAGGTTGAGACCGGGTATGTACATCGGTAAGTTGGGAGACGGAGCATCCCGTGACGATGGAATCTATGTGCTACTGAAAGAGGTGATCGATAATTCAATCGATGAGTATGTGATGGGCTATGGATCTAAAATCGATATCTCGATCACAGAGGAACATGTTGAAGTAAGAGACTTTGGTCGTGGGATACCCCTTGGTAAAGTGGTGGAATGTGTCTCTAAGATCAACACCGGTGGTAAGTACGATAGTCAGGCATTCCAGAAGTCTGTAGGATTGAACGGCGTTGGTACAAAAGCTGTAAATGCGCTTTCATCATACTTCCGTGTGCAGTCGGTTCGCGATGGGAAAACAGTGATAGCGGAGTTTCATTGTGGAGTTCTGAAGAAACAGAACAAACCTGTAAAGACCAACCTGAAGAATGGTACCATCATAACTTTTATTCCGGATAGTGAGGTGTTTAAGAATTTTAAATACCGTAATGATTTCGTTGATGCCATGATCAAGAATTACACCTACCTCAATGTAGGTTTGGTTGTTAATTTTAACGGAAACGCGTTTTCTTCTCAGAATGGTTTACTGGATCTGCTTCAGGATAACCTGTCCGACGAAAGTCTGTATCCGATCATCCATCTTCAGGGCGATGATATAGAAGTAGCATTTACACATACCGTTGCATATGGAGAAGACTATTATTCATTTGTAAATGGTCAGCATACCACACAGGGTGGAACGCATCAGGCAGCTTTCAGAGAAGCTATCGTAAAAACTGCTCGTGAATTTTATAAAAAAGATTTCGACCCCAGCGATGTTCGTGCTTCTATCACAGCTGCACTGAGCATCCGGATCCAGGAACCGGTTTTTGAATCTCAGACTAAAACAAAGTTGGGATCTCAGAATACTTCTCCGGGCGGACCGTCATTAAGAAACTGGATCAACGAATTTGTGAAGTCGGCACTCGATAATTTCCTTCATAAGAATACAGCAATTGCCGATGCCTGGTTAAAAAAGATCCAGCAAGCTGAACG
>Ga0055584_100007304_pt1 | contig 10840 bp, 12 predicted proteins | sample OSDHelmetaG_FD_58716 | JGI IMG/M metagenome (GOLD analysis project Ga0055584, IMG submission 58716) | Pelagic marine sediment microbial communities from the LTER site Helgoland, North Sea, for post-phytoplankton bloom and carbon turnover... | ecosystem: Environmental > Aquatic > Marine >...
CCATACCTTCCTTCAGTTTCTTGTGAGCATTCTTCTCGCGTTCTTTTGCTTTCTTCAAATTTCTCCGCTCTGTCCGAAGTATGAGCGCATCTCTCGCAATTGTCTCGTGTAACGTCCCATGGTTTTTCATAGGAGTGTGTTCCATGTTTTTTTTGCACAAAATTTCTGTACCTAACACCCCCCGACGAGAAAATTCACAACAAAAAAAATTAGGATGGCGAGTAATGCCGCGCATCAAGGACTTTCAATATTTGGTGCTTATCGACAGAGGGTACATGATATACCCCAGCGCAATAAGAGGAAAGAACCAGAAAATCCACTGGGTATCACCCCGATCCACGAACGCAACAATAAACAAGTGGACACATCCATGAATACAGAAAACTCGTGGATGGATTCCGGAGTTGATCGTATTTTATCACAGAAAAAATAAATAAAGAATTTTTTTTGGCAATCTCTTTATTCATCTTCTGTATACATTGAAGAAAAATGGTCAGGGAGTTCAGGAATATGCATCTGGTCAAGTCTCAATGGCTCAGATATGACCAATCTAAACCCACTCGGCACCCATTTAATGGCGAATTTGAGTTTCGGGTCTGCCATGCCCTTAGAAAATGAGTGCACATGAACCGGGTAAACTATTGGAACTAGAAATGAATTTGCCATGAAACATTCGAGTGTTCCGGGATTTATAGGTTCATTTTTCTCAGAGTAGCATGCTTCCTGGATGTATACCTTGACCTGTTCGCTGTACTTTACACCTTGTGGCATTTGCAAACCAGGCATGGAATTCGGGGAATAGTTGACTGGTAATGACATCGTATGTCCATTCATCATAACCAATGTTGATACCCAGTGATCATTTTTCCATTCCTCGAAATCGACTCCTTCGTGAAAAAAGTCGACATTGGACTTGACAGTCTCAAATACGTCGCGCGCAATGCGATTTTCGAAATCCGTCATATTCTGAATACATCCGAGAACATACTCTTCGTGTTTTTGTGTGATTTTGTCAATAGACTGGCCCGTCCTATCCGCGAGAACAGTGGCAAAATTGGCCGTTTGCTCCATGACAACCGACAACTTTGACTTGAAATTCGATTTGTGGTTTGGAAAATCGTACTTCACTCGACAAACTGGAAGTATGTACGCGCTCTGTTCAACATCCGAAAAATTCCCAATTCGACAGGTCATATTCATCTTGCTCGGATCCACGAGTTTGTTAATCTCCTCGACAGAAATCGTGATATGGTCCAGATTGGAACTTGATAATGGTTTGCATTGAGTCAATCTGTTCATCGTTCGTGTGTGTTTTGTTTTGTCGTTATGGCAAATGGGGGGACTTAAACCATTTCAGATAGACCGAAAAAGAGAAAAAAAAATGTCTGGTCTGCCTGTAGACCTTTGGTTGGTCAAAGTCATACCATTATTTGAATCAATTGTCGATATATGTCACCTCGTGAACGTGAATCAACACTTTCGGGACATTGTGAAACCCAATCTAAGACATACGGACATGAGAAACACTACCATTGAAAGATTTTGTGATCCAGGTATGGATATTGACAAAATTCCGATCCTGTATCGATGTGCATGTTCAATATCTGTAGACACTCGGGGAAGATATCGACCAAATTTAAAACTATATCGATCATTTCGCCAACTGAGACTCAATGAACTTGTTTACGCGGATTCACATCAAATCAACAGGTTCATACCAAGCTTCAATCCATTGAATGTGTTATCCGAAATATACATCGATTTCGTCCCTCCACATATACCCCCCATTGAATTATTGTGCGGGTATCCAAACATCACACTGCGCACGTGGAATGCCTTGAACTGGAGCAGGTATGATTTTCAAGGATTATCAAAAACTAATGTCCTAACTTTGGTTAACTGTCATGGTACATACGAAGATCTCGTATCGTTGAAGACACTTACATTAGAGGGATCTTCGATGTTTCTAAGTTCATGTATTCCAACCAAACCTCCTTGGTCCATGTTGGAGTATTTATATCTTCAATATCTCCGCCCATCATCTGATATAAATGTGATACATGGACTTTTATCACTCGTGTTATTGTCGATTGAGTCATGTATCATTAAAAGTGTTCACAATTTGCCGAAATTGCGAACCTTACACTATATTGGAATGAGTAACATACTCAATTTTAATGATGTCAAATCTATAAAGACGGTCAACTTATGGACCACAACAATTTACGAATCATACAATTATCCAGAGAATGAATTTTCTTTATTTTTCTTTCAGCAATATCCAACAAACGAAACGCCATTCTCCGACTGAAAAAAAAAATTAATTCCCGACTTGGTACGAACAAATAAACTGTGGAAACAATGTTCTCAATTCGACATCCCCCTGCATCACCTTTTCCAAATTCCTGACATTCACTATTTTAGGTGTGTCCTTTGCACTCGAATTGGTCTGTTCGATGTGTGCATGAGTCTTTCTCGTAATGTCTTGGATTATGACACGAAGAATTGTAGACATGACACTGTACGTATCGGGCGATATTCTCTTCTCAGCATGAACCTTTGTTTTATGCTTGCCCATATGTTGCCGCACTCGTGAAACAGGAATAGGATTCAAGATTGATTTCCCTTTCGTCTTCTTTTTCAATTTTTTCGGCCTCGATCGTTCCTTGCGTGTCGTCGTAGAATTGTTGTCCATTTCATCTTCTTCTTCCTCTTTGTGTGTCAAATTTTCAGAGTCCACTGAATTCTTTTCAGAGTCCACTGAATTCTTTTCAGATTCCACTGAATTGTCGTCGTTTTCGCTTGAGCCGTTCTCTGACATTTTTTTTTCTCAATTGTCTTGTTGTTTTGGTGTGACAAAAGGACTGACGGCTGCATAACAACTGCAATAAGCACAACAACCGAAAGTAGAAAAAAAAATGGGCAGAGTCAAGAATTCATCACCAACGCGACGAGTACCGAAGAAAAGGAAACAGAAAAAGGTGTTTGATTTTCAGTCGTACATCCGCGATCTAATCAAGACCGAATTACCGACAAAAAGTCCGACGAAGGAGCTGCTCGTGTCCATGAATGGAATTGTCGAAAAGATTATCCGGGATTGTACTGAGAATGCTTGCATTATCTCGACGTTAACTGGACACAAAACCATTTCACCATCACATCTTGAAGCTGTAATCAAGATTAAGTATCCGCCTGTATTGACCTATAACATTCTCGAGGCCGTTAAAAATGACATGAAACAGGCAAGGAGGAGGAAACAAGCAATGAAAAGATCTGTTGCAACAATGTCGAGAGAGTTGGAAACTCCAAAATCACCAGAGTCGGATTCGACGATTCCAAAATCCCCGGATAACAAAACAGTCGACGAGAAATAGAGAAAGTTTTTTTCTTTTTTTTTTTGATCAAAAAAAGAAATAAAATGGAACGATTTTTCATTTGCGGCCACGTCCTTTGTGACGACTGCCTGACTTCTTCTTCGAAATTGATTTCTTTGCACCAGAAGCTTTTTTCCTTAGATTTTTCATTGTGACTCCACTGGAAAAATGACCCCCCTTTTTCTTGACCTGCATTGCAGTTGCTGCGCTTGTGAATTTTGTGGCTCCAGACGCTTTGTCCTTGAGCAAATACCGTCCATTTCGAGTTCGTTGCACTGTGACATTTTTCGGATTCACAGTTTTTCTTGTCTTGGATCGGACATCATAGAACTTCATTTTTTGAATGAAATCTTTGCAAAGAAAAATACCTGGGAACTGAATATATTTTTAAAAACAAAAAAAAACTTTAGAAAAAATCAGGATGGCCTAACTTGTTGCCACTATCCAGAAATTTCTCAATTCTGGTCTTATCTGCCTTGAACCAACAGACACTGTCGTGGAGTTCCCAGCTTTTGATATTTGGTTTTTTGACCATTACCCTAAACTCGACAGCGAGTTCCCTGTAAACTTTTGTAAATGCACGAATATTAGGAAAACATCCAAAGAAATAATCATAGAGCTTTCCACAGTTCTTAATCGACGTGTCTAATGTCGCGAATACATATTGAAATTGATCACGGGAGCGATAACTAACACAAGTTGCGAAATGTACATTCACAATAACGAAGATACCGTAATGTTTACCATTGAATATCAATTCTTTGAATATGCTTGAGTTATAGATCGACTCATCTTGTGATAAATCATCGAGAATGACCATTAGCCCAATTTCTTTCATTGCATCTTTAATTTCATCTTTGGACATTGTCTGGAAGTCTAAATTGTTCTCCGTGCACAGTTTTTTTTGGGCATCAATCAATTCGCGTAAGCATTCTTCAGGAAATCCCTGAATCACGGATCCATCTGGCAAAATCCTGACATATGGATTTTTCTTTGTCACAGTAGACCCTGTGAATACGACATACTTTGCTGGTCGAATTGCAAGCATCTGTGATATCGTCAAAAATGACTTCCCGGATTCCCTTGGGCCCAAGTTCATTATACAACTATTCCACGTGATATCTCGTAAGCGCAACTTCTCAAATTCCAATGTCTCTCGCTCAGCATTACGTCCATTTTTCATCTGAACACCATCAACACTAACCCATTTACATTTCTCTGGATCATTTGTACGTTTCTTTGATTTATTCTCCCTTCGATACCTGTGTCTATGATGCAATTCGTCCATCGTACCTCTGGTCATTTTTTCAGTGTTTGTGATTCACACTTATGGAAAAAAATTTGTGCAATATTTCAAGTTATAAAAAAAAAGGAAGGAGAAGGATAACACATCATCTGTACAGACAATGGATTCCCAAATGGGTCAATGGTGTTATGGTGTGCGGTCTCAGATTCAATCATCAAAGAATTTGTATGATTGTGAAGAATGTGGACAGCGAGGAACAATGGTCTATCCATCACAGACGGCAGAACTCACATGCTCTTGTTGTGGCATTGTATCTGAGGGGAATTTTGTTACCGATAATACAGTTGCAGACATGGAACGTGTAATAAAAAGACAATACAGTGTGGATGAAATTGTCGACTTTATTGAAAAGCAACGTGCGTGGAAAGAATTTGAAGAAATCCATGTGAGCGATACTGATTACGACACGGATATATTACCATTTGAATTGAAGGTGAATGTTTCTGATCTTGCATCAGAGAAAATTGTTTCACGTGCATACGAGATCCTTGATGGATCAAGCGAACCCTACAAGGCGAAAAGACGCGAACTAAATCGAAAAAAGAGAAGATATCAACAGCGCATTGCACCGGTGCAATGCAACTCAGGGTACAAGCCAGATATCAACTTTGGTGTACTTCTTGATCAGATCAGAGCTCGTCAGACACGTGCAGTTGGTATTTCAAAGGTGTTGCTATGGATTATTTTATATTGGAACAATATCTATTACGAAGAAGACGAATCTTCACGTCAAGTGCAATGTGGAGAGGGCATGACACTCAAACTAAACAGATCAAACAACATTTCGCTTGATGTCATCTGTTTTTTATTGAAGGCGAAACATGTTCCCGAAGTTAACACGTATGCATGGCCTCACATATTTCTCATCCATTTCAAGTTGACGGGTGTTCGATTAATTGACTTTGACGATAATGAACGGAATGCATTGTTGCGGGACTTTGAGGAATATCACACTTATTGTCAAGTACTGAAGAAGTGCAAAATTGATTCAAAGGAATCTCTCCAAAATGATGAATTTGTTTGGCCGACAAAACGACTGAAGAATTTATGCCAGCGATTTGTATTATCACAGCTGTTGTTTAATCATAAGATCGACGGCCATCAGCACATTCGATCTTCGGGTGATGAAATTGTTCGAGAACGCAATATGCGAATTTGGAAACAAATTTGCAGACATACACAATGGAAGATAAAACAGTGACACGATTTCATTTTTTCACACTTCCACACAAACATAATTTTTTTTTCTTTTTGTTCTTGACGGAAAAAAAGGAAAAAAATAAATGAGTGGGTTACCGTACTGGGCTGGTCATATCGATTCACACGCGATCGTGCCAATTATTAAGAATGTGAAGACACACTCTTCTCCGAAAGGAAATGTACGTATCGAATTTCATACAACGCCATTGGGACCATCGATCCATTTGATGTTTCCGACAAAGAGTACGAATGATCACGGAAGTGCTATAGCAATCATCAGATACGACATCCAGTTAAAAGAACAGTCGTGCCTTACACCATCAAACGTCTCTATCCATTCCGAAAAGTTCGAGGTGCGAATATCTAGCCAATCAAACCCGTACATCTTCATGGATGTAAGTGTCGAATCATTGACAAAGGCATTGGAAAATGCATACCACATGCAGATCAAGATTCCTGCGATCGAGAACAGCAAACAGATGTGGGTTTACTCGGCACCAAAAGGACGACAGACAACTCTTGAATCAGTCGTATATGACGTCATGCCACTGGAACCATCAACGCTGGTCGGTGTTCAACTCCCATGCACGGCAATTTGGGGTATTCAGTACAGAGCAGTACTCGCACAAACTCTATCCCCACTAACCAAGACTGATCGTGCAACTTCTACATTTACGATCAATGTGAATACAGAGAGTGTTTCCACGGAAATATTGCCCTTTGGTGATGAAGATGAGCGGGAAGTCATTGAAATCACACAAGACGACGATGAACAGGAGCGGGAACAATCCACCAAGAAGAAGAAGAGGAAAAAGTGCAGCAAGGGTTCGTCATCTACACCCACGATATTGTCGTTTTTCAACGATAATGAAGGGAAAAAGAAAAAGAAAAAGAAACCGAGGAAACGGGAAGCACGATACATTTTGACTGTTTCACACAATGGACCAGACAAACAAAGTCATCGACGTATCCAAATTGACCCATTGACCAGGATTGATCCCCAAAACCTTGGTCTAAATGTCGATATCCCGTACGCAACGATACAGTTTCTCTCTGGATATCAAAGTTTTCCTGAAGACACGCGGATACAACTTTGGTATTTCGTGAATACTCTCGCTGTGATTATCCAGATCAAGCAAGTTGGCACCATTACAATTTTTGTTGGTCTGACTCAAGAAGACAATTCGATGGCTTTGAAGTTTTATGACTTTGACACTGAAGAATTTCTCGCTGATGTCGAAGGGATAATTCCGTAGTTTTTTTTATTTGTTTTTCACATTTTTCCTCTCTTCTTGATTCGATCAACAATCAAAACATGGAAATGTTATTTCGTCAAGTGACCATGTCCCTGAATAACACATCACTCGATCTCTTGCCTGATCTCTTTTCGTCAAGACGATTACAAGTCGAAGTCGAAATTGATACATTGTTTCGAAAGTGGAAAATATTGAAGCATTTATTCCCATGCGAATGGATTCATGTAGATACAAAGCAATTGACATTATTAATCAAAAACATCGAGACGATCTTGAACGATTATAAGGACACGATCGATCACGGATTGAAAGACTGTTGTTCCCCATCAGTTATTGATCAAATCTGTATTCATTTTCGTGGGATCATCAATATCAAGCTCTCAATCATGAATGAAATTCTCTTGGCGATATCACATCCATGGGATGACAAGATGTATTTTGAGTGTCTGTCGTATGTCAAGGAAATAATGGACGAGACACAAATTATCTTGCCATGACGACAATTGTTTTTTATTGTTCTTTTCTTTGTTCATATTCAAATAGAAAATTCAATTCGATAACTTTGATATGGAAGGATTCGTCGAAATTGACAGAGTTGAGACACGAAACCAAAGTACGGGGATTACACGGCGAAAGCAATGTATCGAATGCGCATGGATTTTGATTATGCTGTTGATCATGATCGTGTTGATGGAGATTATCTGCTTCATTGATCCGATTCTATGTCGATTCCCATGAAATTTTGTTTTTTTTTAAATGAATCAATGAATCAATCGTTTCGTATGGAACTTGCCTTGATTTTTGATGTTTTATACACGCAAACACACACACACACCCAAACCATGTCATGTTCACGAGAGGAATTCGATGACATCGTGACCAGTCCGGAGATTTGCACGTTGGATCTCGCTACTGTTACATACTTTAAATGTCAAAATGCATTCTTTGTCATATGTCGTGATGGGCGTGTGTTTTCACGGGGAACCAATTTCCTTGGTACATTGGGATACGAAACACAAGGTTATGGCATGACGAAAAAGTTTAGACTGATCGAAGAGCTTGCTGGTTGCCATGTAACGAAGGTCGTATGTGTCACTAGATCCACATTCTTTTTAACAAAAGAAGGGGATATACTCCATGGTGGAGGCAGGTGTACTCTGGATCAACCATGCGTCCAATCTTTGACCTGTAATGGATTTGTAGATATCGCATCTGGAATCAGACGCACAATCGCACTCCATGAATCAGGCAGCATCTTCATAACTTCTGGACCGGATAAACATGACATCGAAAAGACTGTCTATGAATTGCGAGCGATACCACAATTTGTCATTCTCACGACAATTCCTGAACCAATACGCGCAATATATTGCGGCTATGAGCACTTTGTCGCTGTTGGTACACAGGGCGATCTGTGGGGATGGGGAAGGAATGACAAAAACCAACTGGGATTCTTGGGACCCCAGCCATTCGAGATGACGACTTTATGTGTAGACACACCCACAAAAACTGATCGATTTCAGGATGAATGGGACATTCGATGTGCGGGATTTGGAACAATAATGACCAATCGACGCAATGGGTGTTCTTTGCGATTTGGGGACGATGAATATGACCGACCACAGTATTTTTTTTCTCATTTTTTCGTTGATGAAAATGGAATATAAAAATGACTTGGATGGCATATTTCTTTCTTTTGACATGACCAGTCAATGAACAAAGTTTTCCCTTTTCCTCATATTCGTGGATGCGGATTTTTTTTACGAGGAGACACTGTGCCATCGAAGGATGATCATCACAAATGGGGGTACCCCATGATGTGAATGGCAGAGCATTACATATTACCAATAAAAAGGACCATGTAAAGCGGCCACGACCATTTACTTTCAGAGCGAGTGCTGTGTTTTTCTGTGTTTTTTTTGAAACTAGACCCTCCCCCCTTACCCCCATCCAAACATGAAAAGGAAAAAGATTTTGCAAAATGAAAACTGTTTACACTGGATTTACTTGTTGTTCTTTGGTTCAAGAATTTAAATGGGATTTAAGTGAAATTTATAAACACTCACCTGTTTACCATTGCGATCACAAACCAACAACAACAACAACAACATGGACAAAGCTTTCGTGAAGATTTACCAATCCCCAATAATTCGCCCCGATGATTACTGGTTGGTCAAGGTCTTCTCTCCAATTACAGAAGAGACACAAGAAAAAAGGGGACCGATGTCCACATCACCACTGTTTGAAGTATGTTTCTCTGAGGAACTGATGTCATCAATTGAGGAAAAGGGAGAGTGGATAATCTTATCGAGGAGGGACAAGGGAGCTGAGTTCCGAGTAGAATTCAACACGGCTTACGAATGGGTTATGCTCACAGAGAATGGTTACCGTGTTCTGTGGTTCACTGAGTACAACCGTTACAAGCAAATGCGGCTGTACATTCGGGCACCAACCACTCGTTTTGATGTTGAGTACCATAAGAAACAAGTTCGAATGCCAAAAGAAACAATTCCGGTCAATTTTATGTCAAGAGCAAGAAAAGTTGAAAACAAACAACACACTATGATGAAATGGGTGAATTCTGGTTCCTACATGTGACCAAACTCTTCTTTTTTTGATGAGTGAGTGAAGAAATAAAGAGATTTACTTGCATGATTTAAAGTTCTCAGCCTTTTGTGTGTGTGAGGGGGATCTGTTAATTTTTTTTTATTTCATCATCACGTACCCAAAAAAAAAAAACGTAACATTCGCATTTCAAAAAAAAAAACACTATGAAAATTCTCCACTTTCATGGACTTGGTGACGGTGTTGAAGGTCCACAAGTCCAATCACTGAAAGATGTGTTTGGGGATCAAAACGTTGATTGTCCTGACATGAATCCGTTTATCCAAACTTATGCGACCGATTCAATACTCAACAAGACGAAGATGAAAAAGAAACTTGAAAAATGTATCGACAGTTGTGTCAGTGTACAGTCTCGAAGAATTGAAGAATTTCAGCCACATGTCATTGTTGCATGCAGTTGGGGAGGAGTTATCGCTGTCGAATGTGTACTAAGGGGTATTTGGAATGGGCCTCTGATTTTGATTTCTTGTGCGTTTCGACATGCATGTAATGTGAAAGGATTAACAAATGACGAAATCAGTGAACTCGAGACCAGTTTTGCGAAAAACATGCGTTCCCCGACAGTCATAATCCACGGATCAGAAGACCGGATCATACCCATTGGACATTCCACAAGTTTAGAAATTTCGTTGAGGAGAAATACGAAACCCGTGAAGTGTTATGTTTGTCAAGGTAAGCCGCACGTTATTAGTCGTTACTTGGTCCATGAAACTAATCTCCTCGTTCTATTCATCATTGGGTTATCAATTGGCCTCTACGAGTAATTTTTTTTTTAGTTGTTTTCGTTGACTCAAATAGAACTATTTGACACAAAAGTACGACTTGATGTGAGAAAACAAATGGATAGTAAAGTGATTTTGACAATTGACCCAGGGCTTAACAACATGATGATGGCTATTGGGATTATACCAATCACAAGTGATGAAGAATATCCGCGAATATTGTCAATTCGAAGATATAATCTACCTGCGATATGTTTTCTTGAGCATCGCCAAATTGGAAAGCTATGCCCTATGGCACAGAAATGCATTTCAATGATTCATAGGACGAAAAAACAAAAGGCGATAGTGCAGAATAAA
>Ga0055584_100007305_pt1 | contig 10839 bp, 9 predicted proteins | sample OSDHelmetaG_FD_58716 | JGI IMG/M metagenome (GOLD analysis project Ga0055584, IMG submission 58716) | Pelagic marine sediment microbial communities from the LTER site Helgoland, North Sea, for post-phytoplankton bloom and carbon turnover... | ecosystem: Environmental > Aquatic > Marine >...
TACCAGAAGGTTGTCAGCCACTGGCCTCAAGCAGCGATTCTGACGCCAAACCTCAGCCGCCCTATCAAAGAGGTCAACCAACGTGCCTTGGAAATACTCGGCATGACCCACGACGATGTTGTCGGCAAGTATCTCTCCCTCATCCTTCCCGATCTCTTCGAGCGCGACGACTTTATTCCTTATGAGGATTTCTCCAAGAACCCGCAACGGGTGGAGGACGTCCTCTATAAGAGTTCCGATGGCGAGGTTCTCCTTGAAGTACGTATGGTCGGCATGGATTGGGGCAAGGAGGGTTCCATCCTCATCACCTTTGAGAATGTCGGTCGCATGCAAGCCATCGAGCGAAGCCGTAGCCGTGTTTCCCAGGTCGAATCTATTCGGCGTTTCGCTAGCGAAATGGCGCATGAGTTCAATAACATTCTCACCATCGTCAACGGCAATTTATCGCTTCTTTCCAAAGCGGAAACCACCCTTCCCGGACCGTCCGTTCAGCTCATCACGTCTAGCCAGCAAGCCTGCCGACGTGCTACTGACCTCGTCAAGCGACTCACCAAACAGCGTGATTTCGGCCAACCCAAACTCGCACCCGTCGACGCTGAAACCCTCGTTCAGAAGGCCAGCCAGGAGGCGGTGCTCAGCCCACGCGCCCAGACCAACGTCACTACCGCTGATGTCCTCTGGCCCGCAATCGCCGACGCAGACCTCCTCACGGAAGCCCTTAAAGTTCTGCTCAAGAATGCCGATGAATCGCTCGCAAACAGTATTATTGAAGTGGACATCGAGAACCTCGCTCTCGGCGAGGAAACCTCGCTTCCGCTGCAATCTGGTGACTACCTCCGCATCACCGTGCTCGATCAGGGTCCTGGTATGAAGACGGATGTCGCTGAGCGGGCCTTCGAACCATTCTTCACCACTCGCAAAGAAGCCGAGGGCCTCGGACTCACCCTCGCCCTTAAGATCGCCGAAGATCACCGAGGCACACTTCACATCGAAGACTCGCCCACGGGCACTGGGGCCTGCTTTGTCCTTCATATCCCCGCCGACCGCGCCTCCCTTGTTGCTCCCGAAATAATCACCTCTGAACTAGCGGAAGAGGCCCTCGCTGAAAGCGCTTCTGCTCTCTCGAAGGAAGCACGTAAACTACGACCGGCTAAAGTTCACACTCCTCGTGTTCTTTTTATGGACGACGAGCCTGACATCCGCACCATCGTCGACAAGATTCTCTCAGCTCACAACTTTGACATCACCTGCACCAGTTCAGGAGAGCAAGCCATCGACGCTTACTACCGAGCCATTGAAGAAAAACGCCCCTACGATGTCCTCTTGCTAGACCTCGAAGTTGTCGGCGGCATGGGAGGCAAAGACACTATCGCCATCCTTCGCCAAGACTTCCCCCGGATTAAAGCGGTCGTCACCACCGGTTACCTCGATGACACGGTTCTCACTAATCACAGGGAGCACGGATTCTCCGGCGTCCTGACCAAGCCCTTTCAAATGGAAGACCTCATCTCCGTCCTTACCAAGCTCGGTGGGTCTTCGGCGTAGCTAGTGCGCCCTTGCAATTCGCGATCAAAGCCGATCAGGTATTGTTAGTAACGAGACCTTGCTCATATCGTTCCTCTGACCGCTTAGCATCGTGGGCTTCTAATAAACCTTTTAGGTGGCTCAAGATCACGCCCATGAAGATGGCACAACTCCGCTCCTCCTCCGTTAGGCGAATTTGGTTCCACTCGACGTCGATTGAGATTGTGTCTTCATCTTCCTCACCGAAATAGAATGAGTAATCGTCGAACCCCCGGAATGTCATCGACCTCTACACTGCCGAAATGACCAGGATCAAACTCAAGACAGCCCTCTGACAGGCGTTCAGATCTGTATGCGCCAAGAATTCAATTGATCCGGTCTGGTGTTCTAAGTGAAAGCCTAGCGAAGCCAACTTGGCGGTAGAGAATTTCTTCTTAGACTCGTTAAGAGACTCTTCCATCTCTTCTCTCAAACAAAGGATCCAGCTTACTTAGATCAGAAAGATCATTGTGACAATTCTTCGTCCATGCATGCGCTGACTCTAACTATTTAACGAGAGAGTCCCAACGCATTCTCATGCACCACATCCTTTCGCCATTCAGCAGCGCCACCGGAGTCACGCCCAAGAAGTGTAATAGTGGATCGAACCCATCTCCGGAAGATTGATTTCCAGCATGAGCCTATTCGATTTCTTTTTTTCAGAATGGGCGAAGGCCAGTCATCTCCGTCGAATCGCTGTTAATGCTGATCTGCAAGAGCGGCGTCAACGGGTAGCGCACTATCGCGACCGCCACACCCGACTGGCGGAAAAATCGACCACGAGAAAAGTCGAAAAGCTCGAAGATGAACTGGGCCAATCGACTCTCGTGATCGAGGCATTGATTGAACTCCTCGAGGAGTCAGGAACTATGAACAACAGTGCTATCGCCACACTTGTCCATGAACTCGATGCGCTCGATGGCGTGGTCGACGAACGGGTCACCCCGGAGGCCAGCAAACGTTTCAAACCCAATCGCAAATGGGATGATCATACCAACGAGTAATGACTGACGATGGCTTGCCCTAACAGTCCACGCGACAACCTCGGGCGGCTGTCCAAGGGCTCGGTATCGCCCCAAACCCTTATTTGACAGACTTAGGCTCTCGACTACCCTTCCGACCCTTATTTCTAGGAGGATCCACCTATTTTACATGGTCCCTAGAATGGGCTAAACCAAGCTAGATCTACGAACTAACTACCCAACATCATGGCAAAGAAATCGGCAAAGAAAGCCGCTCCTAAGAAGAAGGCTGCACGCAAGAAAGCTGCACGTGGTCTCAAGAAATCCGTTTACTTCTTCGGTGGCAGTAAAGCCGACGGTGACGGCTCCCAGAAAGCTCTCCTCGGCGGCAAAGGTGCAAACCTTTCCGAGATGTCACTCATCGGTCTCCCCGTGCCTGCGGGCATGACGATCACGACTGAGGTCTGCACTTACTACTACGATAACAAGAAGACGTATCCCAAGACCTTGGATGCAGAGATCAAAGCCAACATTGCCAAGATCGAGAAGGTCATGGGCAAGAAGTTCGGCGATCTCAAAAACCCACTTCTCCTTTCTGTCCGGTCCGGTGCTCGCGAATCAATGCCCGGCATGATGGACACCATCCTCAACCTCGGCATCAACGACACCGTCGTGGAAGCCCTCTCCGCCAAGACCGGCAACGCCAAGTTCGCTTGGGATAGCTACCGCCGTTTCTTGCAAATGTATGGTTCCGTCGTCATGGGCGTGGAAGCGCACGAAGGTGAGCACCACGACCCTTACGAAGTCATTCTCGATAAAGCCAAGGCCAAAGCCAAGGTCGACGACGACTCCGGTCTCGAAGAGAAGGACCTCCGTTGGGTCGTTGCTGAGTTCAAGAAGCTCATCAAGAAGCGCAGCGGCAAGACCTTCCCAGAGGATCCCATGGATCAGCTCTACGGTTCTATCAACGCTGTCTTCAATTCCTGGCAAAACGACCGCGCCAAGGTTTACCGTCAGAAATATGGCATCCCTGCCGAGTGGGGCACGGCCGTGAACGTCCAGGCCATGGTCTTCGGAAACACCGGTCCTGCTTCAGGAACGGGGGTCGCCTTCACACGCGACCCTGCCACCGGTGAGAACGTGTTCTACGGTGAGTATCTCATCGACGCCCAGGGCGAAGACGTCGTCGCCGGTGTCCGCACGCCGAAGCAAGTGGCTGAGATGGCCAAGGACTTGCCCAAGTCTCACAAGGAACTCCTCAAGGTGCGTAAGCAGCTCGAGAAGCACTTCCGCGATGTCCAGGACGTCGAGTTCACCATTGAAGAAGGCAAACTCTGGATGCTCCAGACGCGCAATGGCAAGCGGACCGGTTTCGCTGCCGTGAACATTGCTCTCGACATGGTCAAAGAGCGTCTGATCACGAAGGAGGAGGCCATTCTCCGGATCCCCGCAGACGATCTCAGCCACCTCCTCGCGCCAATCTTCGACGCCGCCTCTGAAAAGAAGGCCAAGAACATGGGCACGGGGCTACCCGCCGGTCCTGGGGCTGCTAGCGGTCAAATCTACTTCACAGCTGAAGCTGCCGTAGCGGCTGCCGCCAAGGGGCAGAAAGTGATCCTCACACGCCAAGAGACGTCTCCTGAAGACTTGCGTGGCATGATTGCAGCTGAAGGTATCCTCACGACACGTGGCGGCGCCTCTTCACACGCCGCGCTCGTGGCTCGTCAGATGGGCAAGATCTGCGTGTGTGGTGCTCACAACATGGGCATCGATTACGTGAAGAAGACCTTGTCAGGAAACGGTGTGACTTTGAAAGAAGGCGATTTCCTTTCGCTCAATGGATTCGTTGGCAACGTCTACGCTGGCAAGATCGACGCCTCGGAATCTCAAGTCATTCAAGGCCTCGTCGAGAACAAAGCGGCGGCTAAGAAGAGCGCTACTTACAAGAAGTTCGCCGAACTCATGAAATGGTCTGACAAAATTCGCAAGCTTGGTGTCCGCACCAACTCGGACACGCCAGATCAAGTCAAGACGGCCATCAAGTTCGGTGCTGAAGGCATTGGCCTGACAAGAACAGAGCACATGTTCTTCGAAGGCGACCGCATCGACGCGGTCCGCGAAATGATTCTCGCCGACGATGACAAAGGCAAAGCCAAGGCCCTCAAGAAACTACTTCCCTACCAGAAGAAAGACTTCGTCGGCATCTTCACCGCCCTTGCGGGTCGCCCAGGAACCATCCGCCTGCTCGATCCACCATTGCATGAGTTCATCGGCACGATGACCTCCGCGCAGATCAAAGACCTGGCCAAGAAACTCAACGTGAAGCCAGCCGCGATCAGCGCGCGTATCAAGGCGCTTCATGAAGAGAACCCCATGCTCGGCCACCGCGGTTGCCGTCTCGGCATCGTCTACCCAGAGATCACCAAGATGCAGGCCACGGCCATTCTTGAAGCGGCTGTCGCCGTTCAGAAGAAAGGCATCAAGGTCTTCCCTGAAATCATGGTCCCACTCGTCAGTTACGCCAAGGAGCTCGAGCTCCAACGTGCCGTCATCGACGAAGCCGCAGCCGAAGTTTGCGCCAAGCACAAGATCAAGGCCAGCCAGCTGAAATACACCGTCGGCACCATGATTGAGATCCCACGTGCGGCTCTCACTGCAAACGAAGTTGCTGAGCACGCTCAGTTCTTCAGCTTCGGAACTAACGACCTCACCCAGACCTGTCTCGGCCTCAGCCGCGACGACTCCAGCTCCTTCTTGCCAGCCTATCAAGAAGCTGAAGTGGTCAACGTCAACCCATTCGCCAGCCTCGACCAAACCGGTGTCGGTCAGCTCGTCGAAATGGGTGTCGAGCGCGGTCGCCAAACCGTCAACAACCTCAAGATCGGTATCTGTGGTGAGCACGGCGGCGAGCCCTCGTCCGTCAAGTTCTGCCACCGCGCCGGCCTCGACTACGTCAGCTGCAGCCCATTCCGCATCCCGATCGCGAAACTCGCCGCTGCCCAAGCCGCTCTCGAAGAGAAAGGCCAAGCCCGCGCCGAAATCAGCTAACGGTTAGTTCATTAGAACACACACTTTCCTAAAAGAGGAAAGCCCCCGTTTTACCAGAAGCCCCGAGCGCGGAAATGCCTCGGGGCTTCTTTGTCTCATGATGAAGAGCACCGTTTCAAATTGGTTTCTAGAATGGGGCTGACTAAACCGGCGGCGACCACTAGAATCGCTCCTCGAGACCGCCAACTTTGAGTCACATGCAACGTAGCGACCCGAGCTCGAAAACCCACCGGCGCAAATTTCGAATACATGTTCTCACAATCTCAGATTCAGCATCACCGCTCGTCGTTTACAAACCTGCGGCACACTCATCATCGTCATCCTATCTCGTCTCGATAAGATTTTTCCATGATTTGGGATAGATATTAGCAGGCGAAGATCAACGAAGCCACACACGATGCTGAGCGAGCGCAACGTAAGACAGAGGGCTTCGCTTCGGATCTTCAAACGATCCAACAACAAGTGGACCGGCTCGCTCTCGCGAGCCAAAGCCTGTGGGAAATCGTCCGTGAGCAAACCGGCCTCACCGCCGAGGATCTGCAGAAGAAGATCCTCGAAGTCGACCTTCGCGATGGCAATGCCGACGGCAAGATGAGCCAACAAGTACTCGCCTGTCCTTTCTGTGGGCGAAATACCAACTCAAAACGCACGACTTACGTCTTCTGCGGCGAATCCTTCCACAAACCGTATTCTTTTGACGTCTAGGTCCAACGTGTTCTGTTAGGGCTAATTCTCGCCACTACCTTTGTAGAATCCGCGCGATTCACCCTCCTCGTCGGGGCCAGTGGCATTGCGCTAGGCCTCCTCCTTTGGAAGTGCGGTGGTAATAGCTATTTGAGCAGCCTTGTCTTTGGAACATTCCTCGGAACGATGATCGGTTATTTGATCGCCTCTCCCACTTTGGCATCAATGAGGGTGCCTTGAGCCGTGACCCGTTCTGCGGCACTAAAAGGAGCCAAGATGAGGAGGAAAGCGGCAAGGTGCGACTTCCAAAACAATAAGACGCCCCCAACATGAATTCTTTAGAACAATTCTAGAGAGGGTATCAGTCAGTCTCCGACTCGCCCATTCGGAGTCCGCCGCTAAAGTGAGCGCGCGTCCCGCCTTTAGTCGCGGTGATCGGAGCCGATCTCGTGAGCTAGCTGCTCCAAATAGCGATGCATGAACTCGCTCCGTTCTTGGGTCATGACTTTGCCAGCAGCAGTTTGCATCGTCGCACTGAGTCCTAGGAGCTTAGCTTTGAAGTGGTCGACCGCGAAACGCTTGTCATCCAGATCTCGCCCCTCGGCAAAGGGATCATCCCCGTCGAAGAGGAGCGAAGACAACTTTCCAGCGGTGTAGAAGGTACGCGCGATCCCGAGTGCTCCAACCGACTCCATGCGATCCGCGTCTTGGAGGATCTTGGCTTCTAAAGTTTCAGGCGGAATATTCGCGGAGAAACTATGCGCGGTAATGCTATGCTGAATCGCCGCGATCTCGTCTGAGTTGAATTCGAGCTGCTCAAGAATTGGCCCTGCCGCTTCTGCCGATAAACGGGACGCCTGGCTGCGTTGGGCCGAACCCTTGCTAACATTGACTAAATCATGGAGATACGCTGCTGCCGTCAAATGACGTTGATCAGCAGTTCTGGACTCACGTTTCGCAATCTCTTTCGAATTGAGGAGCACCCGACGTGCGTGATGGATGTCGTGGCTCCCGTCCGTCCCATCGTCATGCTCAAGCAGGATCGCTTCAAGCGCCTTCTCAAGATCATTGAGTGTCATCTTCATCAGCAATCGAGATTGTTAAGACAGAAAGAGAGGGACAGAATGAAGAGGTTCCCGCTCGGCGAGAACAAACGAATTGAGAAGATAATTGATCCGACGCCGGGCACGATTTTGGAGGAATCGGCCACCTTCAGCCTCTGCATTCTGTCCCTCTCTTTCTGTCTCTACTCGTCAACACCCCAGCCTTTCCGGTAGGTCTTACCAAGGTATTCGTTAGCCGCCTCGTGATTGGTGATCTTGACCGTCTTAGCATCCCAAGTGAGTTCCTTTCCAAGGGCAGCGCGGTGAGCTGCATTCCCAAGGAGATTGTGCTCGATGAGTTTGCCAGAGTAGTCAAAGTTGCAAAGGGATTCCCCTTCCCCGCGACAAGCCTTGAGCCACTCGGCATAGTGGCCTGCAGAGGGCTCGATCTCGGTCGACTTCCGCCAGTTGCTGTCGTTTGTCCGAACGATCTTCCCGTAGTCTGAAACGAGCACGCCTTTCGATCCCACGAAGGCCAAACCAATGTGCCATTTAGAAATGTCCGTCTTCTCGCCAAGCAACGGCTGCAAGCGTTCGGCCATCGTCTTCATACCTTGGGGGCCGTGATACCAGATCACCTCGACGGCTTTGCGCGTCGCCGGGGCCGTTGGTGTCCCATAAACACCCTCTTTCTCGGGATGTTTCCACGTGACAATCTGTGAGGGTGGTGCCGCGATAGGGCTTGCAGGGCTTCCTTCCGCTTTGACCGCGATTGGATAGTCTAGGTCGAGCGCCCAGTAGGCGAGGTCGATCAAATGACTTCCCATGTCGCCAAGTACGCCATTCCCAAACTCCCAACGCCGGTTCCAATTGAGATTCCCGCCCTGCCAATAGGCTTGATCATAGTCACGCTCGGCCGCCGGGCCTAGCCAAACATCCCAATTGAACCCTTTGGGTATTTCCTGCTGGGTTGGCTGGCTTTGGCCTAAAGGCTTGATGCTGCGTCCGCACCACACGTGAACTTGATCGACCTCACCAGCAGCGCCATCGCGAACGGCAGAGACCGCCTTGCGGTAATTAGCCGTTGCGTGAATCTGGGTTCCCATCTGGGTAGCGATTTTTCCCTTCACCTTGCGATACTCTTCCTGCATCCAACGCGCCTCTTGCACCGTGTGGGCTAACGGTTTTTCACAATAGACGTGTTTCCCTGCACGCATCGCCGCGATCGAGGCAAGGGCATGGTGATGATCCGCCGTGCTGATGACGACCGCGTCAATGTCAGGATTCGCAACAACCTCGCGCCAATCGCTGGTCGTCTTCGCGTTTGGGAACTTTGCTTTCGCTCCTGCCAAAGCTGCCGGATTCACATCGCAAAGGGTGTGGATGGTCTCGCCCTTCACACCATTCGTGTTTGCCCCGCCCCGTCCTCCTGCACCGATGATACCGATGTTCAGCTTTCCATTGGGTGACTGGGCCCTGAGAGGTCGAACCGCATGACTGGCCATTGCCGCCATGCCAAAACCAATGAACGTCCGACGGGGAAGAGAAGTACCTTGAACCATTCCTGATATTGCCAAGTCGAAAGGGGCAACGTCAAGGAGCCTACGATCATTTCTGGCATTGCGTCAGGCTGTGCATCGACTCTAATCACCACATGGAGATCAACAACACAGATCTGGTAGAGACGTATTTTAGTGTGATCGCCAATACGCCCCTCAAAGCGATCATCTTCTACCTCATGCTCGCATTTGGGGCAGCTAGTCCAGGATAGCTGACAGGCTACGGCAGCGTTGCGTTGTTCGTTATGTGGCCACTTGGCGTCTTTGGTGCGCTGTTCACGTGGGAATCTGCCACGCCACTGTTTGGCATTGCCGACCCTTGCTTGTTCGGCTGCCTCTACAACTACCTCGTGAGTGAGCAGGCGCTTCGGCCACTCTTCTTTGGTTTCTCAATCTGCTTCTGGTGCTCGCTTCGACTAGTAGGCAACCTCGTCTGGGCTGCCGTCCCACTCTAAGCAAAGATTCCAGCAGTTTACTTATTTCCCCTCCTTTCAAAATGATCCGCACGTATGAACGACGTACGATGTGAAGACGAAGGCCTTGATCCGGGCCACCTGAATCAGAGGTATCATTCCGTACCTTCGGGGCCTTTTCTCTTGGCTTTTGCTAGTGGCGACGCTCTGCATGACCTTGAGTGAGGGGAATCGACAGGCATTCGAACGGCGTCGCTTGAATAAGCAAATTCTGGGAGAGGTGGCTCTTGACCCAGGGCTCTTGGCACCCCGCCTCGATGAATTGCCTGTCCTACAGATCAACTCCATACTCGATACGCTCATCCCCAAACGGTTCGTCAATCGCTGACATGAGGCTGCGGGCGAACCGGATCGCTGGCGGTATCCAGTGGGGCATGTGCTCTTGATCGAGGGCATCAGGCCGTTTTTTAGACTGGCTCGCGACGGCAACAGACTACTAACAAACAGCTCAAGGGCGGAGCACATCAGCTTCGTCAAAGACAGCGTGCTGAATCACGCTGCGTTCGTCTGAAGTGAAAATGACATGGATCTTTCCGTCTTTGGTTTGGATCGCGGTGGGATAGGCATAGGAGCCTTCGCCTTCCATGATGTTTTGGCGACGCAGGAAGGTCCTTCCCTGATCTTCGGAAATGGCCACGGTCAACGGAGAACGTTCGTACATGTGATCGTTAAAGACGAGGAGAAGATGCCCGTTGGCGAGCTTCTTGAAGTCGAGCGCCGAGTTCGGATTCTTGAAAGTGGAATCCGTTCCTTTGGTCCATGTCTTGCCACCATCTGTTGAAGAGGCCGTCACCGTCCACCCCTGATCGGTCGGCTTGTAGTCACCGCAACGCCGACAGTAAGCAATCAGGTTCCCCGGTGAGGTTTCGACCACGCCGGGTTGGATATTGCCTTTATCGGACCGGATCACGCCCACCTCGCGCCACTGGGTTTGGCCCGGCGTGAAGCGAAGCATGCGCGACGTCGAATCTGCTCCCGTGAACTCGGTATCGGCACCAGTCTCGTGATAAATGGGCAAGAGATAGTCTCCATCACTCAAAACGATGGGTTGGTTCCTAACCATCGTCCCATCTTGCAAGGTCACGAGAAAGGAATCGGACCAGGTCTTGGCACCGTCTCGCGAAATCTTTGCCTTGATCCGCGAAGTCGACCACGTCTCTCCAAAACGGGTGACATAGAAGAGCCAAACTACACCATCGGGCGCTTGCCAAACTACAGGATTGCCCAAGGATTTGAACGGGTTGCCCGCAATCACCTGGGGCGCCGTCCATTTGCTTGAGCCCTTTACTAAGCGCGACGCAAAGACGCGCGTGCTTTCGGCATACTCGCCGCCACCGCCGTAATAAGCCAAATAGAGATCGCCGTTGTCCAACTCAGTGAGACAAGACGGATGTTTGTAGGGACCTGTTTTCGTTTCGGGTCCAAAGACTCGCGTGATGGTGATCTCAGCGGTAACGAAATTTGTGAGTAAGAACAGACAGATTAACAATGGCTTCATGTGACTAGG
>Ga0055584_100007306_pt1 | contig 10837 bp, 12 predicted proteins | sample OSDHelmetaG_FD_58716 | JGI IMG/M metagenome (GOLD analysis project Ga0055584, IMG submission 58716) | Pelagic marine sediment microbial communities from the LTER site Helgoland, North Sea, for post-phytoplankton bloom and carbon turnover... | ecosystem: Environmental > Aquatic > Marine >...
AAAAAAATAGAAGCCAAGTAAATTAAATTTACTTGGCTTCTATTAAAATATCAGATAAACAGATGTATTTTGTTTAACTCAAGGAATTATCCTTAGGATTTGGAAAAACGACAGCCGGCTTGAATGTCTTAGCTTCTTCTAAATCCATAGATGCAAAACTCATGATGATAACAATATCATCTGGCTGAACCAATCGTGCCGCAGCACCATTTAAACAGATACATCCAGATCCCCTTTTTCCTTTGATTATATATGTGACGAGTCTATTTCCATTGTTGTTATCTACCACCTGAACCTTCTCGCCTTCAATAAAGTTGACAGCATCCATCAGATCTTCATCTATGGTAATACTTCCCATATAATTCAGATTAGCCTCTGTCACTCGACAACAATGTATTTTGGACTTCAATACTTCAATCATCATAATTTTTTCTTTTTGATTATTAAGCTTGTCTACGATAGCAGATGTTATCAATCAAACGAACTTCTCCACAATAGACTGTGATACAACCTACGATGTAATCTGTATCATCCCATGAGGAAACACTTTGCATGGTCAAACCATCAACTATTTCGAAGTATTCCAACCGAAGTCCTTCAGAAGCTTCAATAGCCTCTTCGACGAACTTCTTGGTTTCTCCCACTTCGTTAGACGCCGCAAAGTTAATACTTTCTCTTAATATAGCGGATATATTTACTGCTAAATTACGTTGCACTTCCGTAAGACGAGCATTTCGAGAACTAAAAGCAAGACCACTCTCCTCCCTTACGATTGGACAACCAACTACCTCAAGAGGCAATTCTAGATTTTTCACCATACGACGAATGACTGCCAATTGCTGAAAGTCTTTCTCCCCAAAATAAGCACGAGTAGGCTCAACGGCATAAAACAGTTTGCTTACGATTTGGCATACACCATTGAAATGTCCTGGACGCATGACGCCCTCCATGACAGAATCAACAGGAGCACAATCGAATACTCTCGTATCTGGTTCTGGATAAATATCCTTCACAGTCGGTGCGAATAAAATAGTTGCACCATGAGATTTTAGTAAATCACAATCTGCGTCGAAAGTACGCGGATATGACTTGAGGTCATTACTATCATTAAACTGGGTAGGATTGACAAAAACACTGACCACAGTTACCTCATTTTCCTTCACACTGCGATCAACTAAAGAGGCGTGTCCAACATGCAATGCCCCCATAGTAGGGACCAGACCTATAGAGGTTTTGGCTTGTCTATAAGGTGCTAAAGTTTCTTGAAGTTGAGCAACAGTTTGTACTATTTTCATTTCAATTATATTTATTTGTAAAACGCTACAAAATAACATAATTCTAGCCACATAATAAAGCAAATCAGCAACAAACTAGATATTTTTTTGTATCTTTGCTAAACTAATTTTATGCAATAAGAATTAATTATGTCAAAAGCTAAAAAGGTATTGTATATAGCACAAGAGATTATGCCATACTTACCAGAATCAGAAATGGCAGCTAATGGTAGAAATCTACCTCAAGCTATTCAAGAAAAAGGGAAAGAAATCCGCACATTTATGCCTAAGTGGGGAACGATAAACGAACGTCGAAATCAATTACATGAAGTGATTCGCTTATCAGGAATGAATCTTATTATTGATGACACTGACCACCCTTTAATAATCAAAGTAGCAAGCATCCAAGCTGCAAGAATGCAAGTTTATTTTATTGATAACGATGATTACTTTACTGGTCGTAAACTAGTTAGTGATGAGGAAGGAGCAGAATATGACGACAATGATGCTCGTATTATCTTTTTCGCTCGTGGCGTATTGGAGACAGTAAAGAAATTAAGATGGACTCCAGAAGTTGTCCATTGTCATGGTTGGATAAGCGCTCTCGCTCCTCTCTATATCAAGAAAGCATTTGCAGAAGAACCTTCATTTAGAAATTCAAAAGTTATCTTCTCTTTATATGAAGATAGTTTCAAGAATCCATTGAGTAGCAACTTTGCTGAATTGCTCAAACTAGAAGGAGTGCAAGATGAGGATCTACAAGCTATCAGTGAAGAATCAAACTGCGAGACACTATCAAAATTAGCTATCGATTATTCCGATGGATTAATTATTAATAGTGCTCAAGTAAGCCAAACGGTAGTTGACTATGCTCGCACAAAGAACATCCCTATATTGGAATACGTAGGAGAAGGGTTTGAAGCTTATGCTGAAGCCTGCAATGAATTTTACGATACCATTTGGGATAATGGAAACGAAGAATAAAGATTCTAGAGAACCTTAATTGCCCGCTATCTCACTAAAATGTCTCAATCAATGACAATGAAAATGAAAAATTTAAAGACTTGGGTATTAGCATCTACTATGCTTTTGCCACTAGTTGCTTGTGATAACACGACCGACTCGATTGGTACTTCTATGATTCCTGATACGGATAAGTTAGAAGTACAAAGCAAATCATTCGAAGTGTATACCAAATCAGTAGCAATGGGTTCTGTATATGCCAAGACCAAAGTTGGATATGTAGGACAATATGATGACCCTATATTTGGCAAATTTCATGGAAACTTTCTCACAGAACTCAATTGTGTAGATGGACTTACATTTCCATGGGATATCATGACAGATAAGAAAGCCTATGCAACTGAAATCTATTTGTATTACAATAAATTCTTTGGTGATTCGCTCAATACATCACAGATTAAAATCTATGAATTGAATAAGCGATTGACAACTAATTACTATACCGATACAAATCCAGAGAGCTTCTACGACAAATCAGATTTGATTGCGACACAATCGTATACAGCAAGTGACCAATCTCTGAGTGATGATGCTAAAGAGACCACAGGATATGTACCTTATATATATGTGAAGCTTGATAATTCTATAGGACAACGAATCATGGATATGGTCAATCCTGATAGTGAGCTCAATAAATCGACAGGTCACTCAGCATATTACAAAGACGCAGAAGATTTCATGGATAATGTATTCAAAGGGATTTATGTAGAAAGTACTATGTCCGATGGAACAGTTCTTTATATTGATGATATTTTCATGAATGTAGCTTTTGAAACCTATGCATATGATGATGACGGTGAGAAGTTACAAAACACAGAAGGCAATGATTCTACCATCTATTTGAAGCGCACTTTTGCCTCTACCCAAGAGGTTTTGCAGGCCAATCAGATTACCAACTCAGATAAGATAACTAATTTAGTTGCCGATAATAGTTGTAGCTACATTAAGTCACCTGCTGGAATCATGACAGAGGTTGACTTGCCGTTAGATGAGATTATTGAATCAACGACTGGGAATATTATCAACTCAGCATCAATCAAGTTTCAATCATACATTGATAATGATGATAGCGAATATGCTATGCCAGCACCTACCTACTTGTTATTAGTAAGAGCAAAAGACTACAAGAGCTTCTTTGAAGACAATGAGCTCCCAGATAGTACGACTTCTTTCTATACTAGTTTGACTACTTCAGGAGACGATGCAAATAATTACGTCTTCTCAAACATCTCTAACTTAATCAAGTATTGCATAGAAGAAAAAGAAGATGCACGTGAAGAAGCTGGGGGTTGGACAGATGCTGAAGAGAAAGCATGGGAAGAAGAAAACCAGTGGAATAAGATGTATTTAGTTCCAGTTAATTTGACTTATGGTGGTACTAACAGTTCGACACTAATCAGTGTAGAAAATGACCTATCATTAACCAAAGTCAAACTCACTGGTGGAGATGACACTACAGATTTAAATGTCATCTATACAACATTTCAAAAGAACTAAGATAGAACGATAAATAAAAATCTCTACTTCAAACTAACGACGATGGAATCTTTTAAATAAGGTTTCATCGTTTTTTGTTGTTCTTCAGTCAGTTCTTTCACACTAGTAAGAAGATAAACCAAGTTCGTATTATTTGGAGATAAGATGATAGATCTTAAGAAGACATTCAAAGGAGCTATTGCCATTTTGAAAGACTGCTTTTCAGCCAATGATGCAGTATCAGGACATTGCACAAAAAAATCATTCAATTGTGGTTCTTGAATAAAATCCTTGTCAGCCAAACGTTCCCATTGGAGGTTATAAAGTTCTATATGACTATCAGCCAATGGAGCATGTACAGTGTACGACATACAAATCACTGTATCTCTTTTTAAAGGAATCAATTTGATAGCTACTTCAGAAGCAGCTCCTGTCTTAATATGTAGATAGTCTTCAGACAGCATATCCATCACACTAGTACCCTGCAACTTATTAGTCACCTTAGCAGTCATATGACTAGCCCAGAAATCAATAAAATCAGCTCTGTTGACCGTACTAAGCAATGGCATCACATCATCAGGCATATCCAAGAAGCACTTAGCCATCGCATAATCATAGACAACCTTTGAAGGGGTATCAGGAATAGTAGTACGAACAACTGTAGAATCAGCTGTTTGAACCTGAGCCATTACATTAAGAGGCTTATTGATAACAACAAATGTCCCAGCGACAAGAGACATATTTAAAACTGTGCGGAATATAGATTTCATCATTGATATATGTATTGAGACACCCAAAAGCATCTATTAATTAACTTCGTTCTTCTGTTGTTTACCTATCGATGCAATTGACTCATTAACTTCATCCCACTACTAATAGAATAAGGATATCCGATTTCAACCAAAGACAAAGCATGGCCCGGAACAGAAACACCAGCATTATTACGGTTCTTACTTTCCACGACCTGTTTAAATTGCTCCATAGACATTCGACCTCTTCCCACTTCCAGAAGTGTACCCACTACGGCACGAACCATGTTGCGAAGAAAGCGATCAGCTTTGATATGAAACACCCACAGATGGTCTGATTCCTGTATCCATTTAGCTTCCATCAATTGACAATTGTTCGTTTTGACACTCGTCCGTAATTTACTGAAACTAGTAAAGTCAGTATATGACAGAAGCAAGTTGGCTGCTTCATTCATCTTGTCGTAATCCAGATAAAAGTCAAAACGCCAAGTATCATGGCGTAGGAAAGGATCTTTACGGTCTGTTATACGATAGCGATAATATCTATAAGTAGCATCAAAACGAGCATGAGCATCAGGAGCGACCAAAGCTATATCCTGTATAGCAATATCAGGAGGCAATAATCGATTCAATCTAAAAAGGAGTTTACGACTATCAAACGATTTATCAAAATCAAAATGAGCCACCATCATATGAGCACTGACCCCCGTATCAGTTCGTCCAGCCCCATAAATAGTGATATCGACACGCAAGACAAGAGACAAAGCTTTCTGCACTATCTCCTGTATACTCGATCCGTTGGGTTGAATTTGCCACCCATGATAATGGGTACCATCATAACTAAGCGTAATAAAATATCTATTCATAATCAGCGAATATATCGATTATCTAGAAGTAATATGGAAACAAGCTTGTCTGACTTCGTATTTAGCATAACAACGTTCTTGCACTTGCTTATCGCGAAGCACTTGTGCTAAAATTTGCTTCAATATCGTTGGTGATGCCTCTTTATACCTTTCAAAACTAAAAAAAGAAGAGCCTATTTTCTCAAATCGCTTCCAACTAATATCAAAAGTTGTACCGAAACGATGACAAGATTGCTTCGAAGCATTTATATTACGCTTTCTCAACTTCAGCACATCCTCTTCCGTTCTCAAAACCGAAGTGACCACTAACTTATGAGGTTCATATTTTTTCGAAACACAAGAATCATAAAAAGCCTTACTGATATCCGATAATAATTCATCAGCACGAGGAATCAAATAAGGAATGCTGTACTTCAAATCCTGAATATGACAATACTTCGTATCAGTCAATTCTTCTAAGTCCCCTTTCATCTTTTCAGCGATTTTGCGATTTGCTATCGGACTGATACCATATTTTTTTGCACAAACAAGATGTTTAGCATTTAAAGCACTGAAAGTACGTTGGAATCGGTTGACCAGCCCTAAAGGTTTTACTTTTAAATTATTTCGAGAAGAAGAGGAAGCACCGCCACAACTAAACAAAATAAAGCATATAGTACACAAATAAATGTGAGAATAGGTTTTAATCATGTTTCGTAAGTTTATTCAAACTATTTTTTATCATCAGTGCAAATATACTCAAAAAATGATGGACTTTTCTTTCCGAATGAGTAAATTTGTCCCATAAAAGGAAATAAAAGAGTCAAAATTATAGTTCGGAACTGAATGATAGAAAAACGAATACTCCTAGAAGATGTAGATCCAGTGATTTTTTATGGCATCAACAACATCAACATGCAATTGATAAAGGTATTATATCCGAAGCTACGGATTATCGCCAGAGATTATATCATCAAAGTAATGGGAGATGCCGAGGAGATAGCCTCTTTTGATGAAAACATCGCTAAATTAGAGCAGATTTGTGCCGCTACGAATAAACTGACAGAAGATGACATCAAGACTGTCATCAGAGGAGGTGAAGTAAACAATCAATCAGACAAAGCGGTTATCGTCTTCAACGTACAAGGGAAACCCATTCGTGCTAGGAGTGCCAACCAGCAGAAACTAGTAGATGCTTTTCAGAAAAATGACATGTTATTTGCTGTAGGTCCAGCTGGCTCTGGTAAGACCTACACCGCCATAGCCCTTGCAGTCAAAGCACTCAAAGAGAAACAAATCAAGCGAATCATCCTGAGTCGTCCTGCTGTCGAAGCTGGAGAGAAATTAGGTTTCTTACCAGGAGATATGAAGGAAAAGATAGATCCCTATCTCCAACCATTATATGATGCCCTTCAAGACATGATTCCAGCAGCAAAGTTGAAAGATTATATGGAGACGAATGTCATTCAAATAGCCCCACTTGCCTTTATGCGTGGTAGAACACTCAATGATGCTGTGGTGATATTGGATGAAGCTCAAAATACCACAGCTCAACAAATCAAAATGTTTTTAACCCGCATGGGTATCGATAGCAAGATGATAGTAACGGGGGATATGACACAAATTGATTTGCCCAACTCCCAGAAATCGGGTCTTCGTGAAGCGATGCGCATTTTGAAAGGAATAGAAGGCATCAGTTTCATCGAATTAGATAAAAATGACATCGTACGGCATAAGCTAGTCACTCGAGTAGTCAATGCCTATGAACATCATGAGACAATAAGCAGAGAATTTCACGAAAAATAAAGAAAATAATAATCACTATTAAACCATTATTTTATGACAAAAGCTCTTACCCAAACAAACATCACATTTGACAATCAACGGAGTGTATATCACGGAAAAGTACGTGAAGTATATAGCATAGGAGATGAAATGCTCATCATGATTGCAACAGATCGTATATCAGCATTTGACGTCATCCTACCAGAAGGAATTCCTTATAAAGGACAGATGCTTAACCAAATCGCAGCTAAATTTCTAGATGCAACTCGAGATATATGTCCAAACTGGAAACTCGCGACTCCAGACCCTATGGTCACAGCAGGTATTCGTTGCGAAGGCTATCCTATAGAGATGATAGTACGAGGATACTTATGTGGTAGTGCATGGAGAAATTATCAGAGTGGAGCACGTGAAATATGTGGAGTCCCCATCCCAGATGGCATGCGTGAGAATGAACGTTTCCCTAGACCAATCATCACGCCTACCACCAAAGCCGAACAAGGAATGCATGATGAAGACATCAGTCGTGAAGAAATTCTAGCCAAGGGATTAGTTTCAAAAGAGGAATACGAACAACTAGAAAACTACACGCTCTCTTTATTCGAACGAGGAACAGAGATGGCTGCCGCACGAGGATTGATTCTTGTAGACACCAAATATGAATTTGGTAACCACAACGGAACCATCTACCTCATGGACGAAATTCATACACCAGACTCTAGTCGTTACTTCTATACAGAAGGCTATCTCGACCGTCTAGAGAAAGGGGAACAACAGAAGCAACTCTCTAAGGAATTTGTCAGAGAATGGCTTATGGCAAACGGCTTCCAAGGAAAAGAAGGACAAAAGGTTCCTACTATGACTCCAGAAGTAATCCAGTCAATCAGCGAACGCTATATGGAACTCTTCGAACAGATTTCGGGAGAGAAATTCCAACCTGCTGATAGTGATGACATCGAATCTCGTATAGAGAAGAATGTAAATGCCTACCTCAAAACCCTTTAGAGCAAAAGGCAACAGATTTGATTAAAGACAACAAATAGATGCAAACTAAATCATTCTTTACCTCATGGAATCTCTTTTAGTTTGCATCTTTATTTTTATGAATAGCCCCATTATATGAACTATAAACAAGAAGAAATCAAGCCCTACGGTGGACAAGAAGAAAAGCATGTGCTAGTAGAACGCATGTTTGACAACATTGCCACTAGTTATGACCGGTTGAACCATACCTTATCCTTTGGGATAGACAAACGATGGAGACGCAAAGCCATCAGATGCTTGCTTCCTCACCACCCTAAGATGTTACTAGACATCGCTACAGGGACAGGTGATTTCGCTATCCAATCAGCTTCGATGCTTCCGCAAGTTCAGATTATGGCTACAGACATCTCTGAAGGAATGATGGATGTAGGTAGGCAGAAAGTAAAAGCGCTAGGATTAGATTCCCGTATCACTTTCAAGAAAGAAGACTCTACCGCACTGACCTTCCAGACTGCACAGTTCGATGCTATCACAGTAGCCTTCGGCATTCGCAATTTTCAATCATTGGATACAGGACTCAGCGAGATGCATCGCGTACTCAAAGCAGGAGGACGCTTGGTCATTCTTGAGCTCAGTTACCCTACTCACTTCCCCATGCGTCAAGGATATTGGATATATAGTAAGATTATCATGCCCACAGTAGGACGTGTCATTTCTGGAGATAAGGAAGCATACAGCTACCTACCAGCCTCTATAGAAGCCTTTCCACAAGGAGAAGTCATGCAAGAAATTCTACTCAAAGCAGGATTCAAAGAAGTAAATTTCACCCGCCTTACTTTTGGAGTATGTACCCTTTATGAGGCGATAAAATAAGTATAAACGATGAAACAACAGTTTGGATTAATTGGATACCCCTTAGGACATTCTTTCAGTATGAATTATTTCACTGAGCGATTTGCTCGAGAAAGATGTGAAGCCACCTATGCCAACTATGAGATTCCTACGATTACAGAACTTCCGAGAGTGATTCAATCACAATCCATGCTCAAGGGACTCAATGTGACTATCCCCTATAAGGAGCAAGTAATCCCCTACTTAGATACTTTAGATCCCGCTACGGCAGGACGCCTCCACGCAGTAAACGTCATCAAGATCATTCGAGATGGTGACCGATATCAGTTAGAAGGATACAATACCGATATTATTGGGTTCACGGAATCCATCAGACCATTGTTGCAACCAACTCATCACAAAGCATTGATCTTAGGCACTGGTGGTGCATCAAAAGCCATATTTCAAGGATTAAAAGACTTACATATCACCCCCATCCGTGTATCACGAAAGAAGAAAGAAGGATGTCTGACTTATGAAGAATTGACTCCAGAGATTATGGCTACCCATACAGTGATCGTCAACTGCACCCCATTAGGAACCTATCCCAATGTATCTCATTGTGCAGCCATTCCTTACCATCACCTCACCCCTAACCATTTACTCTACGACCTAGTGTACAATCCAGAAGAGACCCTATTCCTCCGAAAAGGAAGGGAACAAGGGTCCCAAACAAAAAACGGCCTAGAGATGCTTCGTTTACAAGCAGAAGCTTCGTGGACAATATGGCAGAAATAAACAATCGACAAGATGAAAAAAACGATCAAAAGAATTAGTATCATTCTAGTACTCCTAATCATCGTGAGTCTAGGAGGAGGTTATTACCTATCCGATTTTGCCCTCCAACCAACAGACATCCATCGTGATTTAGCATGGAACAAAGCGTTGATGAACCAAAGGTATCCATTTCTAGCGCAATGGACCGATAGTCTAGAAAAGGTTCAAGCACTGAAAGATACCGTGATTATCAATCCAGCAGGAAAGAAACTTCATGCTTACTATGTAGCATCAGCCAAACCAACAAATCATACTGCAGTCATCGTACACGGCTACGAAGCTTGCGCTTTCAGAATGATGCACATAGGTTACCTTTATAATCATGACTTGGGATACAACATACTCCTCCCTGACTTGCAATACCACGGACAAAGTGAAGGAGAAGCCATACAAATGGGATGGAAAGACCGTCTAGACGTATTGGCATGGATGGATGTAGCCAATCAACTCTTCCAAACGACCTATCATGACTCCTTGCAAAACAAAACAATCCATGCTACCCAGTTAGTCGTACACGGCATCTCCATGGGTGCAGCCACCACCATGATGGTATCAGGAGAGCAACTCCCCCCTTATGTCAAAGCTTTTGTCGAAGACTGTGGCTATACGTCAGTATGGGACCAATTTAAGAAGGAACTCAAAGAGACCTATAAGCTGCCTACCTTCCCCATATTATATGCAGCTGACCTATTCAGTAAACTCCGTTTTGGTTGGGGATTCAAAGAAGCAAGTGCTTTGGAACAAGTCAAGAAATGCACACTCCCCATGCTCTTTATCCATGGGACAAAAGACCGCTATGTCCCTACAAGTATGGTCTATCCACTCTTCGAAGCCAAGCCAGCACCAAAACAGCTATTATTAGTTCCAGGAGCAATCCATGCCTATGCATATAAACAGGCCCCAAAGAAATATACCCAGACCGTTCGTCATTTTCTACAACAATACATCACTACCCTCCAGTGATGATAAGTGACTAAAACAAGCACTATCTTGCACTTTTTTATTATCTTTGACTGCAAACCAGTATAAAAAA
>Ga0055584_100007308_pt1 | contig 10836 bp, 11 predicted proteins | sample OSDHelmetaG_FD_58716 | JGI IMG/M metagenome (GOLD analysis project Ga0055584, IMG submission 58716) | Pelagic marine sediment microbial communities from the LTER site Helgoland, North Sea, for post-phytoplankton bloom and carbon turnover... | ecosystem: Environmental > Aquatic > Marine >...
GAACCGATCGTGTTGGTGATCTCGAGTTCGGGGTCGAGGTCGACATCCCAGGTGCGCCGGTAGTAGCCGGCGATCGCCTCGCGCAGCTTCGGCAGGCCGCGGCTGATCGAGTACCGGTGGTTCCGGGGGTTCTCGGCGGCCTCGGCGAGTTTGCGCACCGCGATGTCGGGCGACGGGATGTCTGGGTTGCCGAACCCGAGGTCGATCACGTCGTGGCCTGCATGCCGGGCCTCGATCTTCAGACTGTTGATGATGGTGAAGACGTACGGGGGCAAGTTCTCGATCCGGCGGAACTCCATGCCGTCGACGCTAGCGGTTCACCCGCTCGGCCGTCGGGGGCGTTGCGCCTAGGATCCGCTCATGAGCAAGACGCCCGCCGAGGGCAACATCTTCGTGGTCATCGAGATCCCACGCGGCAGCCGCAACAAGTACGAAATCGACCATGACGGTGGCCGGGTGTTCCTCGATCGTCGGCTGTTCACGGCGATGTCCTACCCGGCCGACTACGGGTTCGTGCCGGACACCCTGTCCGGGGACGGCGATCCGCTGGACGCTCTCGTGCTGCTCGAGGACTCGGTGTACCCGGGTGTCTGGGTCGAGGCGCGACCCGTCGGTGTGCTGTACATGCGCGACGAGGCAGGCGAGGACGCGAAGCTCATCTGTGTCCCACCGAAGGAGCCTCGGTGGGCGAAGGTCCGTGACGTCGACGACCTCACGCCCGAGCTGCGGTCGGAGATCCAGCACTTCTTCGAGGTGTACAAGGCGCTCGAACCCGAGAAGTACTCGTCGTCGCAGGGGATGGCGGGTCGCGAAGCGGCGTGGCGCGAGATCGCGGAATCGCGCGCCCATTGGGCGGCGCAGCGCTGAGACCGGCGGCACCGATCCGAGGCGTCAGGAAGACTCGTCGACGGAGTGCAGGAGGGCGGCACCCACGGCGCCGGCTCGCTCGCGCCAGTGCGCGAAGGCGACCGTGGGCATCGGTCGGAGATCGGGCTGGTAGAGCAGCTCCCGGAACCATTTCTTGATCGGGTCGAGGTACAGATCGGCACCCGCCGCCAGCCCGCCGCCCAGGACGAACATCTCCGGATCGAGCGAGTTCGTCAGGTTCACGAGCCCGAGTGCGACCCATCGGCCGAAATCGTCGATCACCGCGAGCGCGTCGGCGTCGCCTTCCCGGGCCGCCTGTTGCACCATCTCGCCACGGACCGCCTCCGGATCGCCGCCGGCGATGTCGAGCACCCGACTGACGCGGCGGCCGACCGCGGCCTCACGTGCCAGACGCGCCAGGCCCGAGCCGGATGCGTATCGTTCCCAGCAGCCACGTCGCCCGCACGGGCAGGGCGGACCGACCGGATCGACGACCATGTGGCCGTACTCGCCGGCGAACCCGTGTTTGCCCCGCTGGAGATGGCCACCGGCGACCAACCCACCGCCGATGCCCGTACCGAGCGTGACCAGCAACATGTCGGTCGCCCCCCGACCGGCTCCGTAGAGCCACTCGGAGATCGTCGCACAGGTCGCGTCGTTGGCCACGCGCACCCGCTGTGAGACCCGCTCGCCCAGCAAGCCCGCCACGTCGAAGTCGGCGACGCCGTCGAGGTTCGGTGCGGCGCGAAGGACGCCGTCGTGGGTGACGAGTCCGGGCACTCCGACGCCGAGTTCGTCGAACGGTCCGAGCTCGGTGGCCAACTCGGCGAGCGTCTCGATCAGCTCGGTGAGGCTACCCTCACCACGCGGCGTCGGCCGGCGGTCCTCGGCGATGATCCGACCCTCGTCGTCCAGCGCGATCCCGAGGGCCTTGGTTCCGCCGACGTCGATGCCGACCGTGCGACCGCTCACGCTTCTGCGAACGCCTTGAGCTCCCTGATGGCGTTGAGGATCCGACGCTCGGCGCGGCGTTTGACGAATCCCGGCAGTGGCACGACCAATTCGATCGACAGGTCGTACTGGACCGTTGTGCCACCGTCGCCGGTCGGCGTGAACCGGTAGGCACCTTCGATCGAGCGCTGGATGTCCCCCTTGACCATCGTCCACGCCAGGACGCCCGGGGCCAAGGAGTAGTCGTACCGCAAGGTGTAGTGCGTGCTCCGGCCGAGCGCCGAGGTCCGGAACTCGACTTGTTCAGGTCGCCCGGTGTCGTCGCGACTCGTGATCATGACGTCCTTGACGTCGTGGGCCCACTGGGGATAGCGCTCGAGATCGGTGGCGATCTGCCACACCTGTTCATGGGGCGCCGCAATGGTGATCGTGTCGGTTGCGGTCTCAGCCATGGTCTGCATTCTGCCTGATTTCTGTGGTCGAGGGTGGGAGCTTGGTCCGGGTGGCGAAGTTGCCGTGGGACGCCGCCCACATGCCGTTGAGCCCGAATCCGAGCATCGGGACGAGGAAGCCGACGGCGAGCGACGAGCCCGGGTTGCCGTCGGGCCCGTCAGGTCGAGCGAACGTGGTGACCGTGGCGATCAGAACCTGCAACAGGAGGGTGAGGTTCATCGTTCGCCGCACGGGGGCCGGGATCGCGTCACCCATGAGCAGGTAGAGCTGCGTCACGGAGATCTCATGGCTGCGGCTGCGTTGCACAGCGCTCCAGTAGGACCACAGGAACGCGAACACGCCGATCGCGAACAGGATCATCGCGGTGACGGCTCCGACCCACTGCGCGGTGGTCGAGAAGACCGCTGCGGCGTACGACGCGGTGACGGCGAACACCGCCGTCAGGGCCACGTTGGCTCGGATGATCAGATCGTCTGCCGCCACGATCTCAGGCTACCCGCGTTCGATCACTCGACGCCGAGGGCGGCGCCCAGCCGGGCCGCAAGCACGTCGTACGAGAATTCGTCGACGGCCCGACGGCGCGACGTCCGTCCCATCTCCGCTCGGAGCGGGTCGTCGTCGAGCAACCGTGAGAACACCGCAGCCGTGTCACGGACGGCGTGCTCGCCGCCCGGCGGGTCGACGACGAGGCCCGTCGAGCCGTGCTCGACCGCCTCGGCCGCTCCCCCGCTCTCGCCGGCGACCTGCGGGACGCCACACGCCGCGGCCTCCACGAACACGATGCCGAATCCCTCCTGCTCGAGGCCACCCCACCGTTTCCGGCAGATCATCGTGAACAGGTCGCCGCAGCCGAACACGCGTGGCAGGTCGTCGTGTCCGACGCGGCCCAGGAACTCGACCGGCGCGTCGAGGTCGGCGGCGAGCCGTCGGAGCCGTGTGTCGTCGCGACCGCTCCCGGCGATCGCCAGAACGAGGTCGGGATGGCTCGCGCGCATCTCGGCGACGGCCCGGATGGCGGTGTCGAAGCCCTTGCGGGGCACCAGTCGAGATACCCCGACGATGACCTGGCCGTCGACCGGCAACCCGAAATCGCGTCGGGCCTCAACCCGCTCGTCGGCGGTCAGCGGTCGGAACCGTTCGACGTCGACGCCGGGCGGGACCACGGTCGCCGGCAACTCGCGGCCGGCGGCTCGGTTCGCCTCGTCCAGGGAATACTGCCCCGCCGCGATCACGTGGCGTGCGTTGCGGAGCACGTGGGCGAGGCCCTGCTTGGTGCCGGGCAGGCGACCCGGCACGGTGACCTCCGCGCCGTGGAGCACGACATCGTACGGCAGGTCGAGAGACGGGCCGATCAACCCGAGTGGGACCGCAGGGTCGAGCACCACCAGTTCGGCGCCGAAGTCGGCGGCGAGTTCGTTCACCCGCTTGACCATGAAGGGGTGCGGGAGCAGCACCGGCTCGGGCACGCGCTCGATCCGATACGCCTGTTCTGCATCGAACTCGACCGCACCGTCGTAGGGGCTGGTGAGCACTGCGAAGCGATCGGGCGGAAGGCGGCGCCACCACTCCCAGAGCAGGTTCTGGATCCCGCCGATCTTGGGCGGGTAGTCGTTCGTGACGAGCAGATGCTTCATGCTCCGACCCGCACCGTGAGGCGTCGAGCGGCCCAGTCGGCGTGCTCGCGGAGGATCTCGTCATCGTGGACGCGGTACCGCTCGACGGTGCGGCGGGTTCGTTCGTCGCCACCGTCGCCCGTGTTGCCGAGCACGATCAGCGCGTTGCGGCGCCACCAGCGAGGATCACGGTCGGCGACGTACCAGCGGCCGTGTCGCTCCAGGAGTGCCTCGTCGCTCGCGTCGAGCAGGTCGAGCACATCGACCCATGCCTGCACCGCTTGGGCGCTGTCGTCCAGGTCGACACGGTGACGATCGCCGAGCCGGACCGCCGGTGGGCAGACCTCCTGACAGTCGTCGCACCCGTAGACCCGATCACCGAGCGCCTCCCGGTGTTCGAGCGGGAAGGTCCCGGGTCGCTGCACGAGCCAGGCGAGGCACCTGTTGGCGTCGACGACGCCCGGTGCGACGATCGCTCCGGTCGGGCAGCCGTCGAGGCATCGGTGACACGAACCGCAGCCGTCGGCGACGGGTTCGCCGACCGGATACTCGGCGGTCGTGACGACCGAGCCGAGCACGAAGAAGCTGCCCGCCCCGGGTAGGAGGATGTTGGCGTTCTTCCCGAACCAGCCGAGGCCGCCGAGGTAGGCGACCTCGCGATCGACGACCGAGTTGTCGTCGGCGAAGGCGACGGCTCGATGGTCGGCGCTCCTGATCCTGTCGACGATCGCTCGCAGCCCGATGCGCAGCGGTTTGTAGTGGTCGATCCAGGCGTAGCGCGCGACTCGGGCCTGGACACCGGGCGGACGTGCCGGTTCGTCCATCGCCCGGTACGGGCGGGCGGCGACGATGACGCTGCGAGCCCGTTCGACGGCACGCTGCGGGTCGGTCGAGCGTTCGGGATTGCGGTACGTGAACTCCATGTCGGCGTGAAGCCCTGCTGCCCGACGTTCGAGCAGCGCAGCACGCGCCCGCTCGAGCACATCGGCGGGTGCCACCCCCACGTGCTCGATCCCGTGGTCGGCCGCGATCGAGACGATCTCTTCCCAGGTCGGGAGCGGTGACGGTCGGCGCACGCTCCAGGTCTACCGTAGATCGAGCACGATCCGCGGCTTCGTCGACGCCCCATCGTTCCTCGGGCGTCAGGTGCCAGGTGACGGCGCCGAGTTGCGTGACATGGACCGCCCTGATCTGCTCGGCGAGGACCCGGGTCGGCACGCCTGCGGCCTCGATCTCGGGTCGAATCGATGTCGGGATCGCGCTCGACGACATCGGATCGATCAACACGACCGATCGGGACAGGAGTGCGTCGGTCCGGACGATCACTCCAGGGCGCCGGCGGCGCTGCTCGTGGCCGACCCACTTCGACAGTCTGAGCTCGCAGACGTCACCACGGGGCCCGGAGCACTTCGGTCATCGCGGCGACATCGACCATCTCGGCACGATCGTCGGCTTCGTCGGCCGGCCGCGGTACCCGTCTCGGAGTACCACACGTTGGTCGAAGACGTCCGGCTTCGTCGGTCAGTGCGGTGCGAGTGGCCTCGGAGCGGCGGCGTCCGGACGACTCGAGGCGCTCGAGCGCCCGTGGCGCACCGTCGAGCCGCCCGGAGAACGATCTCGCCACGACCTCGTCGGTCGACGAAACGTCAAACGTCAGCCGGCGACCCGGAACTTGAGGTCGGGCACGAGGCCGGCGTTGCCGAGGAGGCGGACGACCCGAGCCTGATCGAGATCGAGCACCAGAGAATCGTCGTCCTGATCGACGACGAACGTGACCACGCAGTCGTCGCACGCAGCGGTGCATCGCATGGAGCAGTCGTCACACGAGATCGACAGCGCCTCGGTCGAGTCGGCCAGGACGAGTGGCGTTGCCTTGGTCCGACGCTGCCGACCTCGACGGTCTGACCGGTCGGAGCCGCCCTCCACGCTGGGATCGTTGGTGTCGTTCATGTCCTCATCCTGGCGGCGGGGTGTCACACTGTTCCGATGCCCGCCCAGGACCACTCGTTCGATCTCGTCGTGTTCGGCGCCACCAGCTTCGTCGGTCAGATCCTGACCAGGCGGCTCGTCGACCGCATCGGCGTCGATGGTGACGTGTCGTGGGCGATCGCGGGCAGGAGCGCCGACAAACTCGCCCAGGTCGCCACCGTGACCCGTGCAGACGTCGAGCGCATCGTCGCCGACGCCGCCGACGCCGACGCGATGGCAGCGCTCGCCCGATCGACCCGAACCGTCGTCTCCACGGTCGGCCCGTACGCGCTCTACGGCTCGGAGCTCGTCGCGGCGGTGGCCGCCGCAGGAACCGACTACTGCGACCTCACGGGCGAACCCCAGTGGATGCGGGCCATGATCGACGCCCATCAGGCCGATGCCGTCGACAGCGGCGCCCGCATCGTGCACGCCTGCGGTTTCGACTCGATTCCATCCGATCTCGGGGTGTGGTTCACACAACAGCACGCGCTCGAACGGTTCGGTGAGCCGTGCACGTCGATTTCGCTCCGGGTCAAGGCGATGAAGGGTGGTGCCAGCGGCGGCACGATCGCGAGTGGCCTCAACCTGATCGAGGAAGCCCGCAAGGACGCCGAGCTCCGCAAGATCCTCGGCAACCCCTACGCACTCGCTCCCGAGGGCATGCGCGAGGGGCCGAGGCAACCGAACGTGACCCATCCGCAGCGCGACGAGGCATCCGGGCAGTGGGCGGCACCGTTCATCATGGCGGCGGCGAACACACGGGTCGTGCAGCGCACCCACGCGCTCCTCGATCGGCCCTGGGGTGACGGGTTCGAGTACGACGAGGCGATGCTCGTCGGCGCGGGCCCGCTGGGCGCGACGAAGGCCGCTGCCGTTGCAGGCGGCATGGGCGCCTTCGCAGGAATGGCGGCGTTCGGGCCGACCCGCAAGGTGCTCGGCACCTTCCTGCCCGGTCCAGGCGAGGGACCGAGCCCCGAGGCACAGGAGACCGGCTTCTTCGACCTCCGGCTCTACGGCGAGACGGCCGGCGGCCGGACGATCGTCACGAAGGTGACCGGCGATCGTGACCCCGGCTACGGGTCGACGGCCAAGATGCTCGCCGAGTCGGCCCTCGCGTTCCTCGAACTCCCCGCGGAGGACGTCGGCGGCGGCTTCTGGACTCCGGCGACGGCGTTCGGTGATCTCCTGATCGACCGGCTGGTCGAACACGCCGGTCTCACGTTCGACGTACTCGATCCGGAGTGACCGCGGACGGCCCGGGTCGGTCCGAGCGCCGGACCGGCTCGATCGCGGTGACATAGTCGGCGAGACGCGCCGCGACCTCGATCGCGGCATCGACGTCGTCGGGGTCGGGCGGGTCCCAGATCTCGGAGATCCTGCGCCAGCGATCAGCACCGAGGAACTCACCTGCGACCGGCTCGTCACCGAGTTCCGGCCGCCAGGTCGGCTCGCGTTCGATCAGCCGGCCGAGCAGAGCCTCGTTCTCGGCGACCGTCGGGTACTCGGCGTGGAATCCGATCTCGAGCGCCGGCTCACCGTCGAATCGGACCAGTTGGGCTTCGTAGTGCTCGCGGACGGCCTCGTCGAACCAGACCTTGAGACCACGTTTGTGCGCCGTTACGCGCAGAGCACCCTCGATCTCACCGGACACCATGCCCTCGAAGATGTCATGCACCTGATGGAAGAACGACCGCTCCACCACCCGCAGGGTATTGCCGATGCCGTCACAGCCGGACGTCGAACGACGATGCCGCGACCACCCGGCCGGCGACCTGGAGCTCGACAGCGTGAGTGCCGGCCCGGTAGGTGCGGGTGGAGGCCTGCTGGATCAGCCGCCGCTTCTCCAGCGTTCGGCCCCCGCCCGGTTCCAGGTCGAACGTCGTCCACTTGAACACCTTGGGCGAGGTGTCACCCGAAGCGTTCACGTGGTGGATGACGAAGTCGACCACCAACCGCTGTCGGGCGGTCGCCGTCGACCGGACCTCGGCGTGCAGCACGATGTGGTCGCCCATCTCGACCACCGAGGGGGTCACCTCGAAACCGTCGATCTCGACCCGGGCGTCGGTCGTGAAGCCCAGCACCGCGAGTGCGGCCGGATCACCGCGCTTGACCAGTGTGCGCAGCGCATGGGACACCATTCGCCGATCGGTCCCGGCTTCGTTCAACCACCCCGCGACGGTGTCGACGACGAGGACGGGATGATCCTTGGCGACGTCGTTGAGATGATTGGCCACCGATCGCCGCACCGTCTCCGACGGGTCGTGACGCAGCCGCTCGAGCAGCGCGATCCCGGGTTCCGGGTCGTCGACGAGCCGCGGCACCTTCATGCCCCACGGCAGCCTCGGGCGGGTCCCCTCCGACGGCAGTCGGCGAACGCGTTCGTCGTGCCGCGAGGTGAAGGCCTCGAGTCGTGTGTAGGTGGCGTCGAAGTGGTCGCGCAGGAAGGGTCGGACCGCGAACTCGCAACTCATCCGTTTGGTGACGTGTTCCATGGCGGCCAGCGAGGCGTCGGGGTGATCGAGGCCGAACAGTTCGATGACCGTGGGCAGCGGCCACGCCGCCCACCCGTCGATCGGGGGTCGGGCGCGTGCGACCGAGACGATGTCGGCCAAGGCAGTCGGATACTCGTCGTCCAGCGACGCACGGAGTTGCCGGGCGATCAACTCGATGCGGGCCTTGAGTTCGAGTCCACCGAGCTGCGGCGCCGTCCCGGAGATGAACGAATCGGCGTCGAACCGCTCGTCGACGGCTGCGAACCGGCGGGCGAGTTCGTCGATGACCTCCAGGTCGACAGAGTCCTTGAGCGGGGCCGGCACGACTCGGACCGTACTGCCCGATCGGATGTCACTCGTCGACGAACACCCGCAGGCTGCCGACGTAGTTGGAGACCCAGACCTGCCGCGTGTCGTCATCGTACGTGATGCCGACGGGGTGCACGCCCGAGTACACGGTCTGCAACACCGCCATGTCGGTGGTGCGCACCTTGCTGACCGTGCCATCGCGATAATTGACGACGTAGAGGCTCGCGCCGTCGTCGGCGAGCACCATCGTCCTCGGCTCCGTGCCCGTTCGCGCCACGCCGACCAGACGATCGGTGGCGAGGTCGATCTTGCGCACAGTGTTCTGGCCGTTGTTCGACATGTAGAGGAACCGGCCGTCGTTCGACAGCAGCAGGTGCCGAGGCGTCGAGCCGGCCGCGGCACCGATCGAGTGGACGACGCGCAGCTCGAGCACGTCGATCACGTCGATCCGGGCTGCGCCCATCACTGCGACGAACGCGTACCGCGAGTCGTGCGTGATCGCGACGCCTCGCGGGTGCCGACCCACGCCGATCCGTGCGAGTGGCGTGTCGCTGGTGGCGTCGATCACCGTCACGTCGAACCCACACCAGTTCGACACGACGACGCGTGTGCCGTCGGGCGACACGGCCAGGTGCTTCGGCACGGAACCGGTGGGGATGACGCCGACGATCCGGAACGTGGCGACATCGATCTTGTACACGTAGCTGTCGTCCCAGTTGCCGCGACCGCAGTCGTCGCCGGCGCCCGACCCGAAGCCCGGCCCGTACATCTTGTAGTTCGACACGTACACGTACCGACCGTCGGGCGTGAACGCCGCTTCGACCGGCGCTCCGCGCACGACGGCGCCTCCGGGAATGCCGAACGCGGCCAGGTCGACCATGTCGGAGATCGTGGCGACTTTCCCGCCGGCGCGATCGAAGACCGAGACGTTGTGGCGGTACATCATGCTCTGCGCGAAGAACAGACCGTCGCCCGATGCGACCACGCTCTTCGGCTGTAGCGACGCGTCGGTGACCGTGAACGCTGGTCGCAGCCGGCGATCGACCGACGGCGGGCCGGGCGCGGCGATCCGCTGCACGCGCTCGGCCGGCGACGACACCGAGGCGCCGGACAACCGATCGAGTCCTGCTGCGAGGGTCGACGCCGCCACCGCAGCGACGACGACCACCGACCCGGCAACGAGGTGACGTCGGCGCATCAAACCGAAGGTAGCCCCGTGAACGCACGGCCGTCGGGGACGAACCGGTGGATACACTCGCCCACGCGTCCGTGACGGACGTGACCCGGGATGTGGCGCAGTCTGGCTAGCGCACCTGCTTTGGGAGCAGGGGGTCGTGGGTTCGAGTCCCACCATCCCGACTCACCGCTCCTGCTGTCTGCGTCCCGGATGCACAGCCGGTCGCCGCATGGGGCCGCCCTCGCCGATCAGCCACCGATCTGGGTGAGCAGGAAGTCGGCCATCGCATCGGCTGCTTCGCCGGCTGCCTCACCACGCCATGGGTGATCCTGGCCCGCCACCCCTCGACGCGGTGTAGTGCCGTTCGTCCGTTCGCCCACGGCTTGGAGACACATCTGCCTGGCCGACCCGTGGGGTAGGGATATCCCTCCCCCACAGCAGGGTTGTCCCTCGCCAGGAGCCGGGCCAGCACAATTCCCCGAGGGCCTCGCTCGCGTGGAGAATCGCAGCATGGACCACCGATTCGCCGCGATCTGCACACTCACCATCGGCCTCGCAGCAGCGGGCGCCACCGTGCTCCCACAACCGGCGCAGGCCGCGATCGACCGGTCGGGCCAGACCTGCTTCTCCGTCAACGGCGATCCCGGCGACGCTGCGATCGTCAATCTGACACCGATCCTGGCTTCCGAGCCCGGCAACGGCCAGCTCATCTCGTCCGATGTGAAGTCCGACCCGCCGCTCGCCTCGAATGCGAACTTCGGACCGGGCACCGTCGACCCCAATGCCGCCGTGACCCCGATCGGCGCCGACGGCCAGGTCTGCTTCCAGAACTCCGTGCACTCGCCGGTCGATCTCGTCGCCGACCACCTCGGCACCGTCGACGCGTCGGCGTACACGCCCGCGACCCCTTCCGGCGCTCCCGACCGCAAGGTCGACACCCGCAGCAACCTGGGCGGGGGCGTCATCGCACCGTCGGGCCAGCTCTGCTTCGACGTCAACGGCA
>Ga0055584_100007309_pt1 | contig 10835 bp, 9 predicted proteins | sample OSDHelmetaG_FD_58716 | JGI IMG/M metagenome (GOLD analysis project Ga0055584, IMG submission 58716) | Pelagic marine sediment microbial communities from the LTER site Helgoland, North Sea, for post-phytoplankton bloom and carbon turnover... | ecosystem: Environmental > Aquatic > Marine >...
AAGTCATCCATAAAGCAGAAGGACAGAGATATAGTGTCACTGCACCCATAATAAAAACAAAAAAATAATTTTATTTCTTTGTTTAATTTTCAATAAATTTAGTTAAAACAAATAAAATATATGAAGTTGTAATAAAATTAATTATAAGTCCCATATATAATTTAAAGTTAACATTTTTCTTTATTTGTTTTACTTTACCTTTTGAAAGAGGATTAATAATATCTTTTGCTATTTTTTTTACTATTTGAGATATTAATGACCCCATCACAACTCCAATAGCTGCTCCCAATATATTTTTTTCTTTTATAAAATTTGAATATGCTCTAGTACCATATGGTGAATTATGTATATTATTAATTTGAAGTACCATTTATATATATTATACTATAATAAAAAAAATTGAATTAAAGATTCTTTATTAAATAATACTAATATAAATATGAACAATTTCAATATCCCATCAATTATTAACACACTCCCATCATGTGCTAAAAGCTATATTATTTCAGCTATCCAGATAAAAGTGGCTGGAAGATATCCAGAATGTTTTGAATAAGCATAAAAAGTATTTACATATATCATTCTTAATTAAAGGTGGTAAAGTTGTTGGTTCTTTTTCTCAGAGTGGTTTTTCAGGGAGAGGAAAACAATTTGATTGCCAATATGATGTAGATATAATACCATCTACTCATGCTGAAAGAGCTGCAATTTCATCAGTTCCAATACATAATCATAAACAATTAAAAAGATGCAAAATTTTTTCAATAGCATTTAGAAATATTGATAATAAAATTTGTGTACATCATGCAAAACCATGTAAAACATGTTGTAAGATGATGCATAAAGTAGGTATTACTAAATGTTATTATTCAGAAGCAAATAAACAAAAATTACTTGTATGTAATCCAAGTCATATAATGAAAGAAACTGATAATAGTATTGGTTTAAAGATATTAAATATAAAAAAGTATATGAAATATAAAGTTAATTATGTATTAACAATAAGAAACTTAAATACATTTAGATTAATAGAAAAGAGACAAAAACAAATAGAGGGTCGTGTCTGGAGAGGTTCAATTAGAACATTAAGACCTGGTATGGTTATAACAATAAAATGTAATGAAAATAATTTGATAGCAAGAATAACAGGTGTTACTAAATATAAGAATTTTTATAGTTTATTAAAAACAAAGTTAAAGAAAACTTTACCGAATGTAAATGATGTGAATAGAGGAGTTGAATATTATCATTCATTTTATTCAAAGAATGCAATAAATAAACATGGTATTGTTGCAATACATTTAGTTCCTTTATTTTAATAATTAATTCAAATCATCCATTTCAAATAATAATTTATGATCTGGAGGAGTTTCTGGTCTATCAAAAGAAATTCTATCTAATCTATTCATAGATTTATCATTAATGAAAAATTGTGTTTGATTATAGGCTTGAGTATGATCATGTACAGATGGTGGTAGATGAAAGAATTCAATTTTTTGTTCGCTTTTATCCATTTTATAATACCATAATATACTAATAAATTATAATTTCAATTTTAATAAAATTGAAATTAAATCATTTTAACAAAAATATTAGTAAGTAATTATGGCTACCATAGCAAACGAAAATACTAAAGCAATCTGTACATGTTCTATAACTGGAGAAATTATGATAGATCCTGTTACTACAAAAAACGGTCAAACATATGAACGTTCAGCTATTGAAGAATGGTTAAGAACACATAATACTGATCCTAATACAGGTTCTACATTACATGATAAAACACTTACACCAAATTATGCGATTAAATCAGTATGTGAACAATTGAGAACATCATCTAATATTAATTCTAGTTCAGAAAAAAAAGAACAACCTGAGATATCATTTACACCACCAAATACAACAGTATCATATCATACAATTAATGTTTCAGATACTCATACAACTATAGATGCACTTGTAACAATTAAATCACCTGAAGCTAATAATTATGGAACACATTACACAATTATGATTGATACTTCTGGATCTATGAATGATAAAGTTACTGGAAGAAATGATTCTGGTGAAAAAACAGATGACGGATGTACAATATTAGATATTACAAAACATGCAGTATTAACTTTTATTGCAGGTTTAAAAGAAAATGATACATGTTCCATATTTTCTTTTTCAAGTGAAGCAAGAATGTGTCTTGATACGCGTAAGATGGATCTTGGCGGAAAAGGACTTGCAAAAGTTCAAATAGGTGTTTTAGCTCCGAGTGGAATGACTAATATTCACGATGCTCTTACAAAAGGATTAGAAAAATTATCAACTCTTGCAGATGATAAAAAGAAATGTATGATATTATTTACAGATGGTGAACCAACTGTTAGACCACCAACTGTTAACCAACATAGTGATAAAGATGAGTCAACTTATTTTCAAAAAAATATACAAAAATTATGTATAGAAAAAAATATGCAAGTTCCAAATATATATGTATTTGGATTTGGTAAAAGATTAGATGCAAAGTTATTACAAAATATTGCATCTAAAACATCTGATGGACATTTTAATTATATTCCAGATAGTGGATTTACCGGAACATGTATTATGAATGCAATGGCATGTTCAAAACTAACATCAGGTCTTAATGGATCACTAATAATTGATAAAAGTGATGATATTACAATTCAAAAAATATTTGGTAATTATATTTTAGTAGGTAATGAAATAAAATTTGGTAATCTTCAAGAAGATCAAGAAAGAAATTTTATTATCCGTTTTAAAATTCCTAATGAAAAAGTATCTCAAATACCAAATAAACTAAATATTTCATTAAACTATATTGCTCCTCAACTAGGACCTGTTCGTATTGATACAGTAGTAAAAGAAATTAACTTGACAAATTATAAGTATCATTCATTGCGATTGGAGGCAATTGAACTAATACAATATATTTGGAATCAATATATGAATCGAAATTTTAATGGTGTTGAGCAAGTACTACAAGGATTTATTGAAGTTAACAGTAAAAAATTCGCTGATTCAGATGTTAGAGCAACAGGTTTGCTCGCTGATCTATCAGGACAAGTTACTGAAGCAATTTCTAGACAAGATTGGTTCACTACTTGGGGACAATACTATTTACCATCTCTGGCTGGTGCTCATAAAAGAGAATTGCCAAATAATTTTAAAGATGTTGGCATACAGCATTATAAGAAAGGAAAGTTTAATCAAATTATTGAAGAATTAGAAGATATTTTCTTGACAAAAATATCTCCACCAAAACCATCTAGAGTAGTATATTCATCTGGAAGTAATGGTAGACGTCAGCCTGCTACAGTTAGTTCTCAAAACTATCACCGATCAGCTGGTCCTTGTTTCCATGGAGATTGTATTGTTGATTATACAAAGGTTTCTGAACTTAAACCTGGACATAAACTAAATGATAATACAACAATTAAATATATTATTAAAACAAAAACTAACGGTTGTCAAAGATTTATTTGTTTGCCTGATGGATTAATGATCACACCATGGCATCCAATCAAATTTAATGATCAATGGGTATTTCCACAAAAAATTTATGAAGAAAATACTTTTGAAATTACTGAAAAAATTTTACAATGCGATTATGTTTATAACTTTGTTCTTGAAACAATTAGTGAACATAGTATGACTGTTAATGGTTATACTTGTATTACTTTAGGTCATGGTATTAATGATAATGAAGTTACACAACACGATTATTTTGGAACTCAACAAGTGGTCGAAGATCTCAGTCAAATGAATGGAGCTGATACAGGTATCATTGAATTGAGAAATGGTTGCTTACGTAGAGCACCTGAAATAGACTCTGATGGACATCAAAGAGTTGTTGGTATGATACAATAAAATTGAAATTTTTATATTATTAAATATTAATTAGTTAATTGATTATAACTGTTTGATATTATACTTATATTATGGAACTGAAATAGAACCATCTGATTTTCATTACCGATATATGATTATATCTACATTTTTGTGAGAACTCATTCTACATGCCAAAAAAAGGGGAAAAAGCAACCAAAGCAAAAAACGGAGACAGAAACTCAAAGAAAGGAAGAAGAGAGAGGGAGAAAGAAGAAATCAAGAAGAGAGAAAAAATCAGGAAAAGTAAACAAGAAATGTCTCGACAGTTTTATAGATTAAGTAAAGAGTTCCTTTATGGACTTAAAATTGGTGATACAATAAATATTGCTGGAAGAAAGGGCAAATTTGTTTTAATGAGAGGTCGAGGTGAGATACGAATTAGATTTAGAAAAGCCCACAAAAAAAATAGAGTCCCTCTCTTAAATTGGAGCTTCTGTACTTGCGTCGGTGAATATCGTAATTGGATTCTTGAGAATAATGATGGCAATAAATTGGTAAATAATATTTGTGATTTTCAGCCCTCTCATTCTTATAGTCCATGTGATTGTGATTGTGGCTCAACAAATCTTTTTGCTGTTATGATATATCAAAATAATTATTTTGGAAGAACAGGGGAAAATTGGAATCCTCGAGAATGGCCCTTTTCTTATAATAATAATTATAATCTACCTGTATGTACGTGTAAGTATTGTAAAAAACAAAAAACATTTGGTTCACCCAAGGAAATGAAACAGCTACTATCATCATGTTGTCAAACACAGAAAACAATTTCTTATGATATTTTTAAATGTGGACTATATAAATTACCGGAAGAGCTTAACCATTATATACTCAGTTACTTACCAGCATGTAAGTATGAATGTGGATGGTTTGAATCATCAATACACCACTACAATAGGAATCTATATCGTCCTTATCGAAAAAATCACCCCATATATAATCCTAAAATAGAATATTCACCTTCTGATTCATCAGAAGATGAGAAAGCCCAAACACATGTTAGATATTATGCTATATACTAATAACAATTTTCATCTATAATTTTATATTTGAATAAAATTGAAAAAAATAGTTTCTAAGATAATCATTAATGATTGATATATCTGATAAATTCCCTTATTTATAATAAAAAGACTGAAAAGTATTTTCATTTTAAATTATCGAATTTTTAACAATTCATACTTATTTTAGAGATAAACAAACTGACAACCGAGAACCGAGAATCATGAGTGGTGGAGAGAAGCAAGACTTAGCCTATGCGGCAGCATTCACCCCTACTACTACTCCTATTACTACTACTACGGAAGAAGCTCGAAAAGAGCTGGCATCCAAGAGACTAATCTTCATGGTCGATGGCACTAGAAGCATGGACCCTTCTGTTGCCCAAGTACGAAAATTGGCGGTCGAATTAGGTGCTGTTACATGTATGATAGGCATTCGTATTTACTACTGTATCTATACTGACTACCATTGGGATCAAAATCGACAGATCGGTGGTCCATTGGTAGAAGGTCAAAAGTACGTCGTTCTAGTTATTGATGGAAATCGTCCTTTCACAGATGTGGAACGAGATCTTAATAAATACTATAAGGCAGATAGAGAGCCGAACGGAGATAGTGATGAAGCGCAAAAAACAGCACTTCAGTATCTACTTCAGGAGGGATACCTTACTGGACCGAAAAATACTCTAATAGTTCATATGACTGATTCACTCCCACATGAAGATGATATCGGTATTTGTATTGCACGTGAAGGAAGTGGTAATAAAACAAAATCTAATGGGTATCATGAGAATAATGCTCTAAATAGTAAAGAATGGTCTCACAGGTGGGTTCCTATCTGTGAAGCCGTAAAATCTCAAGCTACTGTACTTACCTCATATGAGGTTCCAGAGTATGCAAGAGAATCTAATTCTAATGCAGACAACAAATATCGAGAAACTTATGAGAAGTTGGGATCAGTAGTTCTACGATATTTAACTACTGAAGAGATGAGTAAAATCATCCTTCATGCATTCGGTCTTGCTGAATCGAGTGAAGTTATTGAACTCCCACAGTTGGCGAGTCTTACTCTAAAAGACATTTGTAGCAGTGTTTCAGTAGAAAAGATGATTAGTACATTGGAGTACATAATTCCCAAGAATCCAATGCTCATTGTACTCAATCGTGTACTAGGCTTCATATGGAGATTCGTGTGTAAGCATAGAAAAGATCCAATATATGAGGATAAGATTACGATACTATGCAATAGTCTGTCAGGGCATACTGGATCCTTATCAAGACTCGGTCGTGAAGATAAGGAGAAATTGAAGAAGTTTATACAAGACTCTTATTCAAATAAAGATGCTATTGTTGAAATATTACAACCTTTTTGTCTCAGTGGTCCGCAGAGATTTTTTGTTATTGATGGTGAATCGTTCATTTCGCAGGATGATTTGTTAGCTATTACCCGAGGAGCACCAAAGTCTGCATGTAGGGCAGCAACAGCACTATTAAAAGCAATTGTAACCTACAAGGGTACTCTTACACCTACACGTGATAACTGCAGCTTTATACCTATCAGACTTTTCGAGGAATCGCCCTCAACTGCATTTAAATTGCTTCCTCACTTGTTGTTTCCTGGTATTGAGTTTGGATTGAGAGGTGCAATGATAATGGCTCTTTTGTCTCTTAAGAATGCACTACTACGAGAATATGCAGAGAATTTCCTCCTGTCATGTATTCGTAGACAAAGTTATCTATTTGACTTTAGTTTTAATGATTCTGGTAAACCGAATGTGCCAGAAAACTGGTCTGTAGGTTTCTTCTTGAACATTCTTACTGAAGCACAAGATTTGCTCGATTCAAGAACAGATATCTTATTACGAACTGAGATTCTTAAAATAGTACAAAAGATCATAAGAAATGCATGCGCAAGCGTTAAATGTAATATTGGTAAAAGACCAACTCTGTTTTGGAATGAAGAACGAGTACCTGACCACAAAAGTCTATGTGGTACATGTAATCAATGTCGATCAAATACAACATGTCCTGAAGAAAATAAATGTGGTCTATGTGCTTATTGTGATACTCCAGAAGGCGAAAAGGAATATAACTATGGGAAAATAGCTGCAGAATTTCCAGATAAGAATGAGAATCAATCATACATGACGGAATGCAGCGATTGTGCTAAGATGTATGCTGTATGCCATACGAAAGTACTTACCCAAAAACCGAAGTGTTTTTGGTGTAGGGATGGGGTAGAAACACCTCCAGAAAATGTTAATACTTGTACTCAGTGCAAAAGAAAATTCTGTGCACCTCTCGGTTCTACTGATGGATATGTTTGTGCTAGTTGTGAACATGGTGATGTACAAGTAGAAGAGTATGACACATCAGTACAAGACATATTCGGACATAATAATGTACTCGGTTGCACACCATTACTATTTGATAATATCCTGAATAAATCCCCCAAAAAGTATCTTCAAAGCTCTGAATTTCCAGACTTGGAGTGTTTACTTCCTACTCTAGGACCTCATCTACTTGATGGATATGAAGAAAGTGGTGCTAGTGGTAACGGTGAATGCAAGCGTCAAAGCAAGCGTCAAAGCAAGCGTCAAAGCAAGCGTCAAAGCAAGCGTCAAAGCAAGCATGATAGTATGAGTCCTTTGTTTGCAAATAATGGGAAGTACGAAATTCTAGATCCTTCAGAGACAATACGTAAACTACTAGAGGCTTTGAAAGGTACTGGTAAGGGAACTTGCAGTATCAGCTATGAAGAGGTTCCTCTAGACCAACTACTTTGCTGTGGTAATCCTAGATGTAACTATCTTATGAGTATAGATAGTTGGAAATCTATCTTCGAGCTAGTACAACCGGGTCATCCTGTCCATTATACGAATCTTTGCTGCCCTTTCTGTAGAAGGAAGCCATCTTATCCAGTTGTAAAAAAGGCAGCAAAGCACTTCCGAAAGTTAATTGGCCTTAAAGGTTTCCTTGATAGTGGTCGCAACGAAACTGACTGGTGTGGCTGGTGCACTGAGTGCAATCAGATCAAGGCAATGGCTCCCCGTGGTGGAGACTGTAATGCTCCTATGCCTACTACTACTAACTTCAAGTGCTCAGATTGTACTCATTCTACTAGATCTGATATGCTCCTAGCAGCAGCTGCAGGCGGTAATGATGGTGATCAAAAGCCATGCCCTAGCTGTGGTATTATGATAGTCAAGGACGATGATGGAGAAAAACGATGCTGGCACGTCGAATGCTCTTGTGGAATTCATTTTTGCTGGAAAGATCTAGAATACTTCGATAATGCAGATGATTGTTATGACTACATGTGGGCTACACATGACTCTATCGGCTACACATGACTCTATCGGCTACTGATGGTATTCCTAGCGGAATACAATAAAAATAAATAAAAACTGAGATGGTACTATAAGAACGACTGAGCTGGAGGAGTTCGACCCCATATAAAAAAGACCACAGTTACCTGTACAATATTTTCAAATATAATCTTATATTTGGAAAAAATTGAAATTTTAAGTGTATGGAGTACTCAAGATAATAATGCCTTAGAACTGTTAGATACTACACCGATATTATGGAACTGAAAAGACCCATCTGATTTTCATTACCGATATATGATTATATCTACTATTTTGTGAGCAACACACACACACCAACACACCCACACAAGAGCATGTCAAAAACCCCGAGTCCCCCCAAAAAACCGGAAGGTTCCGCTTCAAGGCAGGGAAGTCATCTTCCTAGAAGTTTGAATAATGCTCTTGTTGATTCTGAAGCAACTTTTGTGGCAGCTTTTGTGGCTGGTCTCATCGGGGGGTATGAAACCCCGACTGATGATGATACTCAGCGAGAGGCAGTAACGCCTGTCTTTCAGACTCCTGCCCGGCGCAGCGAGGAAAGGAAATGTCCGGGGGCACCTAAGCGCCCTCTCAAGAGAAAGGGCAAGCGCAAGCGCAAGCGTGATCGCAAGCACAACGGGCCAGAATCCAAGAAACTCAGGGACCCTAAAAATCCTCCAGGAGGTCCAGGAGGCGCAGGAGGTGCAGGAGGTCTGTTTGCTTGAGTATGCACGCAATTCTAGTGTTATCTAGTGTAAATGATTGAATCGTATACCTAGATAGTACCAAGATACAATATCAAAAAATCTTTTATGATATTGTAAAAAATTGAAAATATTTTTTGTAACAGATATCTTCTTAATCTAATTATGAATTATCTATTTAATAAACAAAAACAAGAACAACAAAAACAATTAAAAAAAATAAAACAAACACTGGTAAATTATGTAGGTGGGAATGGTGACTCCCCTATAGGTAACGATGGTTGCTAAATATTTAATTGATTCATAGCTTTTAATAGAGTACTTGTAGTCGGACGATTCTTTGGATTTATAGTAAGCATAGTTAGAAGAAGTGATATTATTATTTTCATTTCAGGACTATCATAATCATCTTTTCTATATTTAAGCAATAAATCTTGAATAGTTCTCTTTTCATCTGTTTTTAATTTATATTCATATTTATTTTTTTTACTTTTTGATATATTAAAATAATTCTTTCGATTAATACAATTATTAATCATTTTAATAGGTATTTCACCAATTGTATTTAAAATTTGATTTACATGATGTTGGTCAGTATCTCCTTCATCATCTTTAAATGGTCTAAATAAAATACGATCTGTAACAAATTCATATAACATACAACCAACAGACCAAATATCTATTTTTTGTGTAAATTTACAACCTAATAAAATTTCAGGTGCTCGATAATATCGTGTTTGTATAATGTCACCAATTTCTGCATAATCTTTATCTATAATAGTTCCAAAATCAGAAATAGCTATTTTTATATTATCATAATCAATATATTTAGGATCAAAAGATTTATTTGAATGTATTACAGTTTCATCACTATCTATCGAACCGACTGATTTAGCATCATCTGAATCTAAATTTTCTTCATCATGTAAAAATATTCCTCTATATACTAAATCTAAATCTTTTAATTCTTTAGTAATTTCTTGATTTGTCCAAACAAGAATTTTATTTTTTAAACTTCTTTCCTTAAATTTTTTCTTTACTTTTTCCTTTTTTAAATCCCAGTTATGCTTTTCACAATATCTAAGTTTCATTTTATGAAATCGTTCTTTCAAATTTAAATTTTTAAAAAACTTTTCTATTTCAATAATACGATAACTCTTTCCCTGCAATAATGTATTCTCAGGTTTGATATCTGTATGTATTATACCACATTTATGGATTTCATTTAAACCAGTTAAAAATTGTTTGGTTATTTTTAATATTGTTTTTAATGGTATATTTTTTTTATGAGCTTTAAAACTATCATATAAACTACCAATCATTACTTCATAAACCATAACCACATATTTCTTTTCATTCCATATATGTATAAAATCTTCAATCATATTATTGATATAATCAAAATTATTTTTTCTTATTGATCTCAAAAAATGTTTTTCTTCTAAACCTTCTTGATAATCACCTGAATTTTGAATTTTACAAGCTTTTAATCTTTTATGATTTAAATCATAACAAACCCATACGGATGAGAATGCACCATAACCTAATTTATCAATTAACATATATCTATTTTTTAGAACTTCACCATAAAATTGATCACCATTATATCCATGATATGCATCACCTTCTGAACTTGAATTTGAGTCAGACATTTTATTATTATAAATACATTTATTTTTATATTAAGTTTTTAACATAAATTTTCTAATAATTACTATATGGAATATAAAAACTCTATAGTTAGAATACTTGCTGATGATAATAACTTTAATTGGTTCTCACCAGATTTACATAATAGAGGTGGAGGATCAATTGGAACTGGTTTTATTATAGATTATAAAAATATGTTAATATGTACATGTAGTCATGTAGTAGAA
>Ga0055584_100007310_pt1 | contig 10834 bp, 9 predicted proteins | sample OSDHelmetaG_FD_58716 | JGI IMG/M metagenome (GOLD analysis project Ga0055584, IMG submission 58716) | Pelagic marine sediment microbial communities from the LTER site Helgoland, North Sea, for post-phytoplankton bloom and carbon turnover... | ecosystem: Environmental > Aquatic > Marine >...
ACCATGGCGTTAGAATGCCTAATAATTTGAGTGACGGAACCAAAACCGATTCGTTAAATCCCCATGGCAAAACAAGAAGTTTCAAAACGTCCGCTGAAGTTTAATGACTTTGATGAGTTAATTGCGGAGGTTCAATCTTTGGCAAATCACGGTTACACGTCGAGGGGGAATTGGACGTTGGGGCAAGCATGTGGTCACATTGCAAATTGGATGCGATTCCCAATCGATGGATTTCCAAAGTCGCCATGGTTTATGCGACTTATTTTTTGGGTTATGAAGATTACGATTGGCCCATCCATGAAACGCAAAATCATGAGGGAAGGGTTCAAGGGAGGGTTGCCGACTGCTCCCGAGACCGTCCCCGATGCATCGAGTTTCTCAGACCAACACGGAGTTGAAAAGCTGAAAGAAGCAATCAATCGCATCGTAGAGTATTCCGGTGATCTATTGCCATCGCCGCTTTTTGGATCCATGGATAAAGAAACGTTGATCAAAGTTAGCCTGTTGCATGCCGAGCATCATTTGAGCTATCTTGACCCGACGTAACCGGACTCTAGCTGGTGTTTAAAAATATACTTTGAGCGTTCGCTACGTTGCGTTTACTCTTCTTTCGGCGTTCCATCGAAATCGTACATTCGGTACGTCTTTTCCAAAACCGCGCCGGCTCGTTCGATCGTGCCACGCGAAAGCTTGTTGGTTTCAAGCACCCAGGACAATTCCGCGTCTTGGATTCCCCACTCCAAAATTTCGGGCACCAATCGATAAAGAAGGGCCAGACCTATCCCCCATTTTTGATACTCTTGAACCACATTCGTGCTGATCATACGGATTTTTTTGATCTTGCGTTTGTTCCAAAGCATGCGCATGAAACCAAATGGATACAACTTCCCGTCGATTGCTTTGATACGCGGGTTGTAGTCAAGCAGGGCAAATTGGGCGCCGATCGGTTTGCCGTCAACTTCGGCGATTGAGGTCATCTCAGGCGCGATCAAGTGCTTTAGACCTGCGGCTGTGTGCTCGATTTCACCTTCGGAAAGTGGCACAAATCCCCAATGGCCTTGCATTGAATTGTTATAGATATTCAGGAAGATTTTCAAATCGCGTTCGAAGTGCTTTTTGTCGATCGGACGGGTCTTGACGTTGAATCTCGAAATGGTCTCTTCGGCGATGAATTGGAGTTTTTTATCAAGCTTTGTCAGCATCGTGACATGACCCCAATACGCGAGAAGATCGTGAGCTTTCTGGAACCCGTTTTCGAGAATCAACTTCTCATAATAGGGCAGGTTATAGGTCATCATGAACGATGGTGATTTGTCAAAGGAATCAACAAGCAGACCGCATTCATAATTCATGCTTGGATTACTTGGCCCACGGATCAGGTGAATGTCTCTTTCGCGGAGCCATTTTTTTGATTCGTTAAAGAGCGCAGCGGCGACATCGGAATCGTCTTCTGATTCAAAGAAACCGAAGAAACCACGCTTTTCTTTTGTAAATTTATTATGTGCGTGATCGAGAATGGCAAGAATGCGCCCAACGGTTTTACCGTTTTTCGTGGCGATAAATGCCTGCGATTCGGCCGAATCATAAAATGGGTGCTTGGCGAAGCCGACGACTTCTTTCTGATTGCCACGAAGGGGCGGGACCCAAGCCTCCGTTTCCGCGTAGAGTTTCCACGGCAAATTCAAAAAATCTCGCTTTTCGCGGCTTGATTCAACGGAAACAACTTGAATTGACATTGGGAACGTCCGATAAAATAGGCGAATGAGGGCGTAACGGTGTTTTCGGCAATTGCCGTGTGGCTTCTCAAGGAATCTTTATTTTTGATTAATTTAGGTGCGGTTTGAAACAGGGCGATCCGACAAAGTGAAGTTTCGGGTCGCAAGCGTGAATTCAGGATGAAAAAAGTTTTAGTGACAGGTGCGACGGGCCTTCTTGGTAACAATATTGTCCGCCTTTTGGTGGATGACGGCGTATCGGTACGTGCTGCGGTACGGTCAACGTCGAATCGAAAACCGTTTGAGGGGCTTTCGATCGAAGTGGTCCCGATCGATTTTGAAGATGTTGAGTCTTTGAAGCGAGCGGTGGACGGGGTCGACGTTGTCATTCATTCGGCCGGGTTTATTTGGTTTGGCTGGATGAAACTTGAGGAGAGTCGCCGGGCGAATGTGGAATACTCCAGGCGTTTGGCCGACATATGCCGCGAGAAAGAGGTCCGATTCGTCCATATTTCAACCGTTGACACGTTGCCGGCAAGTGATGGCAAGACTCCCATTTCGGAGGATTCCACCGGATTTGAAAAGCCACCCTGCAATTACGTGGTATCCAAAACGGAAGCGGAACGTGCGGTTGAAGCGGTGATCCAAAAGGGACTTGACGCGGTAATCGTCCATCCGGGGCTTTTTTTGGGGCCTTGGGATTGGAGGCCTTCCTCCGGTGAATTGATCCGAGCGATCAAGAAGCTAGGGTATTTTTTCACCTGTCCAACGGGCGGAATCAGTGTCTCAGATGTGCGTGATGTTGCCCGCGGGACGCTATTGGCCGCTCAAAAAGGTGAAGCCGGGAGGCACTACATCCTCGGCGGCGAAAACGTTCATTATAAGCACCTTTGTCGCGAAATCGCTACAAGATGTGGGGTGGCAACACCTCGATTGCGAACTGGCCCGATCGCGTATTTGGTAGCATCTACGACAGCTGCGATTAATCGGGCCCGGGGAAATGAAACGCTTGTGAACACTGCTGCGATTCGCATGGCTCGGTATTCTCATTTCTATAGCAGCGAACGAGCGAAAGTTGAGTTGGGTTATCAATGGCGTCCACTAAACGAAACATTGGACGAAGCGATTGAGTGGCTATCGGCGAACAATAAATTGTGATGGGAGGATCGAGCGTCGCGGCGGTGTGAATAACGGATTTGTTTATTGTGAAATTGGTTGCGGTTTCCTAAAATGTGATTTTAATGTTTCACGCTAATTGCCGTTTGAACCTTCTTGCTTTTCTGTTGTCGTCCGAATATGAAATCTCTGTTTTATACGAAAAAGCTGATCACGTTTGACTCGGTCAGCTCACGTACGAATCGAGCGGTCAGTTACTACATTGAAAACAAACTGAAGAAGCATGGGTTTTCCACCGAGCGAATTTCTTATCTTGATAAAAATAAGGTTCGCAAGTTCAACATTATTGGAAAGAAGGGGAACGGTTTTGGTGGACTAGCCTATTGTTGTCATTCTGATGTGGTTCCCGCTGAGCGTTGGCATTCAAAGAAAAAAGGGCCGTTCCAACCGGGAATTGCCCGTGATCGGTTATATGGTCGTGGTAGTTGTGACATGAAGGGGTCGATTGGATGCATGCTAGAGGCCGTGCAAATGGCTTCTTGGGACGAGCTCAAGCACCCCATTTATTTCGTTTGCACTGCCGATGAAGAAATCGGATTTGATGGTGCGAAACATGTCGTCGCGAACAGTCAGATTTATCGCGAGATGGTAGAGCACCAGACACGGGCGATTATTGGTGAACCGACGTTACTGGAAGTTGTATACGCCCACAAAGGTTCCTTTGTCATCAATGTCAAGAGTAAGGGGATATCAGCCCACTCAAGTACACGCGATGGCAAGAACGCGAACTTGGCAATGATTCCGTTTCTGTCCGAATGTAAAAAGATTTACGACGAGTTGGAGTCAGACAAAAAATGGCAGAATGGCTTGTTTGATCCGCCGACGATGAGTTGGAATATTGGAATCAACGACCATACCTCCGCAATCAACATGACTCCAGCTGAAAGCCATTGCACGATCTACTTTCGCCCGATGCCGGATGTTGATTACCAACCCATTCTCGATCGCATCGAAGCATGTGCGAAAGAAAATGGATTATTGCTCAAAAAGAATCAATACGGCGATCATTTTGTCAGTGATCCAGAAAGCGATTTTGTAAAGTCGGCTATGGATTTAGCCCGACGACGCAAGGCACGTACGGTATCTTACGGAACCGATGCCGGTGCATTTTCGGAGTTAAAAGACAAGATTGTGTTTGGCCCGGGGAATATTGCTCAAGCGCATACATACAATGAATGGATTGCAATCGAGCAGCTTTCGGTCGGCACCCAAATGTATTCGAAATTCTTGCGTCATTTTTGTTGCGAATGATGAGTTTGAGAAACGTAACGTTCGGGAATTATGAATTGGAAAATGAAATAACGGTCAGGAAAGCGATCGATGGGGATGTGGACGCGGTTTATGCGTTGACGGTGCCATTCGTTCAGTCGCGGCAGTTGTTGTCGCGAACGCGAGAAGAAATTTCTGAACTGATGCTGGGTGGTTTTGTCGCAACAGAAATGCCTGGCGGCGAACTCGAATCGATTGTTGGATTTGCCGCGGTTGAAATCTATTCCAAAAAGCTCGCGGAAATTTTGTGCTTGGCCGTTTCAGAAACATGTCAGGGAAAAGGTGTTGGCAAGCTTTTGGTGCAGCGTTGCATTGATTTCGCAAATGAAAAGGGAGTGTTCGAGTTGATGGCGATTTCCTCGTCAGATTACTTCCTCAAGAGTTGCGGGTTCGACTACACATTGCCCGATCAGAAACGAGCGCTTTTTATCAATCCGACCCAATTTGGTCGCTAATACCGTGTGGCAGTATACGGACTTTTGGAAGTAAAACATCACGAATGTCTGATGACCATGACAGCGAATATGATTCTCTGGAACTTCGTGGTGTTCGTACGCATAATCTAAAGAATTTTGATCTCAAAATACCGCATGGGGAGTTTGTGGTGGTCACCGGCCCCAGTGGCTCGGGCAAGAGTTCGTTGGCGTTTGATACGATCTACGCTGAGGGGCGGCGTCAATTTCTCAATTCGCTTTCGTTGAAAGCGCGTCAGGCACTCCATTATTTGCCCCGACCGGACCTTGACTATGTCAATGGAATTCAGCCGGTGATATGCATCGATCAGAAAAAGGGAAGGGCGAATAAACGCAGCACCGTTGGAACGGTGACCGAGATTTACGATTACATGCGATTGTTGATGGCACGTGTAGGTGTTGTGAAATGCAAATCGTGCAACTTGAAAATCAATCAATCGTCGCGAGAAGAGATAGAAGCCGAGATCATGGGGCTTGAGGAACGAACCAAGGTTGTCATTCTTGCTCCCAGTCAAAATAAAACGGGCAACTTCCGTGAGAAGTTAAATGAAATACGAAAAGCTGGTTTCGTCCGCGTTCGCGTAAATCATCAAATTGCGGATTTGGATTCTTTTGCAGCGGTTGAGCTTGACGATGATACTCAGGTGGACGCGGTGATTGATCGTTTGATTGTCAAAGACGGAATCGAAGATCGGTTGGCCGAATCGATGCAGCAAGCATTAAAACTGGGCGAAGAGAATCTTTCAATTCTGACGCTCAAGGCCGACGAATCCGAATGGGAGGAAACGTCCTACAGTACGTTGTATCAGTGTGCAAAATGCAATGCAGAGTATGATGAGGTCGAAACCCGAACCTTTAATTTTAACAGCCCATTTGGGGCTTGTTCGCAATGCAGTGGATCAGGAATTCAAGAGCGTTTTTCGTATGACTTGGTTTTTGGGGATCCAAAAACGGCAGTTAGGGACCTGGAGGTTCTGAAGGTGTTGCCAAAACCAAATGCTCGCAAACGGCTGCTCGAGTTGGCGCCCCTTTTTGCGTTGTGTGGTTTTCAAGATTCCGATTCGATACAAACTGTCTCTCAAAAGACAGCGGGACTGTTTTTCCTTGGCGACTCGGATCATATAGGCTTGGCCGATGTTCTTGAAAAAGAATATGTGATTGCGACAAATGAAAAAATTCGAGATGTGTTGGAGGATTATCGTTCCAAGGTTGACTGTTTGAAATGCGGCGGTTCAAGACTTTGTGAAACGGCCAATAGTGTGCTTCTTGCTGAGCATTCAATTGGGGAGATCGCTTCGAAAACCATCGATGAGGCAACCGTCTTTTTCGATGGAATTGATTCTACGCTGGATTCCGAGCAATCCGAAATTGCAACGCCAATTGTCAAGGAGATCAAAAAACGACTGCAATTTTTGATCGATGTCGGCGCTGGTTATCTAACCATCGATCGGCGTGCCAACACGCTGAGTGGAGGTGAATATCAACGTGTTCGATTGGCAACCGGAATTGGAAGCGGACTGACGGGGGCATGTTACATTTTGGACGAACCGTCCATTGGATTGCATCCGGTCGATAATGAATGCCTGATCCGGTCGATAACAAGGCTCCAGAAGCAAGGAAATACAATTATCGTCGTTGAACACGATGCTTCGATTATGCGTGTGGCTGATCGCTTGATCGATATGGGACCGTCAGCTGGCCGGTTTGGCGGCGAAATTTTAGCAAATGATACTCCGACGGAAGTCATGAAGAATTCCGAATCGGTTAGCGGTGCATTTATTTCGCGAGGGAACCGAATAAAACGTGAAACGAAACGGTCGCTTGAGCCGGGAACGAAATGGCTTCAATTAACGGGGGCAACGTTACATAATTTGAAGGGAGATGTGCTCAAGATTCCAGTTGGCAGATTCGTTTGCATTACTGGGAAGAGTGGCTCCGGAAAAAGCTCGTTAATCCACGGTACACTCGTGCCTGCCATCAAATCTCGATTGGGGAATCCAAAAGAAGCTGGTCCATTTCAAGATTTGGCGGGATTGGAGTCGTTCGAACGAGTTGTAGAAATTGATCAAGATCCCATTGGCAGATCTTCGCGGAGCAATGCTGCCACGTTTTGTGGAATGTTCGACGAAATTCGAAAGTTATTCGCGACAACGAAAATCGCCAAGCAGCGGGGCTATTCTGCATCGCGATTTAGCTTCAACAACAAGGAAGGAGCGTGTTCGGAATGCGGCGGTCATGGAACGAAAAAGTTGGAAATGAATTTTATGCCCGATCTATTTGTGACTTGTGAGGCGTGTGATGGAAGACGCTATAACCAGGCGACGTTACAGGCCCATTTCAAAGAACGTAACATCGCGGATGTGTTGATGTTGTCTATTACAGATGCCCTTGATCTGTTTCGAAATGTTCCGAAGATTTCGATGCAATTGGAGGCGATAGAGCAGGCAGGCCTCGGTTATTTAAAACTCGGGCAGCCGGCGACAACATTATCTGGTGGCGAGGCACAACGGTTGAAAATTGCTACACATCTCGCGAGGCCAGGGCAGGGGACGACGCTTTACGTTTTGGATGAGCCCACGACTGGTTTGCATTTTCTGGATGTCGAAAGACTGTTTAAGGTTCTGGATGAATTGGTTGAGGCGGGCAACACCGTATTGGTAATCGAGCACAACGTTGACATGATTCGAGGTGCCGATCACGTGATCGATATGGGGCCAGATGGAGGAGAAAACGGGGGCCAGATTATCGCGGAAGGAACACCCGAAGAGATTGCATTGTGTCGCAATAGCTTGACGGGTCGGTATCTCAATGCGGAATCGGAAATGAGTGTTGGGAATTCAAGATGAATCCGTTTAGCACGCGGTTCATCCGCCCCGGTGCACGTCGTTATTTTTTTCCACCGAAGGAATCCATCACAAGTGTTCTTGAAAGGCTTGTTGAAAAACGAATCGTTCAGATTGTCGGACCGCATGGGAGCGGAAAATCGACTCTTGTTGAGATGATTTGTCAATCAATTGATAGCGAGTTTGCGAAATTTGTGATCCCATCGAGTTGCGATAAAAACCACGCCTTCAAAGAAGTTCACAACAAGATCGCCGCAAGCTCGCGGGACCAGCTGCTTATCGTCGATGGAATCGAGCAACTAAAGACGTCTCATCGAAGCCGAATAATTGCCAAATGCAGGAAGCAAAAGTTGTTTCTTCTGGTTACGACTCACGAATCGGTCGGAATCGATACGCTAATCGAAACGGCAACCAGCCTTAACGTTTTCAGGCAGATCGTAGATGACATGCTTAACGGGCAATTGGATTGCGTTGCGGGCGAGGCCGATCTGATTGAAATTTCCGATATCGAAAGGGCGTTTAAAAACAGCTTTCCCGATCTCCGCGAGGCCCTTTTTGAACTGTACGATGTATTCGAACGTCGCCGATCAGCGGTTTGATCTGCAGCAGAGTTATGCAGCTTGCTACTTCATTCGCTCAAGTTTGATGACACAGTCTTTCACCATCGCATCGGCCAGTTTAAATAGACTTTGATCGCCAGCGTTTAAGACTTCAAGCAATTGCTTCTTCTCCTGAACAAACTTCCACGCGAAATTTGGGTCGCATTCGACGATGCCGGTCAAATTATGGATCACATCCGCCAGTTTGACCGTTTTTGCTCGAACGCTGGCCTGTGCTGTATGCTTGTAATTGATGGCGATTCGGGTTGCCCGGTTGCCATCGGCACGCTGAGCGGGGTCGGTCAGATCATCGACCAATTCCCCGATGCCCGCGCCGAAATGCGAGTGGATTTCCGTAAGCGAAATTGGCGTGTCCTCCACGACATCATGTAACCAGGCCGCACAGATCATTTCGACATCATCAGTTACGGTCGTCACCAGTTCTGCAACTGCCTCTGGATGCACAATATACGGTTCATTTGAATATTTGCGCCGCTGATCGATGCTTTCGTGCGCGTTCTTCGCAAATTCAGCAGCTTTAATGATCTTCTCCGACATCATTCTATTTTTACTGAAATTCGGATTTTTTAAAGCCTAATGGACTCAGTGAAATACCGATTCATGATGGGATTTTTATTGACAGAACTGCGGTGAATTACAGAAAATAGCGATAAACTGAATATGGAGAGGGTTTCGCTTAGATGTGATACGCAGTTAAAACGATGAAGAGGTTTGCGTGAGAATCTTTTTCAAACACTTTTATTCTCGAAAAACCAGATTTGTTCCGGACAAAAAGGCATGAAATTATCTTGCGTTCATTGTGGAAACGATTTTGCGATCACCAGCGATCAGCTGGGCGGACGTGGGCGTTGTCCGCATTGCGAGAAAATCGTTGAATTTCCTCGTGGAAGCGGGCAAGATGATACTGAGTTTCGTTCCCGTCCGATCTCATGGATGGACAATTCAATTTCTGGATTGGGATCGATAGCGATCCATCTTATTCTAATGATTTTGATTGCGATCGTTCCATGGTCTGGTGGGAGTGATGGAGTCGGAGAGACGTATGAAGTCATGATCGGAGTTGCCGATTCCGAGAGCCTTGTTACCGAAGAGCAAGAGCAGCTTGAGCAGGAATCGCCGGCAGAGTCAACGGAAGCATTTGAGGATCCGTTGTTAAACGAATTGCCGACCGAGGATTCCAGTAATGATACGCTTGTGCAAATCGATAGCGCAAGTTTGTCTCCATCGGCCACGAATTTTAGTGAAAATGCTTTAAAGTCATCCAGTGCGTCGGGCGGAGGACAGGATTTTAACGGGTTGATCAAACAGCTAAAACGTGATGGGCTGGATATCGTTATTACGTTTGATAGTACGGGCAGTATGGGCGGTGAGATTGGAGTTGTTAAAAACAAAATTCAACGAATTGGCACCACACTGATGAAGCTGATTCCCAAGACTCGCATCAGCATTTGCACCTACCGAGACCAATCGGATGCGTACGTTGTGAAAGGAACTCCGCTGACCTCTAACCTAAATGATGTGATGTCGTTTCTGGATGGTGTTGATGCTGCCGGTGGTGGTGATCAGCCAGAGGCGGTTGTTGAGGGATTGAAGTGGTCCTTGGAAAAAAATTCTTTTCGACGCCGAGCCCGAAAAATCATCCTGCTGTTTGGTGATTATCCTCCTCATGAGATCGACCAAAGCCAATGCCTGGAATTGGCGACCAACTTTCGTTATCAGGAAAACGGTGTGATCAGCTGTGTGACTTGTCGGCGCCCCAGTCAGATGCCTGAGTTCAATGAGATCGCCAAAGCGGGCGGTGGTGAATCGTTTTTGACGGGAAATGATCGCGAGATCATGACTCAATTGGTTGTTCTCGTTTTCGGAAACAAACATCGCAAAAAAGTGATCGAGGCATTTAAGCTTTTTGAGCGATGAGGCTTTATTCACGCGGCTGATTGGGTGGGACTTATTCAGGTCGCGTAGGTTGTGCCTGCTGGAGGATTTACTTCACTCGATTTTCCGTGCCCTCCAATTCGTTGAGCGCTCGATTTAATACGCGGACCGTGTACTTGCCCTCAGAAACCAATTTGGGGCGATAGGAAAGATTTCGTTTCATCGCATCGATTACAGGCACGGCTTGTTGATCGATTTCATCTAAAACGTTGGCTGCGTGAACGCGCGCCCACTGCGACCCGTCATCTAAAATTTTCACCAAAACGGGTAATGCCTCTGCCGGTTTATCCATTTTGCAAAGCGCTCTCGCGACTGCGACACGAACGTTTTCTGATGGGTCGTTGAGTCGACTGGTAATTGCCGTTTCCGCTTTCGTCTTCGCTTTTTTGTTTTTGCCTAGATCGATGTTTCCGATTCCAATGGCGGACCAGTATCGGATACCTGCATCCGGATGTTCGAGGTTCGAAATCATTTCGTCAATTGAATCGATATTCTTTAGCGAGAGCGACGCAGCATCCCGAAGCCTGGCGATTTTGGATGCGCCATCCTCACCGGCAAAAATGGCATAGGGACTTCCTAGCTTTTCAGATTGCTCCCTGATGTAGGCCTCAGGGAGCAGTCCCGTGTCTCGCGTTTGGGCAACCCAGGCAAAATGAGCGTTACGCATTCGCTGAAGAGTTTGCTGATACTGGCCTTCGTTTGCAAGATTTTTCATTTCGTGAGGATCGTTTAACGTGTCATAAAGCTCTTCGACCGGTTTCGAGGTCGCCAGGAATTTCGCGACGCCAGGCAACGGAGAATTG
>Ga0055584_100007311_pt1 | contig 10834 bp, 10 predicted proteins | sample OSDHelmetaG_FD_58716 | JGI IMG/M metagenome (GOLD analysis project Ga0055584, IMG submission 58716) | Pelagic marine sediment microbial communities from the LTER site Helgoland, North Sea, for post-phytoplankton bloom and carbon turnover... | ecosystem: Environmental > Aquatic > Marine >...
ACCGTCCCCGCCCTCCGGCGCGCGGAACAACGACCAACGGCTCGAGGACCGAGTGCGCAAGACCGTTTTCATCAAGACCTATGGCTGCCAAATGAACGTCTACGACTCCGCCCGAATGGCGGACGTTCTGGCGCCGCTCGGCTATGGCGCGTGTGCATCGCCCGAGGACGCCGACATGGTGATCCTCAATACGTGCCACATCCGCGAAAAGGCGGCCGAAAAAGTTTTTTCGGAACTTGGCCGATTGCATCAGCTTCAAACCGAACGCGCCAAAGACGGTCGTCCGTTGGTCCTTGGGGTCGCCGGGTGCGTCGCGCAGGCCGAAGGTGCAGAGATTGCGCGCCGCGCGCCCTACGTGGACATGATCTTCGGCCCGCAGTCCTACCACCGCCTGCCGGACATGGTGGCGCAGCTTGCCCGCGGCAGTGGGTTGGTGCTCGACACCGAGTTCCCGGTCGAGGACAAGTTCGACAGCCTACCGGCGCCGACGCATCAAGCGGGCGCTGCCGCGTTTCTCACCATCCAAGAAGGCTGCGACAAGTTCTGCACCTTTTGCGTGGTGCCCTATACGCGGGGTGCCGAATTCTCCCGGCCCGTTAGCGATGTTCTTGCCGAAGCCAAACAGCTTGTGCGCCGTGGTGCGCGTGAGATCACGTTGTTGGGCCAGAACGTCAACGCCTATCACGGCGACGGCCCGACCGGCGCCCCGGTTGGCCTGGGTGAGTTGATCCGGCGCCTCGCCGGTGAGGTCGTGGGGCTGGAACGGTTGCGTTACACCACGTCGCACCCGCGCGATGTCGATGACAGCCTGATTGCCGCGCATCGCGATATCGACATCCTGATGCCTTATCTCCATTTGCCAGTGCAATCCGGGGCCGACGGGATTTTGGCGGCGATGAATCGGGGTCATACGGCGGCCGACTATCGGCGGATCGTCGATCGTCTGCGCGATGCGCAGCCCAACCTCGCGATGTCGAGTGACTTTATTGTTGGGTTCCCGGGTGAAAGTGACGCAGACTTCGAGGCAACCATGACTTTGGTCCGCGAAGTGGGCTATGCCCAGGCATTCTCCTTCAAGTATTCCCCGCGACCGGGAACACCTGCGGCCGCGCATGACGCGCCGGTGTCCGAGGCGGTCAAGGCGGCGCGCCTTGCTGAATTGCAGGCCCTCTTGGGCGAACAAACACGGACGTTCAACCGGTCCTTCCTGGGCAAGACCATGTCCGTTCTGCTGGACCGGCCGGGCCGTCATCACGGTCAGGTCGCTGGCCGGTCGCCATACTTGCAGCCGGTCCAGGTCGCCGCCAGCCACGACCTCATCGGCACGATTGCGCCCGTGGCGATCGACGACGTTTTGTCGAATAGCCTAAGCGGCCGAATTACCGCAGCGGCCCATGACGCGATGGGAGCACCCGCTGCCTAGTAACGTCGCTCCAAAGCCGGAAGCCCTTGCCGAGGGCGCGCTTGACGCCGACTCCGTTGTCATGACGTTCGAAGACAACCGCCTCCTGCCCGCCCTATTTGGACAGCACGACCGGTACCTCGCGCGCATCGAACAACGGCTTGGCGTGCGGTTGTCGTCGCGGGGAAACATGGTCGTTGTCGAGGGCGATTCGTCAGCGCGGGAGACCGCCAAAGCGATCTTGATGCGGCTTTACAAGAGACTGAAGGAAGGGTTCGACATCGGCCCAGGCGATGTCGACGGCGCCATTCGTATGGAACAAGAACGAAACACCGAATCGCTGAACCCGCTGACGATTCGCACCCGGCAACGCACCATCGTCGCGCGCTCGCCCAATCAGCAGCGCTACCTCGAACTCATCCAATCCCAAGACCTGGTTTTCGCATTAGGCCCTGCAGGCACCGGCAAGACCTATCTCGCGGTTGCTGCCGCGGTGTCGTCGTTGATGCGTGGCGAGCGCAACCGAATCATCTTGTCGCGGCCTGCGGTCGAGGCCGGTGAGCGCCTGGGTTTCTTACCGGGAGACTTGCGGGAAAAAGTCGATCCCTATTTGCGTCCCCTGTACGACGCGCTTTACGACATGTTGCCGGCGGAACAGGTAGAGCGGCGACTCGAAACCGGCGAAATCGAAATAGCACCGCTGGCCTTCATGCGCGGCCGCACCCTGTCCAATGCGTTCATCATTATCGATGAAGCGCAGAACACCACGCCGATGCAGATGAAAATGCTGCTGACGCGGTTAGGCGAGAATGCCCGCATGATCGTGACGGGCGATCTCACCCAAATCGATCTGCCGCGCGGCGAAGCTTCCGGTTTACGAGAGGCGACCGGAATCCTCAAAGATGTCGACGGCATCGGGGTTGTTCGGTTTGAGAAATCGGATGTTGTGCGCCACCCCTTGGTGGCGCGCATGGTCGAAGCCTACGAGGCGCATGAGAAGCTCGATAGCGACACCTGAATTGGCGAGCCCCGCGGACGTTCGGATCGACGATGACGGCTGGTGCGACGTGATTGCCGACCTCGAAACCGTCTGCCATGACGCGTTGTCGGTAGTTTTCGCGGTACTCGACAAACCGCCAGCAGGCGTTGGCTTCTTGTTTACCGATGATCGTGCAGTGCAGGCGCTGAACGCGACGTACCGCAGCCAGGACAAGCCGACCAACGTGCTGTCGTTTCCATGTGATCCATCGGCGCTGCCGCCGGACCAGCCGGCCTATCTCGGCGACGTGGCGCTGGCGCGTGAAACCGTCTTGGCGGAGGCCGCAGCGCAAGGCAAATCTGCTACGGCCCATAGTCACCACCTCATCATCCATGGCGCGTTGCATCTTCTGGGTCACGATCACGTCGACCCGGCTGAGGCGGAGACCATGGAAGCGCTGGAACGCGCTATACTAGCCCGCCTGGGCTACGGCGATCCCTATATTGATGCGGCCGAGGCCGAAACCGAATGAGCGAAAACAAACCCACACCCGAACCCGCGCCGATCCCGACCACGACCGACTCACCGTTGGTGCGGTCGTTGCGCAGCATGTTGCGCACCATCGGCATCGGGAACAGCGGTGATGCGTCCCTTGAGGACGATCTGCGAGAACTGATCGAGCAGCATCCTGACGGGGCGCAGATGGACAGCGAAGAACGCGCGCTGTTGCTCAATCTGGTCCAGTTTGGCGATTTGCGCGTCGGCGACGTCATGATCCCGCGCGCCGACATTATCGCCCTCGATCGCAAGACCAAGATCGAGGATGTGATCGATGTCTTCCAGCGTGAGTTTCACTCGCGCATCCCGATCTATCGTGATGCCCTCGACCATGTCGTCGGCATGGTGCACATCAAGGACCTCCTCAAGTATTGGGGCAAGAGCGACGAGTTTCGCCTTGAGGACATTGTCCGCGAGGTCATGTTCGTCCCACCGTCCATGCCGGTTGCCGATTTGCTGCTCAACATGCGTACCCGGCGACTGCATATGGCGATGGTCATCGATGAATATGGCGGGACCGACGGCCTGGTGACGATCGAGGACTTGGTCGAATCTATCGTCGGCGACATTGAAGACGAACACGACGAAGACGAGCTCGAGCTGATCGTCGAGGTGAATGCCGACGTTCTTGAGGTTGACGGTCGCGCCGCGTCGGTCGATGTCGAGGCAAAGCTCCAAGTCGACCTCCTCCCTGCCGAGCAGGATGAAGAGGTCGAGACCATCGCAGGTGTTGTGGCGTCGCTGGCAGGTCGCGTGCCGCAGCGTGGCGAAGTGATCCTGCATCCGCACGGGGTCGAATTTCAGGTCCTTCAGGCGGACGCGCGGCGCATTCGTCGATTACGCATCACGCGGGTCGCCAAGCTCGAAGACATTGGGGACGTCGGCGCGTGATTGCGCGCTTCGCCGCCGCCGTTGCGGCGCGGCGCGGCCTACGCCGTTACGGATTGGCAGTGGTCCTCGGCGTTCTGGCCGCGGGCGGGTTGGAGCCGCTTAGTCTTTTTCCACTCCTGATCGTCGCTTTTACCGGTCTCATTTGGCTCCTCGACGGCAGCGAGGATGGGCACACCACGTTCTTGATCGGGTGGCTTTTCGGCTTCGGCTTCTTTGTCGCCGGTGTGCATTGGATTGTGTTTCCCCTGCTGGTCGATGCCGGGCGGTTCGCCTGGATGATCCCTTTCGCCTTGATCTTGCTCCCAGGCGGCCTTGCGTTGCTCATTGGGATCGCAACATGGGCCGCGGCCCGTCTCGATCAATCCGGTGGCTTTCGCATCTTGGCGCTGGCGGTAGCCTGGGCTGCGGCGGAATGGATCAGGGGGCACCTCTTCACTGGCTTTCCTTGGAACCTCGTCGGTTACACCTGGATCGATGTTGCGGCGGTGCTGCCGGCTGCGGGCCTCATGGGTGTTTACGGATTGTCCTTGCTCACGGTCTTTGCCGCGGCGTCGCCTGCGGCATTGGCGGGCCGTGCAGCGCGTCCCGGTACAGCCGCGCCACTGGCCTTGGCGGTCGTGATGTTTGGTGCACTCGGCATTTACGGTGCCTTGCAGCACGCGCCACCCCCACAGACCGACGACACAACGCTTCGCCTACGAATCGTCCAAGCCAACATCGCGCAGAAACTGAAATGGGATGCGGGCGAACGGGAAGAAAATTTGTTGCGTCATGTGCAACTCAGTCGAACACCAGGCCACGAAACACGCGATCTGATCATTTGGCCGGAGACGGCATCGACGTTCACTGTGCGCGAGGGGGCGGCAGTGACCCAGGTGATCGCGCGCTCAGTCTCGGGCGGAACCCGCGTGTTGACCGGCGCCCCGCGCGTGACCGGGGCGGGCGATACATTTCGGGCCTTCAACAGCTTGGTCGCCGTGGACGGGCAAGCCAATGTCGAGGCCAGCTACGACAAGCACCATCTTGTTCCGTTTGGCGAATACCTGCCGTTGCGCGGCATCCTGGCGCAACTCGGGATCGACAAGATCGTCCAAGGCTCGCCCGTCGATTTTTCACCCGGTGCGGGCGTGCGCACCGTGCAACTCGCGGGGATACCGGGGTTCAGTCCCCTGATCTGCTATGAGGCCATTTTCCCGGGTGCCGTTGCCACCGATCGCGACCGTCCGGCCTGGCTCCTCAGCATCACCAACGACGCTTGGTTTGGCCCCGGCGCGGGCCCGGCCCAACACTTCGCCATGGCCAGGATGCGCGCTGCCGAGGAGGGATTGCCGCTTGTCCGTGCCGCGAACACGGGCATCTCGGCGGTGGTTGATTCGCTTGGTCGGGTTCAGGATCAGCTGGGTATCGGCCAGCGCGGTATCATTGACGCCGATCTGCCAATGGCGCGGGCCCCAACGCTGTATGCCCGGTTTGGTGATTTGATCTTCTTTTCGCTTTTGGCGCTGGGCGTCATGGTGCTTTTGGCCCGTCGCTGGCGCCTTCAATAACCCCTGCAAATATGCATATGAGGGGCAGTTTTGTTGACGCTCAACAAATGTCCGGTCATCTTGCGCAACCGCAGCGGGAAAGCCGCGATAGATAAGGTATTAGCCGCCCGAAAAATGCTCGCTGGCGGCTTGACGTTCACGAGGAGTGGTGATGCCCCCTAGAGCAAAATCCGATACTGGCCGGCCAGATCCCGTTGACTCTCATGTCGGCAGTCGCGTGCGTCTTCGGCGCACCTTGCTGGGCATGAGCCAGGAAAAGCTGGGCAACGCTGTGGGTCTCACCTTTCAACAGATTCAGAAATACGAGCGCGGGCTCAACCGGATCGGGTCCAGTCGTCTGTATCAGTTCAGCAAAGTGCTTGATGTCCCGGTGGCGTTCTTTTTCGATGAAATGCCCGGCGATATGGGCTCACAGCCATCGCTGGCCAGCCAAGTTCAGCAGGCGACCTACGACGAAAACATGTCGCGGCGCGAAACGCTCGAATTGGTCCGCGCCTATTACAAGATCGACAATCGCAACACCCGCAAGCGTATTTACGAACTGGTCAAGGCGGTTGGCGCCGGCGAAGCGCCCGCCACAGAGTAGCGACGCCGCCCGGCGGCACTTGACCCGCCCGCCAAACTTTTCAATAAATCAGGCCCGCCGCCGCGCGTCCGCACCTAGGACTGTGCGCCATGCCCATTACCAGTCAAATTCCGGGGATCCCTGATGACACGATCAAGCTACCTGTTTACGAGCGAGTCCGTTTCCGAAGGGCATCCCGATAAGGTCTCCGACCGGATTTCTGATGCCGTGGTCGACGCTTATCTCGCCGCCGATCCGGGGTCGCGGGTCGCGGCCGAAACGCTGACCACGACCAATCGCATCGTCCTGGCCGGCGAAGTACGCGGACCAGCATCGGTGCTCGACCAAGTGGAACAGATTGCCCGGGATTGCGTCCGCGATATTGGCTATGAGCAAGACGGCTTTCACTGGAAAGACGCGTCGGTCGAGGTCCACCTTCATTCTCAGTCTGCCGATATTGCGCAAGGCGTTGATGCCGCCGGCAATAAGGATGAGGGCGCCGGCGACCAAGGCTTGATGTTCGGCTATGCTTGCGACGAGACCCCGTCCCTGATGCCGGCCCCGATTCACTATTCGCACAGGATCTTGCGCGATATGGCCGCGGCCCGTCATGCCGGCAAGGAGAAGGGTCTAGGTCCGGATTCCAAGAGCCAGGTGACGCTGCGCTACGAAAACGGCAAACCGGTGGGCGCCCAGTCCGTCGTCGTCTCCACCCAGCACACCGAGGGCCTGTCGCAAGAGGATATTCGCGAGATCGTCCGTCCCTATGTCTTGGGCGCCCTCCCCGAGGGGTGGATGTGTGGTGAGGACGAGTTTTATGTGAACCCCACCGGTAAATTCGTGATCGGTGGTCCGGATGGCGATGCTGGCCTGACCGGCCGCAAAATCATCGTCGATACCTATGGCGGTGCCGCGCCTCACGGTGGCGGCGCGTTCTCGGGTAAAGATCCGACCAAAGTCGACCGCTCGGCCGCCTATGCGGCTCGTTATCTTGCCAAAAATGTGGTGGGCGCGGGGCTAGCGTCGTGGTGCACCATCCAGATCGCCTATGCGATCGGCGTCTCAAAACCGCTCTCGTTCTATGTCGACCTTGGGGGCGACAATGGTGTCGATGCGGCGCAGCTTGAGAAAGTGCTGCCCGATGTGATGGATCTCAGCCCGCGTGGGATTCGCGAACATCTCGGTCTCAGCCGACCGATCTACGCCCGCACCGCCGCCTATGGCCATTTCGGGCGCGAACCGGATGCTGATGGCGGTTTTTCCTGGGAACGCCTGGACCTCGTCGACGCGATCAAGTCGGCGCTCGGTTAGGCCGCAGCCAGGGGTGGGACACGCCCCGGGCACCAAGCCCACCGATCGGCCCCATTTCTACGGTCGCCGCCGCGGTCATACGCTGGGTCCGCGACGGCGGGCCCGGCTGGAGAGCATTCTCGATCGGTTCGGGATTGACGTTGGTGACATCCCTGATGGCGATCCGGCCAATTTGTTCCCGCCGGCCACGCCCCTATGGCTCGAAATCGGTTTTGGCGCGGGCGAGCATCTCGCGGCCCAGGCCGCGACCCACCCCAATGCCGGCCTCATTGGGTGTGAACCGTTTCGCAATGGGGTGGCCACCCTGGCGCGGCTGATCGACGAGGACGATCTCACCAACATTCGGATTTTTCACGAAGATGTGCGGCTGCTGATGCCGACCCTCGCGCCAGCCGTTTTTGACCGGGTTTTCTTGCTTTTCCCGGATCCCTGGCCCAAATCCCGGCACCATCGCCGACGGTTCGTGAACTCCGAAAACCTCGATCATCTTGCCCGACTCATGAAGGACGGGGCCGAGCTCCGGTTCGCTAGCGACCATGCCGACTATTGCCGCTGGGCGCTGGAGCGCCTGCGGGCCCATGGGGCCTTTGAATGGAACGCGCGGCAGGCCTCGGATTGGCGGGAACGGCCCACGGATGCAACCGAAACCCGATTTGAGCACAAGGCCCTTGAAGCGGGCCGCCAGCCGATCTACCTCAGATTCGTGCGCCGCCCCCGGGCCGCCCAAGGGGCTTGAAGCGGGGCAGAATCACCCTATTATCTGGCTCACAATAATAACTGCCTGCGCCAGCGGGCCACGGAGTGGGCGGAAGCCCACTTTTTTATTACCGGAGCACCACCTGTGCCCGTCCGAAAGGTCGAAGAGATTATAAAGGTCGAAGAGATTATTACGCCGTCGCTTGATGCCATGGGCTATCGGGTTGTTCGTGTGCGCCTTACCGGTGGCGACGAAACGCCGACGCTGCAGGTCATGGTCGAGACCAAAGACTCGCAGGAACGCCAGTTGCTCGACGACGGCGGGATCACCGCCGACCATTGCGCCGACGTCAGCCGCACGATTTCCGCCTTGCTCGACGTCGAAGACCCGATCCCCAGCGCCTATGTTCTGGAGGTCAGTTCACCCGGTATTGATCGGCCTTTGGTCGGCACCGATGATTTCACGCGGTTCGCCGGTTTTGATGCCCGCGTCGAGGCGCGCCATCTGGTGGATGGACGCAAGCGCTTCAAGGGTAAGTTGCTTGGGGTCGAATCTGACGGTGTGCAGATCGAAACCGATGCTGGCACGTTTTCCGTTCCGTTGGCCGATGTTGCCAACGCCAAACTTCTAATGACCGACGACCTCATAAAACAGACCGCCTTGGCGCGGCCGCAAGGGTAGAGACGATGAGCACAGCAACAGCGGCTCCGGTGACGAGCCAAAACAGAATTGAACTTCTTCAGATTGCCGACGCCGTGGCGCGCGAGAAGGTTATCGAGCGCGACACCGTCATTCTTGCGATGGAAGAAGCAATTCAAAAAGCGGCGCGTTCGAAGTACGGCATGGAGAACGACATTCGCGCCGAGATCGATCGCACGACCGGCGAGATCAAGATCTTCCGTTGCACCGAGGTGGCCGAAGAAGTTGAAAACGACGCCACCGAAATCAGTCTCGTCGCGGCGCGCGAACGCAACCCGGATGCGCAAGTGGGCGACATCATCGCCGAACCGCTGCCGCCGATCGATTTCGGTCGCATCGCCGCGCAAACCGCAAAACAGGTCATCGTTCAAAAGGTACGCGAGGCCGAGCGCGAACGTCAGTACGAAGAGTACAAAGACCGCATCGGCGAAATCGTCAACGGCATCGTCAAGCGCGTCGAGTACGGCAACGTCACCATCGATTTGGGTGGCTCGGAAGCGGTCATTCGTCGGGACGAGGTATTGCCGCGGGAGAATTTTCGTCAGGGCGACCGGGTGCGGGCCTATATCTACGATGTCCGGCGCGAGCCTCGTGGGCCGCAGATTTTCCTTTCCCGGACTCACCCCAAATACATGGCGATGCTGTTCGCCCAAGAGGTGCCTGAGGTTTACGACGGCATCATCGAGATTAAATCGGTCGCGCGTGATCCGGGCAGCCGCGCCAAAATCGCCGTGATGTCGAACGATTCCGGCATCGACCCGGTCGGCGCCTGCGTCGGTATGCGCGGCAGTCGCGTCCAGGCCGTCGTCAACGAACTCCAGGGCGAAAAGATCGACATCATTCAGTGGTCACCGGACGACGCGACCTTCATCGTCAACGCCTTGGCGCCCGCCGAAGTGAGCAAAGTGGTGCTGGACGAAGAGACCCGGCGGATCGAAGTCGTCGTGCCAGACGATCAACTGTCCTTGGCCATTGGCCGTCGCGGTCAGAATGTTCGTTTGGCCTCGCAACTCAGCAGTTGGGACATCGATGTCCTGACCGAAGCTGAAGAGTCGGAACGGCGCCAGGAAGAATTCCGTCAACGCAGTCAGCTGTTCATCGACACCCTTGATGTCGACGAGATGATCGCCCAACTGCTGGTGACCGAAGGGTTCTCGACGGTGGATGACGTCGGCACCGTCGACGTGAGCGAAATCGCTTCTATCGAAGGGTTCGACGAGGACATTGCCGGCGAACTTCAAAGCCGGGCGCTGGCGTTTATCGAACAGCGCAACCGCGATCTCGACGATCGTCGCAAAGAACTCGGTGTTACGGATGACATCGCGGCCATCGAAGCGCTCACGCTTGAAATGCTGGTGACGCTCGGCGAAGCGGAGGTGAAGACACTCGATGACCTCGGCGACTTGGCGGGCGACGAGTTGATCGAAACCTTGCCCGATGCCGGGTTCACCGAGGACGAAGCCAACGCCATCATCATGGCGGCGCGCGCGCATTGGTTTGACGATGAGCCTGCCCCTGAAGGCGAGGCCGAGGCTGAAACAACTGAAACGGAAACGGCTGAATAATTTTGACTCACGCAACCGCCACCTCCGAACCCAAAGGCGATCCGCAGCGGCGCTGCCTATCGACTGGGGAGGTGCGTCCGAAAGACGCGATGGTGCGGTTCGTGGTCGCGCCCGATCGCACGGTCGTGCCGGATGTCGCCGAGCGGCTGCCGGGACACGGGTATTGGGTAACGGCAACGCGGGACGCGCTGTCGGGCGTGTTGCGGCGCAAGCTATTTGTCCGCGCCGCGCGGCGGGAAGTGGGCGCTGACCTCACGTTGGTGGATTTGGTCGAGGGCCAATTGCTGCGGCGCACCGTGGATATTCTCGCGATGGCGCGCCGGGCGGGTCTTGTCGTTTCCGGATTTGAAAAGGTCCGCGCCGGTATCCGAGAGCAAAGCGTGGCCGCTGTGATTACCGCCGCCGACGCCGCTGAGGACGCGGTTCGGAAGATCGCCGGCCCGGCGAGCGGGCTGGCCAAGGTGCGATGCCTCGCCGCCGCAGAAATCGGTTTGGCTTTCGGTCGAGAAAATGTGGTACATGCTGCCCTGCGTCCCGGGGCTTTGACGGATCGATTCCTCCGTGAAGCCCACCGTTTGGAAGGCTTCCGCCCTGTGGACAGCGTGATCAAGGCCTGATTG
>Ga0055584_100007312_pt1 | contig 10833 bp, 8 predicted proteins | sample OSDHelmetaG_FD_58716 | JGI IMG/M metagenome (GOLD analysis project Ga0055584, IMG submission 58716) | Pelagic marine sediment microbial communities from the LTER site Helgoland, North Sea, for post-phytoplankton bloom and carbon turnover... | ecosystem: Environmental > Aquatic > Marine >...
GCCATCATCGGCCTGTTAGACCCTCATAACATATGGATCAGAAAATGGGGAGCATGCCAACACATTCTTTGTGTGTGAATAGAAGTCATGACTTGCATTTAAAGCAGTGAGGGTTTGTCCGCGAATCTCACCAATTTTATCAGCAAGTAGCATCTCAAAACCTTTGGTTTTAAGGAATAGAATCCAATAGTGCTTGAACTTCCGAGATATTGGATTTGACTGACAAACTGATCACCACCACAGCAGGTTGACCATCCAACGAAATCGCATCTCGTTCAACGCTATACACGATATGTTTTTCGTCTAAACGATGTTTCACTTTCGACAGTTTGTCGACTGGAACCATGAAATATGGATTTCCTGTTCCATAGTCATGAACGACAATTCGTTCTTTGGTTGTCCCGTCTTTCATATGATGCTCCACACTGAAACTCAGAATTACTTATTATACCAAAATCCTCCCCACAATCAAAAACAGATCAACAGACATTGGGCCCAAGTCAGTGATTCACTATCAGACGGTATATATAGAGAAACGGGCTCAATTCGCGTTGGGAGTCAGTTTGAGATCGGGGAACAGGCTGTTTGCCTTTTCACGATACTCTGTCGCAGCGTCGGTTTGTCCGAGCGATTCCAGTTCGTCTGCTTTTCTCAGAAAAGCCTCCGCGACGGTGGGATCAAGACGCTTGGCCGAGTGGAAGTCTTTCAAAGCCTCGTCGATTTTATCCAGCTTTAGAAATGCTTCCCCTCGCAGAGAGTAGATCGGTTGTGCTGCGTTCAGCGAAAGTGCACGCGAGCAGTCATCAATGACCAAATTGTATTTTTCCAGCTCGAAGCGTGATTTTGCTCGACCATACCAAGCTTGCGGCAGATTATCGTTGAGCTGGATCGCTCTATCGAAGTCCAGTAGTGCGGCTTTGAATTGACCGTCACGAAACGCCAACTCTGCGCGGGCCAAGTACCCGATGGCATTCGCGGGTTGACGAGAGATTTGTTGATTCACCAACGAACGTTGCTGGAGTTGCTGCCATTGTTGAGAATCACTGAATGCTTCGGTTTTCATTCCCAGTTTCAAATAAGCCATTCGACGATGCTCAAAATATTTGGGGTTCTTCGGTTCGAGCATGATACATTTTGTGAAGTTGGCGACAGCTGATTCATAGTCTTCTTTTTCATAGTCAATCAGTCCACGATTGTTGTGTGCATTGACGGCATCGGGATTGATTTTCAAAGCGGCATCGTAATCGGCCAGTGCTTTGTCAAACTGCTTGAGTTGATACGCGGCAAATCCACGATTGATGAGTGCGTCTACATAATCGGGTTTAATCTTAATTGCGGTTGAGAGAGTCTTTCGTGCCTTGGTGAGTTCACCCGCAGTAATTTGAATCAGTCCCAAATGATTCCAGGCCGCAACGAATTCGGGGTCAATTTTGACAGCCTGTTCGATATGTTGTTGTGCGGTTTCTATTTCTCCCATTGAAAACAGATAGAAACCGACTTCGTCCTGGAGTTGTGCATTCGTCGGATCGAGTCGAACTGCTTGCGTGTAATCGGTCATGGCTGAAGACGACTGACCTGTCTTTTGATGCAGGATGGCACGAATACGATACAGGGAAGAATTCTCGGGATGATTCACCATCGCACGGGAAATGACATCCATCGCCTGCCTGAAGTTGCCAACTTGAAGGAGTTTATTGGTCCGTTCGATGATCGTTTGCAACTCGGCGTCTTGATGCGGAGTCGATGGAGCGTCTCCTCCAGCTACCGACTCAGTGGCCTCTTTCTTATCTTCCGCGTTCGTCGTTGCCGAGTCATCACTCGACCCGCAACCGGAATTGATCAAACAAATCGCTGTGAAAAATAATAGGTAACGCCACATGGCGGTCGATCTCCCGAAAGTCCAAAAAGAGGTATCTCCAAGGTGGGCTTGTAGTTCCGTCGGAAATTTGTGTCAATCCCGAACCGGCAAGAACTGCCGGTTTCTCAGACCTCAAACAATCGTCATTTGGTTCTCCAACGGCTACAATGAAGACGACGTAACAATCGTGACACTCAACTCTTACGAGCAGATATATCGTGGAATTACCTCGCAACCCAACTCGTCCCGTCCGCATTGGTTCCCTCACAATCGGAGACGGAAATCCGATAGCCGTCCAATCAATGACGGCAACGAAAACCACCGACATCGACAAAACGGTCTCCCAGATACACCAGCTTGAGAAGGCGGGTGCCGATGTGATCCGCGTCGCCGTCGATAGCAATCGCGAAGCGGAGGCATTGATCGAAATCCGTAAGCAGACGTCTGCAAACCTCAGTATCGATCTGCAAGAAAACTACCGCTTGGCAGAAGTGGTCGCACCCCACGTCCAGAAACTACGCTACAACCCCGGACATCTTTATCACCACGAACGTGACAAGCCGTGGCAAGAAAAAGTGGGTTACATTGCGTCGGTCGCCAAAGAACATGACTGTGCGATGCGGGTGGGTGTCAATTGTGGTTCTGTCGATCCGGCCAAGAAAGACAAGTACGATCCTGCCGACTCGATCTCACCGATGCTGGAGAGCGCGCTCGATCATTGCCAATTTCTCGATTCCATCGACTTCACACGATACTGCGTCTCTCTGAAAGATTCCGAGCCTGAAAAGGTTATTGAGGTCAATACGCGGTTTGCCGAGCAGCGTCCTGATATCCCCTTACATCTCGGTGTAACAGAAGCCGGCATGCCTCCCGATGGAGTGATCAAAACACGCATCGCCTTCGAGCAACTGATCAGTAAAGGGATTGGCGATACGATTCGAGTTTCATTGACCGTCTCCAATGATCGCAAGTATGAAGAGATCGAAGCGGGACGTTCGATTCTGGATGACATCGCGAATGGACGAGTTCGCTCGTTCGTCGATTTTGGTCTTAAGGGCTTGAACATCATCAGTTGCCCGAGTTGTTCGCGAGTCGAAAACGAGGCCTTTGTCGAATTGGCGGAAGACGTTCGCGATATGACGGAGTACGCGAAAGAACACAAAATTACGATTGCCGTGATGGGCTGTCGTGTGAATGGTCCCGGTGAGACCGATGATGCCGACCTTGGTTTGTGGTGTGCCCCGAACTTTGTGAATCTCAAAAAAGGGGAAGAAGAACTCGGCGCGTATCCTTACGACGAGATTCTTGGCAAACTCAAAGCCGAACTCGATGCGTTAATCGACGAACGGACGGCTCAAGCACACTAAGCGTATCGCACGATCATTGCCTCTGAATCAAAGACATCACGATTCTCACAGAAATTCCTCTCCGAGCATTTTAAAGATTCGCCCATTATGAAAACCCGTTATCTCTTCGAATTTCATGATCAGCCCTCCACACCAGCCCCCATCCGCAAAACAATTCTCGACTGTTTGAGAATGTGTAACAGCCGCTTTCGGCCCTACAATCAGCAAGTCAGTAAGGAAATTATTCACATCTGCAAGGAGCAGAATCTCACGACAGTGGTCGAGCTGGGAGCCGGACACGCGCCGATCACTCGTGAATTGGCCTCGCGACCCGAAGCGAATAAATTAAAGTTAATTCCTTGCGACCTGTACCCCGAGACGGAATCTTGGCAGGAGCTGCAGGACAAACATCCCGATCAAGTTGAGTTCATTCCCGAGCCAGTCGATTTTTTGAAAGAGCGGGAATGGCCCGATCAATGCTTATTGGTTATAGTCGCAGCGTTCCACCATATTCCCTTAGAGCACCGTGACCAGTTTATTCAGACCATCCAGAAAAGTGGAAAACCGATTGTTGTCTTCGAACCCATTCGAAAGACCCTCTTCTCGATCTTCTTATCCTTGTTTGCAGTCATTCCCGTACTCCTGACTCCGTTAATACTGCTGTTTCGTCCGGGATGGCTTCGCCGTATCCTCTGGACTTGGTTGATCCCTGTCATTCCCCTCATGTTCTGGTGGGACAGCGTGATTTCCTGTTTGAGGCAGTGGAGCCCGCAAGAGTGGGAGCAGCACCTCGCAGAGAATTTGGGGGAGGAAGCAGAATGGAAAATCGATTCGGGGCCCCATCATATGGTTGTAAAATGGTCCAAATAACCAGTGTCTCTGGTTTTTGAGGTGACTGTCACAGTTTTTTCGAGCGACTCACTTCTCCTGCCGCTTGACAACTCATTCATGAAAATCACTAATAAACAGTCCTCAAGCAGAGTTACGACATGTGTCAAGAATTCTTTCGCAGGCAGGCTAACGGAGTCAGGGCAATCGCATGAGTTTTGATAAAACTTGACGATTAGAGGGCGGTACTTCTTACAAAATGATGATCAGCTCTATGATAAATCCGTATTGGACACCTTTGTGATGACTAAAATGGTGGTCATTTTTTTGAGACTCACGAGCTATTACGAAAGACAACCAGAAAAAAACGCACCCATTTTCGCTGTCACCAACTGTCCAGCAAGCACCATCGGTCACGTATTCAAAAATATTCACCGAGAAAAATTGTAGTAATCAGAACAACTTCACATTTTTCATGCGATTGCCCTGCTAACGGAGTGCTCGCTTCCTGATTGTCTTATTTAATGAATCTCGATCAATGAATCACAAACTCTCCGTCAGAATACCCGATCCGTTGGTTCCGCCGCTTGCGGATTCCCCCCAATTGATAGAGTTCCTCGCTCACGCACAAGGTACGACCTTGGAAGATGCCTACAACCGATTGCTGGAAGAAGAGCAAAGCCCAGGTATGCGTGTCTGTCGGGAGGTCGAAGAGGCGGGCATCCCACCGCATCAGTGGACCGACGAGTTGATTGAGTTTTATTCCACGACAAAATCGTATCTTTATGACAGCCTGGTGTGGAATCGTAATCCCGAAAAGTTACGACTGCGACAATGGATCGCGGAATACCTGTCAGATTTAACCGACGCGCCTTTGAAGATCTTATGTTTTGGTGATGGCTTAGGATTCGAGAGTCTGTATTTTAATCTCGCGGGACACGATGCCGAATACTACGAGGTCTCGGGAGCTGGCGAAATCTTTGCCCGTTCGATTCACGAATTCAATAACGTGCCCTTTCGTGGTTATTCATCATCTGTCGAGATCCCTGCGGATACTTATGATGCCGTGATATGCCTGGACGTTCTCGAGCACGTTCCCGATCCTCCCGCGATCATTGAGCAATTCGACAAATTCCTGAAAGACGATGGCCGATTGATTATTAGCGCTCCGTTCTTTTTAGTGAATTCCCAGTTTCCAACCCATCTCGATTCGAACCGCAAATATTCGGGCAATTTCCACGACTTGTATGGAAGACTGGGTTACAAAATGCACGAAGGATGCCTGTTCTGGAATCCGATTGTGGCGGGGAAACCCAATGCAAAACGTCGAGAGAACAGCAAAGTCTTCTGGGGAAAACGAGCCGCGCGGGCCGGGCGAATCATTCTGAGAGGAGCGAGTTACACGACTGTTCCCTACACTTGGGGAGATCGTTTATTCAAGATGGGAAGAAAGAATCCCTGGATCGAGCAGCTTCAGAAAATCGATCCGAAATCGCTCGCCTATCCATCTTCTGACCGAGATGATTCACCCACTCATACAGACTGAGAGCAATTCCGCTCATTCAGGGTTTGATAGGGGGTGATACTCAATCATGCGAGGTTTTCAGGGGCCTCCGCGGACATTGTATGTGATGCCTCGCCAGGTGTCATTACGTAAAATGGTGGTTACCGAGCTGGAGGCGTTGATAGAACAAACAAGCTTCAGAAGTCGTTTAATCTCCCCTGAAGCTCAGATGTCAGGAGTATTAATCTCCGTTGAAAACCCGAAGGGCTTGTAGCTCAACATTTTAGGGTTCCAAGGACCTTGGCTGACGTCATACTGAATGCCACGCCAGATTTCAAATCGGACAAATGCGGATGCGATGGCTGATGCGAGCAAAATGTACATTAAGGTGCAAACTGTACTTGTCAGCGCGAGACTCCAAGTCCAGCGTTGCTCTAATTCAGGATGACAATGGGTGCGAATACCACGTTCATGCCACATCCAGATTGCTGCCATGAAAAACAAATGCACGAGCCATCCGCCACCGAGAATTGCAGCGAGGAAGAAGTTTTGACTGATACAATAAATGATCGCTGCAATCGCAAGTGCCCATTGCGAGGTTGAAGAGATCAGTATAATGCAGGTCAAGATTGCCCAGAATGATTCTTGACGGGTGTTGAACATCTGCCGACGAACAAACCGAAAATAATTGGACCAACTGACTGCCGTCTCATCCACTAAAGAGACTTCAGGAACAAAACGGACTGTCCTTCGTTCTGATTTCAGGGCCTTTCCAAACACGGCATCTTCGGTGAAGGCTTCCGACCAACATTTCGGGATGTCATGACGAGCCATGAACTCGCGGCACATCGCCATACTGCCGCCCCAGGGAATGTTGGAGACTTCCATCGCCACAACAGCACCACCATTGCAAATTGACCGTGAAAAGCTAGCACTGTTGTTTCGCACCGGATGATACCATCGTTGTCCAGACGTGACCAACGCTCCTTCGTTGACAAGCGGTGACGAAAGTAGTTTTAACCAATTGGAATCGGGTACAACGTCGCTATCGACGAACGCAAGAATTTTCACGTTCTCGTCAAGTGAATCGAATGCTTGCAATAATGAGCTGCACTTCAATGTGCATGTGGGAAGAGGATCTTGCATCACGTGGATTTTAAGGCGTTTGGTCAGCTCGGTTGATAAAACTTCACGAGCCATTTTCCAACCGGGATCGAATTCCGAATCTACGACAACATGGACTTCGTAATCTGGATAGTCCTGATTCAGCAAGGAGGTCAGGGTATTTCCCAGCCCAGGCTCTCCACCTCGAACGGACAGAAGAATTGCGGCTTTTGGAAGTTCGTTGTTTTTCGCTAACTTTGTTGGTGTCTCAATGAGTTTGAGATACTTTCTCACTGCGCCCCACTGCGATGCCATTTTGATCGCTAGAAAGCTAAGACAAAATATGAAGAATGGGTGGGGCATGACGCATATTCGCATTAAGCAGACTATTATGGCAGTGATTATTCCAATACTAAAACGATAACACTGATTTTTGACCTCGCGTGAAGTATCTGACGTTCGAGTTACTAAAAAAGGATTCAGATATTTCTGATCTGTATAATCGATATTTTCAGAAGTGGAACCTTGGGCATCGAATCACAGAGCCTTCATGTTGCCATAGACCTACACAAAATCTTTGAGCATCAAGCCGACGATATAGGCCAAGCCGGCTGCCAATCCACCTACCAACAGCGTTTCCACTCCGGCGGCGTACCATTTTTCGTCAACGAATCGGGCCTTGAACGCTCCCACCGCGAAAAATGCCACTCCCGTCATCACGGTACTGATCAGATAAAGAGAGGGGATCTCAACGAGTCCCAAAGAATCTGTTATGAATACAGACAGTGGAACCGCGCCCACGATGACAAACGCAATGAATGTTGTCAGTGCGGCTTTCCAGGCGGGAGGATTCTCCAGTGAAAGCCCCAACTCTTCTCGCATCATCATATCGACCCACTGATGCCGATCTGAGGTTATGATCTCGACGGCACGATCGAGGTCTTCTCCGTCAAATCCTTTTTGAGAGACGATCTGGCGGATCTCTTCGCGCTCTCCTTCGGGATAGAGTTCGATGTGCTCTTCTTCAATTCGGCGTGCTTTTTCACGTAACTGATTTTCTGCTCTGGTTCCGAGATAATTACTCGCAGCCATGCTAAATCCGTCACCAATCAAATTCGCCACGCCGAGAACAATCACTACTCCCGAAGAAAGCCCCGCACCGGCCACTCCCGAGACGATGGCAAATGTTGTGACAGCTCCATCAATAGCACCGTACACAAAGTCCTTGAGATAACTGTGCCGTGGCCCGTCTTCCAGCCGAGCGCGAACGGCCTCAGGAGTATGCTCATCGTGGAGTTTTTTGAGCAAATTGTCGGAGGGTTCTGTTGATGGAGTCTTCATATGTCTCTACTGCTTCGGAGAACGATTGGAGATCTCATGGTAGGCATTCGGTCCCTAAGTTTGCTATACTGAAAAGTCCGCAATTTCTGACTCACGAGCACTCGCACAAGTGTTCTGGTCAAATGACACACACAACATTTAGAGTATTCTCAATTCAGGAGTATCTTTCATGCTTCGTCTGTTCATTGCAGCTTCTTCGCTGCTGCTTACCTTCTTGATTCAGCCTGCATTTTCGCAAGAGCAAAAAACTGCCAGTCGTCCTAATGTCGTTCTGATCATCTCTGATGATCAAGCCTGGAACGATTACAGTTTCATGGGACACGAGCAAATTGAAACCCCAAGACTCGATCAACTCGCGAAAGAGTCACTCACATTCGCTCGGGGATACGTCCCCGACAGCCTCTGTCGCCCTTCCCTGGCAACAATCATTACTGGATTGTATCCGCATCAACACGGCATCGTCGGGAATGATCCACCCCCGCCCGCTGATCTTGCGAATGCCCCCAAAGGGAAGCAACGTCAGGATCCCCGTTACCTTCAACAACGCATCGATTACATCAAGCACATTGATGATGATCCTCGCTTGGCTGCGATTCTCAAAACGCACGGCTACATCTCTCACCAATCGGGGAAATGGTGGGAAGGACATTACTCACGAGGTGGGTTTACACATGGAATGACTCACGGTGATCGCACCAAAGGTGGACGTCACGGCGATCAGGGACTCGCGATTGGTCGCACCGGCATGAAGCCGGTCTTCGATTTCATCGACGGCGCGGTTGAAGAGAAGAATCCTTTCTTCGTCTATTACGCACCTTTTTTGCCCCACACACCTCACAATCCTCCGCAGCGATTGCTCGACAAATACCTCAAGAAGACTTCGTCTGTCCCCATCGCGAAATACTGGGCAATGTGTGAATGGTTTGATGAAAGTTGTGGACAGTTGCTCGATCATCTCGATGAGAAAAAAGTTTCCGAGAATACCATTGTTCTCTATGTGACGGACAACGGTTGGATCAATCTTGAGAATCGGTCGGCTTATGCTCCCCGATCCAAACGGTCTCAGTATGAAGGGGGCACACGCACTCCCATCATGGTTCGCTGGCCCGCTCAGGTGGCCCCAAAGATGGACAAAGAGAATCTGGCAAGCTCGATCGATCTTGTCCCCACCGTTTTGTCAGCCTTGGGCCTTGAAGACGAAATCACGCCAGAGATGGATGGCATCAACCTTTTGGATGCCAAAGCAGTTGCCTCGCGAAAGGCCATCTTTGGAGAGATCCTTGAGCATGACATCCAACATATGACCGATCCGGTTGCCAGTTTGATGTATCGCTGGGTGATCGACGGTGATTACAAATTGATTCTGCCCTATTCCGAACGGCTTCCGAATGCGAAGACGGAACTTTTCAATCTCAAAGCCGATCCGTTTGAGAAAAAAGACCTCTCCGCAGAGATGCCGGGACGTGTTGAAGAGCTGACGGCGAAGATTGAGTCGTGGTGGCCGATTACTTCTCCGACTTCCTTTCAGGCTCCAGAGAAATTGGACGGTGACGGACTTTCTGCCAGCGATGCCGAACCGCATTGGATCTGGTCTTCAGATAAACCAGGTAATGGCGAGGAGAATTTCTTTCGCAAAGAGTTCTCTCTCAAAGGGAGAATTACTACCGGCAACTTATACGTCACCGGCGACGATGAATGTCAAATCTTCTTGAACGGTAAATCTGTCGGCAAGTCGGTCGGTTGGGATCAAGTCAGTTATTTTGATCTTTCCGACGATTTGAAAAATGGACGCAATGTGATTGCCGTGCGAGGAAAAAATGGATCGGGTGCTGCGGGTGTCCTCGTCAAACTCGATCTCGAAACAGGGTCGCAGGGCAAGCAGACATTAGTTTCTGATCAGAGCTGGAAAGTCACAGGGTCAGCTCCCAAAAACTGGACTGGCCCCAATTTTCAAGATGGCCAATGGGGCCTACCGGTCTCACTGGGAGTCATTGGCACTGGGCCTTGGACTTCCGTCAATTCGGAGTCACTGGTCAACGTCGTGAAACTTCGAGAGCCGACCGCCACCGCAATTGAAAACATGATCATCAAGAAGGGGTTCAATGTGGAGTTGCTCTACACCGTCCCCAAAGAGGAGCAAGGTTCGTGGGTCAATATGTGTACCGATCCGGCAGGACGACTGATCGTTTCTGATCAATACGGCAAGCTCTACCGAGTCACGCTGCCACATCTCTCGAAGACCGTCAAAGAACTCTTGGTCGAGCCGATCAATGTCGATATTGGGGAAGCTCAAGGATTGCTGTGGGCATTTGACAGTTTGTATGTCATGGTCAACACCGGCGGGAAGTTCAAAAGCGGACTCTATCGAGTGACCGACACCGATAACGACGATCAACTCGACAAAGTCGAAATGTTGCGGGAGTTGAATGGTCGCGGCGAACACGGACCACACGCCATCGTGAAGACTCCCGACGGGGCAGGTTTGTATGTGGTTTGTGGAAACGGCACAAAAATCACCAATTTTGATTCGACACGTGTTCCTCCCTTATGGAATGAAGATCAATTACTGGATCGTGTGATTGGTCGCTTCATGGTGGGCGTTCCTGCTCCCGGTGGATGGGTGGCTCGTATCGACCCGGAAGGCAAAAACTGGGAATTGATGACAATGGGTTTCCGCAATCAATTTGATGCGGATGTCAATATGTTCGGCGATCTGTTTACTTATGACGCCGACATGGAATGGGATCTCAATACACCCTGGTATCGTCCGACGCGAATCTGCCAGGTGGTGAGTGGTGGAGAATTCGGCTGGCGCAGCAGTGGTGCCAAGTTCCCCGAGTACTATGCCGATT
>Ga0055584_100007313_pt1 | contig 10832 bp, 15 predicted proteins | sample OSDHelmetaG_FD_58716 | JGI IMG/M metagenome (GOLD analysis project Ga0055584, IMG submission 58716) | Pelagic marine sediment microbial communities from the LTER site Helgoland, North Sea, for post-phytoplankton bloom and carbon turnover... | ecosystem: Environmental > Aquatic > Marine >...
AGATTCCAGTTGGCGCTAATATGCTCAGTCTTGATCTTCAATTAAATAAAGAGCTGGCTTATCTGGAAGCGCAGATGCTTGCTTCTGCTCCGCAGATTCAAAAAGCAATTAACCGTGCCTTGCGCAAAACCACCAAGTGGCTGGAAACGCATAGCAAACGGGAACTTGCTCGGGAATTGCAATTGCCGATTCGTGTATTGTCGGTGCGTTTTCGGCATACCTTTTATTTAAAAGGAGGTGAACGTGCTGCTCAGGTTTGGTTCGGTTTGGATCCGGTACAGGTTCGCCATATAGGTAAGGCCAGGCAAAACAAGCGTGGTACCCGAGTTGGCAAGCATCAATTTGATGGGGCATTTGTGGCGACAATGAAAAGCGGCCATGAAAATGTATTTAAACGAAAAACAAAAGAGCGGTTACCGATTGAGGTAATTCGACTCCCCATTGATGAGCAAGCCGAGCCTGTATTTGAACGTTATTACAAACGAGCAACGGTCCGGTTTACCGAGCTATTGCAGCAAGAGCTTAATTTTATACTGAATCACGAGGGCAAATGAGCACAACACTAACTCAAGTACATGAGGCCATATTAGCTCGCCTGCGTGACAAGTTCCCAAAAGTGACGGTAGAAAGTTATGACCCAGATTCAGAGCTGTCTGTTTTAGCGCCTGCTTTATTTTTAGAGCTGGAAGACTTTGACCCCGGTGATGATATCGGAGACGAGCGGTTACCTGCTCAGTGTCGTTTTTCAATTCACTGCGTGTTGGGATGGGAAGTTGAAAACTTAGCATTAGAGATACGTGAATTTGCTGCTGCAGTTGCCATGTTGGTTAGAAATGACGGTATCTGGCAAAAGGGTGGCGCATTAACAAACCCCAAGCTGATTAGCGCTTATCCGGGCAACTTTCGCAAAGATATGAATAGCGGTTATGACTCTTGGGTTGTTAGCTGGGAGCAGACGGTTTACCTCGGTGAATCTATATGGACTGCCGAGGGTATTACACCACAACAGGTTTCCTTTGCTCATGCGCCGAATGGTACATCACCGCCGATAAATGAATATGAAGAGATAAACGATGCACGGATTACAGATAGCTGAAGTTGAACGCCTGCTGCATGGTTTAGTGCGAATTTGCACTGTGACTGAGCATGGTGACGGTGGCAAAGTAAAAGTAACCGATGGTGAGCTAAATAGCACCTGGCTTGATAGAGGAGTCAGCCGGGCTGGTGAAAACTGCGACTGGAATCCGCTTGATATTAACGAGCAGGTTGTTGTTTTGTGTCCATCCGGTGATTTTGCTCAAGGCATTATTATTTGCTCTCTTTACCAAGAAGCTCATCCTGCCAACGCCGATGATTTAGAAGAAGAACGGAAGACATTTAAAGATGGTTCGGTGGTTAGTTATAACCGTGAAAGTCATCGTTATTTAATCGATATCAAAGGTGCTGACGGCACGGTTGATGTTGTTTCTGCAGGAACACTAAATATTACAACGACCAAAGACATTAAGGTTAATACCTCCGCCAATGCAAAAGTTATTGCCGACGGTAACGTTGATGTCGAGGGTAGAAGAATTGGCCTTAATGGTGGTGCGCCTGTGGTTACAGTTGCTCATGTTTGCAGCTTTACGGGTCTTCCTCATAGTGATGGCTCCACTACAGTAACGTCGGGGGAATAGTATGGCATTAGATCCGGATGCACTTGAAAAATTAATAACGGCAGCACTTGAAAGCGAAGGGTTTGCTGTAGATAACAAGCATGCAAAGACTGCAAATATGGCCAAGGCTATTGCAATAGCCGTTGTTACTCATATAACAGCCTCATCAACAGTGATAACTCCATTAGGAACTTATAAAGTAACGTAGGTAATCTATGCAAGGGATGAACATGCAAACAGGCGAAAGTCTGTCAGGTGTCGCTCATTTACGCCAATCGGTATTGAATATTTTAACCACGCCGCTTGGTAGTCGGGTTTATCGTCGCAATTATGGCTCTCGGCTATTTGAGCTTATCGATGCACCCTCTAATGATGCATGGGCCGTGGATATTTATGCGGCGACGGCAGATGCCTTGGCTAAATGGGAGCCGCGAATCAGATTGAAAAAAATCCAAGTTTATCGACAAGAGAACGGTAAAATATTAATAGATTTGGATGGCGAATACTTGATTAATGGTAAATCAATTCTTTTAGACAGCCTACAGGTAGCAATATGACCGCATTTAAATTATTGGATTTGTCGAAAGTTCCGGTACCAGACATCATTACCGTGCCGGACTTTGAAACAAAATATAACGAGTTAAAAGCTATTCTTCTCGGGATTAACCCTGATTATAGCGAAGTATTGACGCTTGAATCTGAGCCGCTGGCTCTGGCGCTGCAGACATTTGCTTATCGTGAAATGGTACTTGAAGCCAAAATTAACGATGCAACTAGGGCCAATATGCTGGCATCTTCCTCGGGTAAGGATTTAGATAGTATAGCAGCGGGGAAGAATATAGAAAGATTGGTTATTCAGGCTGAGAATACGTCAGCCAAACCAGCTATACCTTCAATAATGGAAGATGATGAAAGCTTACGACGCCGTGTTCAGATGGCATTTGATGGATTGAATACAGCGGGCAGTGATGATTCCTATGTATTTCACGCGCTGTCTGCAGATGGAAATGTGCGGGATGCAGACGCCGAAAGCCCCAGTCCTTGCCATATGACTGTTACGCTATTAAGTCGTGATGGCAATGGTGAGCCGAATAATGATTTATTGGTTACCGTTCGGCGCTATTTTGGTTTGACTGACGATGGCACCGCGGCATCTAATTTTCCGTCTAAAGTTCGGCCATCGGGCGATCGGTTATCCGTTGTTGCAGCAGAAGTACATGAATACGAGGTGATTGCAGAATTAACAATTCTGCCCGGCCCTTCCGGCATAACTATTCAAGAAACAGTGGAAGCAGCTGTGCAGTTGTACGCTTCCGAACACCACAAATTGGGCTGTGACGTCACTCGCTCTGGCTTATATGCAGCACTACACCAATCAGGCGTGCATAACGTTAATTTAACCAGCCCGGCTGAAGATTTGATTTTAAACCATACTCAGGCAGCTTACTGCACAGGTGTAACCGTTACAGTTGGAGGTGTCGATGAGTAGCCTATTGCCCCCAAACGCCAGCGAATTAGATCGTAATATTGAACAGGTAGCCATCAATTCAACGGATTTACCCGTGCAAATTACTGATTTATGGGATCCATTTTCCTGCCCGTTATCACTACTTCCTTGGTTAGCTTGGGCTGTTTCAGTTGATGAATGGGATGACCGTTGGCCAGAGAATATTAAGCGCCAGGTTGTGCAAAACTCTTTTGATGTCCATCGTTACAAAGGCACCCCGTATGCGGTGCAAAAGGCGCTGGACAGTTTAAATATAAAGTCCTTTCTGAGGGAATGGTGGGAGCCTGACGGCAGCCAAGAGCCGGGAACAATGACAGCAGTGGCGTTGGTCAATGAAAACTTGACGGATGACACTGACGGACTGCTTAACAAAGATACACTGGAGCAGGTCACTAGAGTAATAAAATCAGCCAAGCGCGGCGTAATTCACTTTGATGTCGAGCTGGGGGTTTATTTTAATGAAAGCGTTGCCATCTCGGGTGGTGCAGGGGGCCCCGTTGACTTAAGAGATAGCTCACATGATTTCATCCCTGTTGTACCAGATGAATTAAATGGCGACATTGGTTTGTCGGGTGGCGTTGGGCCGTCAATTGGGTTCACTGAGCACACTTCGGAGTTTTCACCTGTGACACCGGATTTAGTGTTCAATAGTTTTCAACTGACAGCTGCGGCTCGTCAGTTGTGTCTGTTTGATATTTGTTTTGAGGGGATAATTTAATGGCAGGTCTAAAACTGCAATTTACAGAAGATGGGCTGGCTAAGCTGCTGTCAGAAAAAGATAAGGGACTGATGGGTGAAATCACCCACATGGCCTTTGGTGACGGGGACTACAACCCTAGTAAAACACAGTCGGAACTATCTAATGAAAAAGAGCGCATTGAGATCACCGATTACCAAGGTGACAACAAAAACCTGCGCATGGCGGGAAAATTTGACAGTGAGCTTGAATATGCCATTCGCGAGATCGGCGTCTTTCTTTCTGATGGCACGCTGCTAGGCGTTTACTCCCAAGCGGGTAAAACACTGGGTTATCGCACACCGATCGTTAAAGTGATGCAATGGTTTACCATCAATATTGAAGCGCTACCGACGGATAGTGTCACGGTTGTTGTTGGCACTGAGAACTTGAATCTCATTGTTGATGAGGAGCTTGCTCAGATGGCAACTGTGCAAATCAACGCCCTAAGCCGCCAAGTACAGCAAGAGTTTCGAATTTTAGACATTGAAAAAATGTTAACGCAATAAAATAGGAATACAAAATGGGATTAACACAAGACATTGCAAAGATGATCCAAGCTGCCGACAACTTGGTCGCTGAAGTTTCGGGGAAAGTTGCTGAGATTGACAAAAAGGCAGATGACGTGATCGCATCTGCCCAGGCTTTTTTTAACAACAAGGCCAGTGAGCTGACTGATTACGCAATCGAAGGTCACAAAAAAGCAGTTGAAGACGCCTCGGGCGGCCGCAACACAGTTATGATTGATGAGCAAGGTAATCCGAATATCATGGTGCGCATTCCTCGTTTTAATTACGAAGACTTAAATGCAGCCATACTCGCCAAGACAGGCGCTGATCTGCAACTAGGCAGTGGCACACCAACTATGTTTCAAACCAACGGCGTGACACGCGGCGAGGTTCTTATTGCAAAATACCTCGCGTCAGAAGGTAGCAACGGCGGGTGCAGCGTGGTTGGCGGCGCGCAGCCACGAACATCGGTAAATTATGATGTAGCAAAAGCGCTTTGTGCAAACAAGGGCGACAACTGGCATATGATGTCCATTCACGAATGGGCCGCTGTAGCACTCTGGTCACTGGCAAACGAAACCGTGCCGCGCGGTAACACTAATTACGGCCGTAGTCACGAAAACAAATTAGAAACAGCTCTACGCAGTGATAATGCAACTCCGGGCGATGCAGATGGTACGGGCAGAACAGATACCGGCAAGGGGCCGGAAACATGGGCTCACGACCACGGGGTATGGGGTATTCATGATCTGGTTGGTAACGTGTGGGAATGGCTAGATCAGATGATGCTCGATGATGGTCAAATTCTCACCACTCTTGATAACGATCCTAGCATTGCAGAGGAAAACTGGCACAAGCACGAGGCGTTTTTCGATTCACCATCCGACAGTCAAATTGGTACCGGCAGCGTCGGCTCTCCAACCCTGAGCAATATGGTAACAAACCGGAATGGACCTGCTGATGATGATAGCTACAGCTATCCGTACATGGCTAACGGTCATTTTGCGAAAATCACTCAGGATGCTAATTACAGCCCGTTAGAGTTAATGCGCCGTTTGTTGATTGAATCCGCATCGACAACAACTGTCGCCGGAGCTATTTACGCTCGCAACTATGGGCACCGATTCCCCATCCGCGGGGGCAGCTGGAACCATGGCTCGAGCGCCGGGTTGGGCGCGCTCAATCTGGGCTATGGTCGTTTGAATGCGGGCGGTGGCATCGGTTTTCGTCCCGCTTTCTTTGCGTGATGCAATCTGAAACTTTGATCACTGCGCGGTAGCGCAGTTTTACTAAAACAATAAAATAAACAGGATGTAGATTGCCAGCCCTAATCATAGAAGACAAATGCCGTGACATGTTGCTATACGGCTATCAAGCGTTAAAGCAATTCCCGAAGCACGAAAAGCATGTGCTCGGCGCTGAGATTCGCTTGTCGATGCTACAGCTACAAAGATTAATCATTACGGCATTTAAGCGTTACCATAAAAAGACAACTTTGACCGATCTTGATATTGAGCTAGCTATATTAAAACGAAAGGTTCGTCTTGCAAAAGACCTGCGTTATTTGGATATAAAGAAGTATCAATTATGGATCGAAAAGCTTGTTGAAATTGGACGAATGATTGGCGGCTGGATTAAGTCTGTTAAATCTAAGCAACAGGTGTCGGCATTATGAAAATGCGGAACCGATTCCCCATCCGCGGGGGCAACTGGAACAATGGCTCGAACGCCGGGTTGGGCGCGCTCAATCTGAACAATGGTCGTTTGAATGCGAACAGTAGCATCGGTTTTCGTCCCGCTTCTGATGACGCCAGAAACAATAATCCCACGGGATATTGTCAGTGCAATTATGAAAAGGATGCCGCCACCACAGCAATTGCTGAAATACGAATCAAGCCGATTGATGCGTCAATTGGCCACACTTTTGAACAAATATATAATTTCGAGAATATCCTTGATGCGGCATATCAATGCCGAAAAGGAAAAACAAAAGCACATACCACGTTATGCTTCTTTAATAATTTAGAAGAAAACATTATTCACATACAAAATGAATTAATGTGGGGCATGTACAAAATGTCGGATTACCATCATTTTTATGTTTTTGAACCTAAACGTAGACTGATATCTGCCCCACATTTTAGAGATAGGGTTGTTCAGCGGGCGATATACAACATTATAGAGCAGTTGTTTGACAAGCAATACATTCACGATTCTTACGCGTGCAGGCGAGGCAAGGGTACACACAAAGGGGCTAATAGGGCGCAAGCTTTTATCAGAGATGTAGAAAGGAAGCACGGCAAAGCTTTTGCGCTCAAGGCTGATATTAGCCGTTACTTTTCAAGTATTGATCACTACATTCTAAAGTCAATTATTGGCGCAAAAATACGGTGTAGCCATACAAAGCGGCTGTTGTTTTATATTATCGACAACAGCCCGAGCGATGCGCACGGTGTCGGCATCCCACTTGGCAATTTAACTAGCCAGATATTTGCCAATATCTACCTTAATGAGCTAGATAGATTCGCCAAGCACAAATTAAAAGCAAAAAACTATATCCGCTACATGGATGATTTTGTAATCATTCATCATGACAAGACACAGCTACATCAATGGCGTAGGGATATCGAGCTATTTTTGCATCAGCAATTAAGATTGAAAACAAACAGTAAAACGCAGGTGTTTCCAGTCGCCAAAAAGAACGGCCGCGCTTTGGATTTTCTCGGGTACCGAATTTACTCCACGCACCGGCTATTAAGAAAGAGCACGGTTAAACGAATAAAAACAAAACTGAAAAAGTACCGCAAGCAGTACGCCATCGGAGAAATTCAGTTTTCTGAAATCAACCAGAGCATCCAGTCATGGCTTGGGCATGCCAGTCATGCCGATGCACATCATTTAAAACAAGCTCTTTTTAAAGAGCCATTCAGGAGAAAGCAGTGAGATTTGAATATATATTTAAAGGCAAGCGCCATACCGACACAAGTCGTGAGTACATGCTAAATCTCGGCATGAATAGCGATGCTATCGAGTCAGTCTTGGGGCAGGAAACATATGAAAACGAGCAGCAATGGACAGCGGCTCGCAAAAAACGTGACGAGCTAATCGCTGCCACTGACTACACACAAGCCGTTGACTCACCATTAGCACCGGAAAAACAAGTGGAATACAAGGCATACCGACAATCACTGCGCGATATTCCACAAGAGTTTGATAATCCATACAGCATTTCATGGCCTGTAAAACCCGAATAACAAAACGCCCATCCGGCGGTTTTTATATCTAAACCCAACCGAAGCCCTGGCACTTGCCGGGGCTTTTAGTTTTTACACTTTACTAAAGAGGCCCCCTATGGCTGATCAGTATTTACATGGCGCAGAAGTCGTCGAAATTGATGATGGGTCGCGACCTATCAAGACCGCTGCAAGCGGTATTATTGGGCTAGTTGGTACGGCGGCAGATGCCGACGCTGATAAATTCCCATTGAACACGCCTGTATTAATAGCGGGTAGCCGCCTTGAAGCGGCGAAGCTCGGTACAGCAGGAACACTGCCGCAAGCTATTGATGGTATTTTTGACCAAACAGGCGCTATTGTTGTTGTTGTTCGAGTTGAAGATGACGCATCTGCCGCTGAAACACTGTCAAATGTCATTGGCACCGTTGATGCCGATACCGGGCAATACACGGGCATTCTTGCGCTACTTTCTGCCGAGAGCGTGGTAAAAGTACCCCCGCGCATATTAATTGCCCCAGGATTCTCAAGTCAAAAGTCAGTTGCTGATTCGTTAATTAGCGTCGCTGATAAAGTGCGTGGTTATGCACTGCTAGATGGCCCAAACACCAATGATTCAGATGCAATAACTTACCGAGAGAAATTTGGCAGCCGTCGAGCTGAAGTACTCGACCCTTGGTACAAAGTGTTTGATGTCACGACCAGCACGCAGGTTATTCAACCGCCATCTGCCCGTCATGCGGGAGTCATGGCGAGAGTACATAACACGCTGGGTTTTTGGTGGTCTAACTCAAATCAAGAGATTTACGGCATTGAAGGTTTATGTCGTCCTATTGATTTTAAACTTGACGATCCAACGTGTCGCGCTAATTTACTAAACGCGCAGGAAGTAACCACAACCATCCAACAGAGCGGCTTCCGCATTTGGGGGGATCGAACGTGCTCTTCAGATGCAAAATGGGCATTCAAAAATGTCGTTATTACTAACGATATGATTTCGGACAGTTTAGTACGGAATCATCTATGGGCAGTTGATCGCAATATCACCAAAACTTATGTTGAAGATGTTACCGAAGGGGTTAACAACTACCTGCGCAATCTTAAAAACATTGGCGCAATTGCAGGTGGTGAATGCTGGGTGGATCCAGAGCTGAACAGCGCGGATCAAATTCAAATGGGCAAAGTCTTTTTTGATTATGACTTTAGTGCGTACGCACCTGCTGAGCACATCACATTCCGTAGCCACATGGTTAATGGTTACCTAACAGAGGTTGTTTAATATGGCATTACCACAAGTAATTAGAGCGATGAACCTTTTCGCCGATGGTAAAGGGTTCGCTGGCGTAGTTGAAGAGGTTACGCCTCCTAAGCTGTCGCTTAAAACCGAAGAATTCAAAGCAGGTGGAATGGACGCTCCAATCGAGCTAGATCAGGGTATGGAGAAATTGGAGTGTAATTTCACCGTTGCAAAATATGACCCCGATCTTTTCAGCGCATACGGGTTGGTTCCAAGTGGCATGATTAACGTCACATTGCGCGGCGCACTTGAAGAAGATGGTGAAATCACGGAAGTAGTGATCACATTGACCGGCTCCTGGAAAGAGTTAGATATGGGCACCTGGAAGTCCGGCGAGAAAGCAGCGCTAAAGGTGGCTGTTGGCGTCAAAACATATGGCCTTCAAATTGGTGGAGAAGAAAAAATCTTTATCGACATTCCAAACATGGTACGACGCATTGACGGAACTGATGTCTTGGAAGCCGCTCGCACAGCTATTGGTATTTAAGGGGAACTTAATGTCAGAATCAGATTCAACGCTTCAGCGCAAGTATAAAGTGCTCAAACCGTTTTTACACAACAATGTAAAAGTGACTAAATTTGTGGAATTGAACCCACGTCAAGCAGTCAATCTGCTCGCCGGTGGCTCTATTGCAGAGATAACAGGCACCGCAGTCAAAACAACGAAATAACACACCCTTCAAACAATTTTAGAGCGTTCTGTTAACTCAGTGCGCTCTTTTTTATGAGAAATTAAAGTATGAAAAAGCAAGATGAGAGCAAACAACCAGTCGCTGATGAAGTTAAAACAGCAGCACAAATTCTACAAGAAAAATACCCGCACGCAGATAAAATTATCCCGTTAGATAATCCTGTCAATGATGGCAAAATGGACGAGCTTGCATTGCGCAAACCTATGCCAGGTGACTTGCGCGGACTCAAATTATTAGACGTTATTCAGATGGATACAGCAGCTACCGCGCAGTTGGTACCTCGCATTGCCCTGAACGGTTTTACTGCCCAACACTTTTACCAATTGGATCCGGTTGACTTGCTGGAGGTGATGACAGAAGTTGCCACTTTTTTCACGAAAGAGCAGCTCCCGACTCTGTAGATGAAGCGTGGGCTGATATTGCGGCGATCTTTCACTGGCCGCCGCAACAGATGGACAGCATGGACTTTGATGAATTGAATCGTTGGAGGGAGCTTGCAATTGAACGATTTAAAGCCATGAATCAGACCAAAAGCCACGACTAAATAGGTTGAAACATGGCAGCAAAAAATCTCAATTTAGCAGTAAAATTAAAGGCTATTGATAAACTCAGTGGTCCCCTTAAAAATGTGGCAGGCGCTTCCGGTCAGGTTGTCGACGCGCTCAAAAAAACGCAGGATAGATTAAAGTCTGTTGATGCGCAAACAGACCAGTTCAATGCGTTTCGTCAATTACGGCAGCAAAGCAAAGAGACAACCCAGTCGTTAAATCAAGCGCAAGCGGAAGTAAAACAACTTGCAGTGCGCATGAAAGCAGCATCAACTCCCATTAAGTCGCTGAAAAAAGATTTAGGCGCGGCAGAACAGCAGGTTGCCGAATTAGCGCAGGAGATGAAACAATCAAAGCAGCCGAGCGATCTCTTAACTTATCAGTTCAAAGAGGCACAGAAGGAAGCCACCCGCCTCAGCAAAGCGTTTAAAAAAGCCGAGCGTGAGAATAAATCTCTTTCCAAAGAGTTTGAACAGGGTAAAAGCAAGGTTCAGCAGCTTCAACAAGCACACACTAAAGAAACACAAAAACTTCAGCAGATGAGACAGGCGCTGAATAAAGCCGGTGTATCAACCAAAAACCTATCAGGAGCTCAAGCTAGCGCAAAGCAAGAGACTAACGAATTAAATCAAGCGTTTGACAAGCAAGCAAAAAA
>Ga0055584_100007314_pt1 | contig 10832 bp, 15 predicted proteins | sample OSDHelmetaG_FD_58716 | JGI IMG/M metagenome (GOLD analysis project Ga0055584, IMG submission 58716) | Pelagic marine sediment microbial communities from the LTER site Helgoland, North Sea, for post-phytoplankton bloom and carbon turnover... | ecosystem: Environmental > Aquatic > Marine >...
CTGGACGCGAACACGTCGGCACTGATCGTGGATCAGCGTCGCTTGTCCATGTGTACCGCATGTGGTACTATGTACCTCGTGAGGTGCAATGACAGAATTCAAGAAATTGCCGGCTTCTTTCTACCAGACCGGGCAAGGCAAAGAGCCAGTGCGGGACTGGCTGGTAGGGTTGGATGCCGAGAGCCGCAGGATTGTCGGACGGGACATCGCGACGGCGGAGTTTGGCTGGCCCGTCGGGATGCCGCTGTCGCGGAATCTCGGCGCCGGACTATATGAAATCCGGTCGAACATCAGTGGCAAGCGGATCGCCCGCGTGATCTTTGTGCTGCACAGGGGCCGGATGGTACTGCTTCATGGCTTCGTGAAGAAAAGCCAGAAGACGCCTAAGTCAGATTTGGATCTGGCACGGCAACGAGCGAAGGAGATAGGGATATGAGCAAGAAAGGACGAGTCGGTTCGTCATTTGAGGACTTCCTCAAGGAGGAAGGCGTCCTTGAGGAAACCAATGCGATCGCTGTGAAGCGCGTCCTCGCATGGCAGCTGGAACAGGCAATGGAGAAGGAGCAGATCAGCAAGCGAGCTATGGCGGCGGCCATGAAGACCAGTCGCAGTCAATTGGATCGGATCCTGGACCCGGACAATGATCGGATCCAACTCGATACGCTGACGGCTGCGGCGCACGTTCTTGGTCTCAGCCTCAGGATTGAGTTGGTCCAATAGGCTTGAGTGCCTCGGGCCGCTGGCGGATTTGTGTACGGCACCCTAGGAACGTTATGGGACATGCCTTCGGAGGCCCAGTCGCGAAGAGTTTCGGCTCTCTGGATACCGCGAACCTGTATAGCATTGGAGGGTGAATGAGTTTCGCCTCGCCACGCCTGGTAGCTTGTGCACTTGCTTTCCTGATCCCGACCTCGGGGTGCACTGCGCAGGGGGAGACAGGGTCGCCCCACAGCACAGACGAGCCTCTCGGCTTCGTGGACTTCTCCACTTCCTGCGACCCCGCCGTCCGGGACGCCGTCAACCGCGGCGTCGCTCTGTTTCATCACATGACCTATCCAGTCGCGCGGTCGACCTTCGAGACGGTGATAGAGCATGATCCGGATTGCGCTATGGGATATTGGGGAGCTGCAATGACCCTCTTTCAGCCGCTCTGGCCCACCCGGCCCGGAGCCGCGGAGCTACAGCAGGGGTGGGCGCTGATGCAAGAAGCTCGGCGGCGCGGTCCAGGTACCGATCGCGAAGAGATGTTCGTGAGAGCGACGGAGGCTTTCTTCGATCCCTCCTTGGACCCAGACTACTGGGCTCGGATCGAGCGATGGGCGGCGGCCACAACCGAGCTATACGTGGCATTCCCGGACGATCTTGAGGTCCGCTCGTTCTTTGCCCTCTCCCAACTCGCTACGGCATCCCGATTCGGCGCCGCCGCTGATCATCACGCCCGGGCGCATGAGGTGCTGGCGACAGTGCTGCGGGAGGAGCCCACGCATCCTGGAGCAGTGCACTACACGATCCACGCCAACGACTTCGCCGGCCGTCAAGATCAGTCGCTGGACGTGGTCCGGAGTTATGGTGAGATCGCCCCCCAGAACCCGCACGCCTTACACATGCCGAGCCACATCTTCGTGCGACTTGGGGAATGGGACGAGGTGGTCAGTTGGAACCTGCGCGCCGCCGAGGCGGCCTTGGCGCAACGCGTCGGCCCGTCCAACGAGTTTGTATGGGACGAGTACCCACACGCCGTTGAGTATCTCGCCTACGCCTATCTGCAACAGGGAAGGGACGAGGAGGCCGAGAGAGTAATCCGGGAGATCAATCTGACGTCGGATCTCCAGCCCAGCTTCAAGACCGCATTCCACCTCGCCTCGACTGCCTCCCGATTCGTCCTCGAGAGGAAGGACTGGTCGGCTGCCGCCGAGCTTCCGGTTCGCTCTCCGACCTGGGTCAACTGGGACCGCTTCACTTGGCCGGAGGCCATTGCATGGTTCACCAGGGGGCTGGGAGCTGCGCATATGGATGACGCGGGCGGGGTTGCCCAGAGCCTTGCACGGTTGGAGGAACTATCGGCCCGAGCAACGGAAGCAGGAGAGGTGCCGTTCGCCTCGGAAATCGACGTTCTCTTCTTGCAGCTGATGGCGTGGAACGCGCACCGCGATGCTCTACCGGATTCCGCCGTGGACTTGCTCGCGCGAGCGATCGAACTCGACGAAGCCACACCCAAACATCCCGTCACGCCCGGCGCGCAGATACCAGCAATGGAGATGCTTGGCGAGCTCTACCTCGAGTTGGATGAACCTCGCCGGGCATTGGAGGCTTTTGAGCGATCGGATTCGGTGACGCCTGGTCGGTTCAATACGATTCTTGGGATGGCCCGGTCAGCGGCAGCTATTGGCGACCAAGCGCGGGCTCGGGAGCACTACTCTCGCCTCGCCGAGCTCGCGTTCTATGGCTCGTCACGCGACGGAGTCATGGAAGCTGAACGTTTCCTTGCTCGATAGCCGCGGGAAAGACGGGTCGTTACGGTGAGGCAGCGTCACGTCCCATAACAAACAGTTGCCGGTTCCGTTCGCTGCGCTCACTCCACTGAATCACGGCTCGCTTGTCGCGAGCCGCGTCGGCAACTTTGAAACGTTAGCCGAAACTGCGGGAACGCTTGGGAAGGCCTCGGCGTATCGCTTTGCCTCTCTTGATCGTCTGTAGCCTACAGGCTACACTTCAAGGTGATCGAGATTCGCAAGACCGAAGTCTTCGCGCGGTGGCTCGACGACCTCCGTGATCTGCGGGCGAGAGCCCGCATTCAGGCATGTATCGAACGCCTGTCTCTGGGCAATCCCGGAAACGTGAAGCCGGTGGGTGAGGGAGTGTCGGAGCTGCGCATCGACTATGGCCCAGGCTATCGCGTGTACTTCAAGCGTCGAGGCCGAAAGCTGATCATCCTGCTGGCCGGAGGAGACAAGAGCTCGCAGGCCAAGGACATCAAGGTCGCGCTCCGCTTGGCGCGGGACCTTTAGGAGTAAGAACCATGGCAAAGACCATCACGACGAGATACGACGTAGCCGAGCATCTCCGGACGCCCGAGGAGATGGCCGTGTATCTGGAGGCCTGCCTCGAAGAGGCGGACGGAGACGCGGCGTTCGTCGCGAAGGCCCTGGGCGACATTGCTCGGGCCAAGGGAATGAGTCAGGTCGCGAGGGATGCCGGCCTGTCACGGGAGAGCCTGTACAAGGCCCTGTCCGGTGAACGGACGCCCAGCTTCGACACGATCCTCAAGGTCGTCGCCGCACTCGGACTACGCTTGCACGCAGAAGCTGAGGCGGTGACAAAGTAGACCGACGGGATGCGGCTTCGGCTAAAAACAGTTATGGGAAATGGCGCGGAAGCGGTGCATGGACCCACTGGATCATTGTCCGAGTATGCATAAATAGGCATATTGCCTAGATGGCATATGAGGTCGAGGTCACCGATGAATGGCTCGCTTGGTTCGATCAGCTGACGGCTGAGGAGCAGGATGAAGTCGCTGCATCGATTGGGCTGTTGGAGGCCAAGGGACCGCATCTGCCGTTTCCATACAGCAGTGGGGTGACGCGGTCGCGTCACTCTCACATGCGGGAGCTACGAAGTCAGGTGCACGGGCGGCCATTTCGAACGCTGTACGCGTTCGATCCGCGCAGAGTGGCGATTCTTCTGATCGCGGGTGACAAGACCGGAGATGATCGGTGGTATGACGTCCATGTTCCCAAGGCCGACGACCTGTACGACGAGCACCTGAAGATCCTCGGAAAGGAGGGCTTGCTCTGATGGCTACGAAGTTTCGAAAGGTCCGGGAGCAGATGGTTCCGGAGCGTCAGGAGCGGATCCGAGCGCGGACGGAGGAGCTGCTTGCTGAGCTACCGTTGCAGGAGCTCCGTCAGGCACGCGCCCTTTCGCAGGAAGAACTGGCCGAGGTTCTGGGCCTGAATCAGGCGACGATCTCCAAGCTGGAGCGTCGCACGGACATGTATCTCAGCTCTCTTCGTCGCTTCGTGGAGGCGATGGGCGGAGAGCTCGAGATCAGTGCGAACTTCCCGGACGGAAAGGTCCGCATTCAGTTGTTCGAGGATCTGAAGGAGAAGGGCGAGCCAGCCGGTGTCTAACGGGCAGCTGCGCCACATCCCATAACAAACGGTTGCCGCCTACGTTCGCTGCGCTCACTTCGGTGAATCACGGCTCGCGTTCGCGATCCGCGCCGGCGACTTTGAAACGTTATGAGACATCCCTCACTCAACTCGGCGGTCGTGAGCTTTGGGGGAGCGCCTTTGCGAGGTTGAATAGCAGCTGGCAGTCTGGACGCCGACTCAACCCAGATTTCTACACGGAGGATGATCCTGACTCCGATCCACGTTCGCCGGTGCCTCCGGCCCCTCGTTGCCCTTGTCGTTGCTCTTGCCGGGTGCATCGATGAACCGCAGGGAACCGGAGTCTCAGATGCCGACCGGCTGGCCGAAGCCGACGTCCATTTCGCTGCCGGTCGTTTCGACGAAGCGCTCGGCCTGTATGAGGCATTCCTGGACGGCGACCCAAGTGATGTGCCGTACGGCCGACTTCAAAGGACCTACTTGGCTCTCGGTCTCTCGACGCGGGCCCGCGCTTTGAAGCTGCGGCGTCGAGCGGATGGACTCCCGGTGGAGTATCCAGGGGCATGGCACTGTGACATGGGGATGATCGCGATCCAGGCAGTCCGCTTCCGACTGGAGGCGGCTGAGGACGTCGAGGGAACTCGCACTTGGTACGATGGGCAGCGAGATGGGCTCGGCGACGCCTTTGCGGCGTCGCTGGAAGAGGAGGTGAAGCTGATAGCAGAGAGTTTCCTGAGGCGTGTCCCGAGATCGCGGCCGGACACCGTCGGGCACACCTGCACCGGTTCCCGTACGCGATGTACTATCGCGTCGACCATGGGGTGATCGAGGTTCTCGCCTGTCTGCACAGTTCGCGGGCGCCGGAGGTTTGGCGTTCGCGTTGAGCCAGTGGTTTGGCGTACGGTCAGGATGCCGCGCCCGATAACAAACGGTTGCCGGTTCCGCTCGCTTCGCTCACTGCGTCCTACATGACTCGCTATCGCGAGTCATGTCTGCAACTTTGAAACGTTAAGCGTCAGTGCCGTCCACCGTTGTGCAAACCATGCGGTCAGTAGCGCGTCTGGCTTGTCGGCCGGGCGGAAGGCGGAATGGGTTCCGCCTGTGCCGGGCCGCGGCATCCTGAGCGAAGTCAGGACCCTCAGACCTCGCGGGCGACATCCCAGACCTTGCTATTGTGAACTGGAGAGCCGTTCTTGGTTTAGTTTAGTCGATAAGGTGAACTAACGGAGATGGTTAGTCCAACATGCGTGGCAAACTGGTCCCAAGAACCTGGAAGTGGAATCCCATTCTCCACGCCCCGCCGAGGTATCGGCGGGCGTGCGCATACGATGCCTTCATTCCGTCTGACTTGGTTGGCACCGACTTCAAGCTTTCCGCTGGCGTAGCGGCCACCATCGCGGAAGCAGAGAAGGCAATTCTCGCGCTGAATGCCGACGCCGATGCGGCATCTTTGGTGCCATTGGCGCGGCTACTTCTACGGACTGAATCGATCGCATCATCTAAGATCGAAGGACTACAAGTCGGAATTCGGCAGCTCGCTCGTGCTCAGTCCAAGCTCGAGACGGCAGGGGGCGTGTCTGCATCTGTTCGAGAAGTCCTCGGAAACATCGATGCAATGCAACTTGCGGTGGATGAGGCGGCCGCAGCGACCGCGATCGACCAAGATCACCTGATCCGGATTCACTCGACCCTCATGGAGTCTGCTCCCAATTCCCATATTGCTGGCCGTATCAGGAAGGAGCAGAACTGGGTTGGTGGGAATGACTACAATCCTTGTGGTGCCGATTTCGTACCCCCTCCCCCTGAAGAGTTGGAACGAGCTCTGAACGATCTCTGCCAAGCGCTCGCTGAGGAGGATTTCTCTCCAATCGTTCAGGCTGCACTGATCCACGCACAGTTCGAGACCATCCACCCGTTCATGGATGGGAACGGTCGCACGGGGCGAGCCTTGATTCACGTTGTCTTGAGGCGACGCGGAATGGCCATGAACTACGTGCCGCCAATAAGCGTCATCCTCGCTTCAGACCGTGGACGATATATCCTTGGCCTGGAGGCGTTCCGGAGTGATGACGTCGAGTCTTGGGTGGAACAGTTCGCCGTAGCTGCAAAAAGGTCGGCGGATCTTGCTGCCGCATACTTGGGTGCGATCGAAGCGCTCATGTCTCAATGGCGTAGGAAACTCAGCGAGGGAGCCGCACCTCGGTCGGACGCCGCTGCATGGGCCCTAATCGACGTGCTTCCTGCCTACCCAGTGATTAGTTCCACGACGGCCGTATCTGCCACGAGAAGGGCGAAGTCGGCCGTCCATCAGGGCATCGAACAGCTGGTCGAATGCCGAGTGCTCAAGCCTGTGTCCACATCGAAGCGGAATCGTTCTTGGGAGGCCGTTGGCCTTCTGGACCTCTTGGAAGGGCTCGAGGGGGGCGAGGTACCGCTCGCCAGCGACGACGCAGTGTAGGACTCCTACGGATTCTCTCGGTGGTTGCACAATCCGGTGGGGCCTCGTGACAAAGTCACCGACGCTTAACAAACGGGTGCCGCCTGCGCTCGCTACGCTCGCTCCGGGGGACACGGCCCGGTAGCAATCTGCCAGATGAGGTGTGCAGGCGAGGTCGAACATAGTTTGAGTCGCTGGCTGTTTCTGGAGGGCCGCGCCGGCAACTTTGAACGTTATCTGACAGAGCAGAAGCGGGCTGGATTTAAGACTTAGGTAGTGAGTGGCCGTTTCTGCTAATGGGAGTATTCGTGAGTCTGACGATCAGAGTTCTTTCCTCGATGGCGTTGGTGCTTCTTGGCGTTGCCATTTTTGCTGCTGGGGCGGTGACAGCCCAGACTGCTAATCCCCCCGTTCTCGAGTTCGACTTTCCGGGTATGCGCATCGGAGTGGCCGAATACGATGATGGGCCTACCGGGACGACGGTCTTCTACTTCCCCGACGGCGTCATCGCCGCAGCCGACGTCAGAGGTGGGTCTCCGGGGACCGTGAACGCGCATGCCGTTCGATTGGGGTACGAAGATGCCTTCATCAATGCGGTCGTCTTCTCAGGCGGGTCATGGTACGGGTTGTCTGCAGCGACAGGCGTAGCCAACGAGATCAAGAGGATCAAAGGGGACGAGGGTAGCTAAGACTTCATCGCAGGCGTTCTCGGCGGGATCATCTACGATGTCGGGGGTCGGCGCTTCAGTCGCATCACACCTGACGACGGCCTCGGGGCCACGGCTCTGCGTACCGCTGAACCGAATCGGTTTCCGATGGGCGCCTCCGGCGCTGGCAGGTTCGCCATGCAGGGCGTCTACTACATCGATGGTGAGGGCGCCGATCCGTACGCAGTTTGGCCCCACTCAGGCCAAGGCGGAGCGTTTTCTCAGAGCGGTCCAACCAAGGTGGCGGTTTTTACGGTCGTGAATGCCCCGGGGACGATTGTGGATCGCGACGGGCGGGTCGTGCGGTGTCATCGCAACGACGCGGGCGTACCCTGCGACCAGGTTGCCGAACTCATCGAAGGCACGCTCAGCCGGAGGACGAGTCAGCCAGATACGGCAGAGGGCCCGACCGAGAACACGACTTTGACCCTGGTAGTCACCAACCAAAAATTGACGTTCGCCCAGCTCCAGCGGTTGGCTGTCCAGGTTCATGGCTCCATGGCACGTGCTATTCAGCCTTTCGCCACGGAGGCAGATGGCGACGTGCTCTATGCGGTGACTACCGGCGAAATAGAAAACCCAGGCCTCTCGGCTGTGGACCTGAGCGTTATCGCCTCCGAATTGGCCTGGGACGCCGTCTTGAGCAGTGTTCCCACACTCCCGGAGTTGCTACAGGCTGGCTCCGCGGCTCCTGCGGCTTCGCTACTTGGCCTGTATTCGGGCGTTTATGAGTTCCCCGGCGGTGGGCGACTTACAGTGAGCACAAACGGGACCGACCTCGCTGCGACGTTCTCCGGTGAAGGGAGGATCTACTTCAATTCGAATCAGACCTACGATCTGATACCATCTTCCTCAAACCTGTTCATCGTCGACGCGCCTGCCAGGGATGTGATCCGATTTGACGCGACTGGCGAAGTCATCGAGGGGCTCACGCTGAATCCGGGCAGCTGGGCTCTGTCCGGCCGACGAATAAGGTAGGCGCTCCCGATGTGCCACTGATGCCGCGCGGGCGGGCGCCATCAGATAACAAACGGTTGCCGGCTCCGTTCGCTTTGCTCACTCCACTGAATCACGGCTCGCGTTCGCGAGCCGTGACGGCAACTTTGAACGTTAGGCACAATGCTCCCTGCGGATTGATGGCTTGACTCGAGCGGCCGTGTTTCCCACTTTGGGAATGTGTGTTACCAATCCGGGAAACGGATGAGGTGGGGGAGCGAAGTTGCGGATCATTTCGAGGAAAGCGCTGCGCGAGTTCGGCGAGAAACACGCGGATGCGCAGGCTCCACTCGATGCGTGGTATCGGATCGTGAAAGGCCGTGAGTACGGGTCTCCCCATGACCTTCGGCAGGATTTTCCGACGGCGAGTTTCCTTGGCAGGTATCGGACGGTCTTCAACGTTGGCGGAAACAAGTATCGGCTGGTGGTGGACATGCGCTATGACCTGGGACGAGTCTATGTCCGAGACGTCCTGACGCACGCGGAGTACGACCGCAAGTCGATCGAGGGCACGCTGTGAGCGTGCGAGGAGGAACGATCATGCCCACGGCGCTACTGGACTTCTCGAAGCCGCACGTCTTGAGGACCGAGGCGGAATATGATGCTGCGATCGCCGAGATTGAGCGGTTGCTCGACCACGATGTCGAGCCTGGCAGTGAGGGATACGAGCGTCTCGAATTCTTGTCCGTCTTGGTGGAGCACTACGAAGACGAGCGGTATCCGATCGGCCCAGTGACGCCTCAGCAAGCGGTGACGTTCATGCTGGAACAGAAGGGCATGGACCGCTCGGATCTCGACGATGTGATGGGTGGGAAAAGCCGCGTCTCGGAGTTCCTCAACGCAAAGCGCGATCTCTCGAAGGCACAGGTCGAGGGACTGCGGCGTCTGCTCGGGATCCCAGCTGACGTGCTGCTTGGCTTTGGTGGGTAGACGACCAACGGTCGCACAGCACATAACAAACGGTTGCCGGTTCCGTTCGCTACGCTCACTCCACTGAATCACGGCTCGCTTCGCGCGAGTCGCGCCGGCAACCTAGAACGTTATCGGGCATTGCCCGACCGTGCGGGCTTGAAGTCGCTTATCCTACCGTTGGGGGCACGTCGAAAGGTAGATTGCCTTGACGAGCGCCAGAGTACGCGGGAATGACCCATTCGGAATCCGCGAGGGTACCTGATTCATGGACTATCGAGACCGAATCACGATCGAGCCCGGTAAGCGGAGCGGGAAGCCGTGTATCCGCGGACTGCGGATCACCGTGTCTGACGTGCTGGACTACCTCGCTTCGGGTATGACCGAGGACGAGATCTTGGCCGAACTCCCGGATCTTGAAGGTGAGGATATCAAGGCCTCGCTGGCATTCGCGGCTGAGCGGGAGCGTCGTTTAGTATCGGTGCCCCGGCCTGAGTCGATGAAGCTGCTCGTCGACAGAGAGAGCGGCTTCCGGTCACTCTCAGCACTATGATCTCCCTCCAGTCTCGCCAACTCCTGCAATATCAGCGTCAATTGGACAGAGCTGAGGAGCTAATTGCAATGCTTCAGGAAGTGCAGCGGTAGGTGGACCCAGTGTGACAAGCGACTGTCAGGCAGAGGGCTGACAGCGGGCGACGTTGGACGCGACGACGCATAACAAACAGTTGCCGGTTCCGTTCGCTACGCTAACTCCACTGAACCACGACTCGCTGTGCGCGAGTCGCGCCGGCCACCTGGAACGTTGGCCGCAATGCCCCGAAAGAAGGGGGACCGGGTCAGCGAGGAGAGACGTGGTGCCGGAGCCACTCGGCGAGGCTCGGTTCATCCAAATTCCCGCTTGCGAGGGAGAGGATGAGGGCGACTACGTCTTCCTCATCCGCATCGCTCCGGAAGACATGGCCCTGGCGAGAGCCTTACCGGACTTCGAGGGAAGATCACGGGCTTCATGGTCAACAACGCCCGTACGAGGGATGTGTGGTTCGAGCGGGAGCGGGTGCCGCTTAGGGGGGTGACCCCGCGGGATAGGGCCTACTGCGTTACCACACCGAAATTGACCTGAGTATTCGAGTAGTTCGAATACGTCACAGTAATCGTCCAGGCCCCGCTGACGCCCGCGGGCGATGTCACGGGTTCCCCGCTGGTGGTGAAGGCCCCTGAGTAGACCTGGGTCCCGGCTGCATCCCTGATCGTGATGGTGGCATTGCCTCCCGCTCCGGCATCGGAGGCGTGTGTGACCTTGGCCAGTGTGCCCGTATTCTGCCACGTGTAGTTCCACGTGCCGGTGACGTCGGTCAGACTGGTCAACTGATAGGCGAAGGCGTCGGTGCTGTTGGTGATTTGCGGCTCGATCCCCGGAGGCGCAAGGCCCATAGCTGATGGCGAAGCGGATCCGTAAGGACATCGGCGTATGGCGCGGCCGGACGGTCGGGCCCGGTGAGTCCGTCGACCTCTCGATCACCGTAAGCAAGAGCTACAGCGGGAGGTCGATCCGACTGCCGGTGCATGTCTGGCGTGGAATCGACCCGGGACCTGTGGTCTTCGTGACCGGCGCTGTTCACGGCGACGAGATCAATGGCACGGGCACGATCCGGCACCTCATCCAGGAGCGTC
>Ga0055584_100007315_pt1 | contig 10830 bp, 11 predicted proteins | sample OSDHelmetaG_FD_58716 | JGI IMG/M metagenome (GOLD analysis project Ga0055584, IMG submission 58716) | Pelagic marine sediment microbial communities from the LTER site Helgoland, North Sea, for post-phytoplankton bloom and carbon turnover... | ecosystem: Environmental > Aquatic > Marine >...
AAAGTCTTCAACATCTGGGTGGTCACAGCGCATGGTCGCCATCATGGCCCCACGCCGGTTGCCAGCACTCATAATCGTGCGGCACATGGCATCCCACACATCCATAAAAGAAAGCGGGCCAGAGGCATCTGCCCCCACGCTTTTGACCGGCGCACCCTTGGGGCGCAAGGTCGAGAAGTCATAGCCAATGCCGCCACCGCGCTGCATGGTCAATGCAGCCTCGCGCAATTGGTCGAAGATGCCCCCCATGTCATCAGGCACAGTGCCCATGACGAAACAATTAAATAGCGTTACATCGCGCCCGGTGCCCGCGCCGGCCATGATTCGCCCGGCTGGCAAAAACTTATAGCCAGACAGCGCCTCATAAAATTCCTGCTCATATTGGGCACGTATTTGCTCGGGCTCTGCCGTCGCCAAAGCCCCGGCCACGCGCCGCCAGCTGTCATCAATGGTTTTGTCGACAGGGGTGCCTTCAACATCTTTCAGGCGATATTTCATATCCCAAATCTGGTGGGACAGGGGCAAAGAAGCGTCCATAAAGGCCTCGACTCAAGAATTTAGCGGACGGCAATCATACGCCAAAACGGGCGTCTTCTCAATCAAATGTTCTTGTTATGTTTCGCACAGGCGCGGCCCTTGGAAACCCTTGCTGACACCGGGGTTCCAGACTTATCCCCACAACTCACACCCCTACTTATCCACAGCCAGGGCTGCTTGGCCTTCAGCGACCAGCCGGTTGGTATTGCTTTCAACAACCTCTTCAAGCTGGGCCATGAATTCTTTGCGATCCAAGCCCACCTCGATAGGAGGCAGGAATTCCACAATAATTTTGCCGGGTATCTTCACCGATTGCCGACGCCCCCAGTAAATGCCCGAATTCACTGCCATGGGCACCACCGGCAGTTTCAACTGTCGATAGAGCCCGGCTACCCCCGGCTGGTAGTCTGGCGGGTTCCCGATAATGCTGCGCGTCCCTTCAGGGAAAATGAAAATGGGGCGGCCTTGTTCTTTGGCTGTTTTGGCCCGGCCCAGCATATAGCGCATCGCCTTAGAGCCGCCTTTACGGTCTACGGGGATAGACCCCTGCCGACTGTAGAACCAACCGACGAACGGTATTTGATGCAGCTCTTTTTTCAAAACCCAAGCCGGGTTCTTCAAAAAGGCATGCGGCATGATGGTGTCCCAGGTGGACTGATGTTTGGCGGCGATGATCACGGCACCCTCAGGCACATGTTCCAACCCGCGCACCTCATAGGTAATGCCGAGTAAATACTTAATCATGATGCCCAGGCCCCAGGCCCAGAAGTTTTGCGTATTCATGGCCCATGTCCAGGGACCCAACAACAATGGCAACCCCAAAATGGCGACCAAGGCCGTCCACACAATAAGCAGGACGTTAAACAAAACAGAAAGAATGGCTCGCATTAAGCAGTGCCTCCGCCGTCACCGAACAGCCGCAAACGCGCCAGGCTGACGATATATTTATTATATTCGGTCACCAGAACCCGCGTGGTACCCCGATAGGCCCACCACTGATCCAGTTTCACATTATCGGGATAAACCGAGTGCGGCACCAACGTCAATGATGGCGAGACCCGGCGGATCTCGACCAGTGCACGGGGCATATGGTACGCCGCTGTCACAACCCGCACGCTGCCATAACCATGATGAATAGCCCACGCGACCAATTCACGCGCATTGCCCACCGTGTCCCGCGCATCGCGCCCTGTGTCGATACAACAATCAAACAGGCTTGGCTTCGTTCCCTGATCAAGTCCCAATACGCGGCTTAGATGATCGTCGCTGATATTTTCATTCACACCAGAGATCAATAATCGTTGGCCCAAGCCCTGGTCGAGCAACTCAACCCCCGCCATCATTCTGTCGCGGCCACCCGTCAGCACGACAATACCTTGGCTTGCGGCCCCACTATCGGGCAAGCCAGAAGGCAATGTTAAAGCAAACCATAAAAACCCGCCGAACCATATGGCGACTATGCCAATAGCCACGCGTAGGCATCGTTTCAGCCATTTGAAGGGAGAATCCGCACCCATCACACCCCCTACACCATGCCCAAAAGAGAACGCTTCACAGTTGCCCGCGCGGTCCACATGGTCACAATACCTGTAAGGATGGGCAGAGCACACAGTGTGATGAAGGTTGTCAGGTGAAAAGAAATATGAGGCAAATAAGCGCTCTGCACGTTCAAAGACAGGCCATAGAGGCCGCCAATGACCAAGGCGATCAACAGCAGTCCAATAAGCCCACCACGCAGCCCCACCGACCAAAACCGTCGCTGGAAGGACCGCGCGATCATCGCATCAGCAGCCCCCAACATATGGACAACGGCCACCGTTTCATGTTGCGCCAACAGGCTGTTTCGTGCCGTGAACACAACAATGGCAATTGTCGCCACCAACATCATTACAATAATGGCGGCGCTAATCATTTGGGCTGCAATAGCTAAGGACAACAAATCATCCAGCCATTGTTCATGCGTATCAATTCGGGCCGCAGGGACGTCTGCCTGCAACAGAGACGAAAGCGCCTGCAAGTCGATGGAGACACCGGGACGCAAGGATACGTTAATCATCGTGGGGACAGGCAAATGTTCAGTCAGGTTGGTTTCGCCGATCCACGGCTCCAACAAGGCGGCCATATCGTGCTCACCCAATTGATTAACCGACTTGATCCCCGGCATCGTGCGCAAAATATCCACGGCAGCATCCGTTTGCGCCTGGCGCTTGGCTGCATCGGATTCGACAATCTGTACTGTAAGTGACCCTGCAGCAGATGCGCGCCATCCATCGGCCAGCAGGCCAAGCTGAATGCCCGAGACAACGGCCATGCCTGTCAGGAAAACCATAATGCCAATAACCCAATTCAACAGCCCCCTGTGGGCCTGTTCATTGGGCAGAAAATCTGGTCCTTTCTGGCTCATAAAAGCATCCCCGGCGCTGCATCCTGGGGGATAATCGACAAATGACCTGCGTCGAGATGCAATTGAGGAGAAGGGTATTTATCGACCCATCTGGTGTCATGGGTAGCAATAACCATCGTTGTGCCCACTTTGTTCAGTTCGATGAACAATTGCATCAATCGATCGGCCATTTCGTCATCTACATTACCAGTGGGCTCATCTGCCAGCAAAATTTTAGGGGTTGTGATAACGGCTCGCGCAATGGCTGCGCGTTGCTTTTGCCCACCCGATAAGGTCGATGGCAATTCGTGCATATGATCTGCCAACCCAACCCAGGCCAGCAACTCGCTAACTTCGCGCTTCACTTGGTCTTCGTCTGCACCCTTAATACGCAAGGGCAACGCCACATTATCAAAGGTCGAGAGATGCTCAAGCAGGCGGTAGTCTTGAAAAACAACGCCTACACGGCGGCGCAGGCTCACAAGGGTTTCCCGAGAAGCAGCATTCACTTCCTCATCCATAATCTGGATCTGCCCCCGACTTGGACGTTGCGCCAAATAGATCAGCTTCAACAAGCTGGACTTACCCGCCCCACTCTTGCCTGTCAAAAAGTGAAAAGAGCCGGGCTGGAGTCGAAAGGAGACATCGCTCAGCACTTCACTGCCAGGGCCGTAACGTATGCCTACCTCTTCAAAACTTATCATGATTGACCGTGTTTCTGTTTTCCCCGAAGTGAGAATCGCATAGTGGGGAGCGATGTTCCAGCACCGTATGCACCTAACATCAATATTTCCCATTTAAGCGAAATCGGCACGTCGCAAAGCATCAGGTTACTTGCTCCCTCATGCCGGGCAAGGGTATAAGAATGAACAAGGATTACAGAGCACCATATGATCATCACCTGCCCAAGTTGTTCCACCCGGTTTCTTCTAGATGAAGCGGATATGCGTGAAAGCGGCCGCAAGGTTAGGTGTGCTCGCTGTTCGCATGTTTGGCATGAACAAGCGCCCTCTCAACCAGCTGAACTTCCCGGCAGTGTACCGCCGCCCCTTGTTGAAGCGGCGGCCGCAGAAACGCCGCCAGTTCCTGCGCCCGCTTCAGAGGAGGCTTCTCCCAGCCCAGCCTCGATAACACCACAGCTAGAAGCGCGCGTTGACAATTCTGAACCGGCGCCAAAATCTAAGAAGCCACTGGTATGGGTATTGGCCATCCTCATCGTTCTCGGCCTGGCAGCTGGCGGTGCAGCCATCTTCATGCCTGGCCAGGTGCAAAAGCTTTTAGGCATTAACAAACCCGCAAAGCCCTCTGTTGTTGCCGTCCCGGCTGGTTGGGGGAAAGCACCTGCGGCGGAGCCTGCTGAAGCAATACAAAGCGCAACACCAGAAGATGCTCTCCAGAACACCAACTCGGAGACAGCACCTGTCTTGATGCCCGATGACAACGCCATATTCTCAGACACCCCCGAAGTTAGCTCACCAACACCACCCACCGAGTAGGTGACTTTTCTAGGCTGAAGCAATCGGTCTTATTGTGCTGGCAGGTTTTGTGCGCTGCGATACCGGCCTACGCGGTCTATCTGTTCGGCGGCCTCCCAAATCAAAATTGCAGCCTCTGCACTACCGCTTAAATTAGGGTCGTGGCGCAGCTGCCAATAGGCCATTCGCAAGGCCAAGTAGCTGGTAATATCATCACCGAACAAGGCGGGGTCAGTGCTGATTGCATGCAACTGCTTGGCAACATAAGCCCTGTATCGAGGCTCTTCGAGTAATTGATGCCCCATGCTCACCAATTTTATCGACGTCTCATGGCGGTACAGCGCGACGTTTGGAGCTTTTTCAACAGCATTTGCTATGGCCAGTTCATCGCGATCATCAGACCGCAACTCCATCACCCGCTCTCTGCCGAATATGGTAGCTTCTGGCACGACAAGCTGGATGCCAACAATAAGCGCTAAAACCCCCAGCGACACCCAGCGACCAATAGCCAAAAACCGTGTCACCCTGCTTCTGGCTACACTTGGCGTTCCGATACTGGTGCGTCGTTCACTCACGAATTCTCCGGCTGTTTAGGCCGCTACAAGCAATCGTCTATTCCACCCAGTTGGGGATGTGCTCATGCGACAGCATTTCTTCATAATCTGGTCGGCTGCGAATCACAGCAAATTTATCTTCCGACACCAACACTTCCGGCGTCAGGGGCCTCGTATTATAGCTTGAAGCCATGACCGCACCATAGGCCCCTGCCGACATAATAGCCACCAAGTCACCTTGTTCGAGTGGCGCACTCGCACGGCTCGTTGCGAACGTGTCGCCAGATTCACAAATAGGGCCAACAAAGTCGATCATTTCCTCTGGGGCGTCTTCTGCAGGTTCCCGCACGGGTAGAATATGGTGATATGCCCCATAGAGACTGGGCCGCGCCAAGTCGTTCATGGCGCCGTCCAAAATCACAAATGTCTTTTCGCCTGCTTTCTTCACATAGATGACCTTCGTCACCAGAATGCCAGAATTGCCAGCAATCAGGCGACCCGGCTCCAACACAATCTGGCAGCCCAATGGCCCCACGGTGCGTTGCACCATGGCCGCGTATTCTGTGGGGTGCGGCGGTTCGGGATCATCGGGATGATAGGGAATACCGAGCCCGCCACCCAAATCGATGCGGTGAATGTTGTGACCATCTTCACGCAACATCACCACCAGTTCGGCAAGGCGCGTAAAGGCCTTTTCCAGAGGGGTCAGATCAATCAGCTGTGAGCCAATATGCACATCAACGCCCGTGACCTCGATGCCCGGCAGGCTGGCCGCGCGGCGATAAATCTCGCGCGCCTCTGTCCAGGGCAGGCCGAACTTGTTTTCAGAGCGCCCGGTGGAAATTTTCTCATGAGTGCCTGCATCAACATCGGGGTTAATCCGCAGCGCCACAGGGGCCTGCACACCCATATCGCAAGCAACCTCATTCAGCAGGTTCAGTTCGGGTTCGGATTCGACATTGAACTGCAACACGCCAGCAGCTATGGCCACTCGCATTTCAGCAGCGGTTTTGCCTACGCCAGAGAATACGATGCGTTCTGCAGGAATGCCGGCCTTTTGCGCGCGCAATAATTCACCCACCGAAACGATATCAGCGCCTGACCCCAAATTGGCAAGAGTGCGCAGCACGGCAATATTAGAATTCGCCTTCACCGAATAACAAACGATGGAATCCATGCCATTGAAGGCATCGCTAAACACCTGATAATGGCGCGACAAAGTGGCGCTGGAATAGCAATAGAAAGGCGTACCAACCGTGGCTGCCAAATCTGAAACGGCAAGGTCTTCAGCTTGAAGCAAGCCATCAACATACTCAAAATGATGCATCAGACAGCCCTCACGTCAGAGTTGGGCATCACTTGCGATGCATTGCCAGGCGGTGGTGCCAGGGGGCCTTTTCGGCCACAGGCGCTTAGGCCCAGAGCCACCATCAGCACCAAGGTAAGGGTAATGTTTCTCATGCTGCAGACCCTTCTGCCAAGCGCGCCCGATGCGCCGCGATAGAAGAACGCACACCAACCGGGGCCGTGCCGCCAAAGGACGTACGACTTGCGACCGAGTTTTCAACACTCAGCACATCATATATGTCTGCCGTGATTTGCGGCTCTACGCCTTGCATGTCGTCCAGCGTTAGCTCATCAAGCATACAGCCTTTATCTTCAGCCATTTTCACCAGCGTGCCCGTAATGTGATGAGCCGTCCGGAACGGAATGTCAGCTACACGCACCAACCAGTCGGCAATATCGGTTGCCGTTGAAAAGCCAGCGGACGCCGCCGCTTGCATGCGGTCCGTATTGAAGGTCATGTCACCCACCATGCCGGTGATAGCCGCAATGCCCAGAGACAGAGAATCAAACGCGTCGAACGCAGGCTCTTTGTCTTCCTGCATGTCCTTGGAATACGCCAGTGGCAAGCCTTTAAGCACGATCAACATCGTGTTTAGGGAACCAATAATCCGCCCGACCTTGGCCCGCACGAGTTCCGCAGCATCGGGGTTGCGCTTTTGCGGCATGATTGACGAACCCGTTGAAAACGAATCGCTTAACGAGATAAAGCCAAACTGTGCACTGGACCAGATCACTAATTCTTCAGAGAAGCGTGACAAATGCGTCCCTGTGATGGCGCACGTCGACAGGAACTCGACAACGAAGTCGCGGCTGGAAACGGCATCCATGCTGTTCGCCATAGGTCCAGAAAAGCCCAAAGCCGCCGCCGTCGCATGCCTGTCTATTGGGAAAGATGTACCCGCCAGTGCTGCGGCACCCAAGGGGCTTTCGTTCAACCGCGCGCGGCAATCGGCAAAGCGAGATTGGTCCCGCCGCGCCATTTCAACATAGGCCAGCAGGTGGTGTCCTACCGTGATCGGCTGAGCAGATTGCAAATGTGTAAAGCCCGGCATAATTGCATCGGCATGCGCCTCCGCCTGATCCAATAAGGTTGCCTGGAAGGCTGATAGCGCCGCATCAAGTTGGTCGATGGCATCACGCACCCAAAGCCGGAAGTCTGTAGCAACTTGATCATTCCGCGACCGGGCGGTGTGCAAGCGGCCAGCGGCGTCGCCAACCAGTTCACGCAGCCGGGTTTCCACATGCATGTGAATATCTTCCAGCGCCGGGTCGAGCGCAATTTCGCCCCGTTCAAATTCACCAAGAATCTGGTCTAGGCCCGCTTCAATAGCATCGCCATCTGCTGCAGACAAAATATCGTTTGCCACCAACATGGCGCAATGCGCCTTTGACCCGGCAATGTCCTGCCGGTACAAACGCTGATCGAAGCTGATCGAGGCGTTGATTTGCGCCATAATTTCAGCAGGGCCCTGGCCAAACCGGCCACCCCATAACTGGTTGGTCGCACTATGATCTTTTTTCTGTTCGCTCATCGTCTTGTTACTCAATGGCACCCGCAGCACTTCTTGCTTTGGGCGCGCCGTCACCTGCGGCTGATGCTAATCGTTCTAAGCGCCGGGTTATATGCCTCTTGTAGCCCCGAGGGCAACCCTGAGGAGGAAATTGCCCAACCACAGACTATGAAATCTATCGAGGAACCGACAGCTTTTATCCCCAATGCTGACTGGCCGCTCTACCAACACCGTGTCACACCGGTTTCCTACCCGCCGCTTTCGTTCCTGGGACCTGACATGCAACCCGTGTGGCTAGAGGCCTTTGAGGGCAAATTTGTGGTGCTGAACTTCTGGGCCACCTGGTGCGGCCCCTGCAAGGAAGAAATGCCGTCGCTCGATCGCCTACAGGCGGCGTTCAGTGCGGATGATGTAGTCGTGATCGCCCTATCCAACGACCGCACGGGGCCTGATGCCGTGCTACCTTTTTTCCGTCAAATAGAGGTGAGTAACCTACAGCCTTATTATGAGGAAAATTTGGGCGTGAGCCGCATTATGAGCGTCAAAGGCTACCCAACGACTGTAATTTTCAACAGAGACGGCCAAGAAGTCGGCCGCGTTATCAAACCAGCCGAGTGGGATGGCCCAGAGGCAGTTGCGTTAATCAAGGAACTCGTCGCTCCTTGATAGCCTAGCGGGTGGGAACAGGCGTATCGCCAGAATAGTCGTAAAAACCCCGGCCCGTTTTGCGACCCAGCCAGCCAGCCTCGACATATTTCACCAAAAGTGGGCATGGCCTGTATTTTGTATCGGCCAAGCCTTCATACAAAACCTGCATAATCGACAGACATGTATCTAGACCAATAAAGTCAGCCAGCTCCAATGGTCCCATTGGGTGGTGGGCCCCCAGTTTCATGGCGGTATCGATGGCACCGACCGTGCCAACGCCTTCATACAAGGTATATACAGCCTCGTTGATCATGGGGATCAACATACGGTTCACAATGAAAGCCGGGAAATCTTCAGCATTGGTGGTGGTTTTATCCAGACCAACAGCAAATTTATGAGCGTATTGATATGTGTCTTCGTCGGTGGCGATGCCCCTGACGAGTTCCACCAATTCCATCATGGGAACCGGATTCATAAAATGAATGCCGATGAAGCGCTCTGGCCTGTCCGTTGCGGCCCCGAGTAGGGTAACCGAAATGGACGACGTGTTGGTCGCCAACACAGCCTCTGGCTTCAAGATCGGACACAGATCGCTATAGACCGCTATCTTGGCTTCTTCATTTTCGGTAACCGCCTCAATCACGATGTCACAGTCGCCAAGAGCAGACAGATCATCGACGACTTTGATACGACTAAGCGCGGCAGTGGCGCTATCTTCTGGTATCATTTTCCGGGCGGCCTGGCGCGCCAGATTGCCCTCTATAAGCACAATAGCGCGCTCGGCAATGCCGGGCGCGCTATCGTAAATCAACACATCATGCGACGCGAGGGCGCAGACATGGGCAATACCCATGCCCATTTGCCCAACACCAACAATTCCAATCAATTCACTCATAGATTTAGTCTACAAGCGCAAACCCAAGTCTTCAAGTGAGGTCATAGGGTTAGTTGAACGCCTCGTTGGTGAGCTAGTCGAGAGCCTTTTCAAGCTCAGGCACTGCATTAAACAGGTCTGCAACCAGTCCATAATCAGCAACCTGGAAGATCGGTGCTTCTTCGTCCTTATTGATCGCGACAATAACCTTACTGTCTTTCATGCCGGCGAGATGCTGGATCGCACCGGAAATACCAACAGCGATATAAAGGTCTGGTGCAACGATCTTGCCTGTTTGACCAACCTGATGGTCATTGGGCATGAAGCCTGCATCAACAGCCGCACGGGATGCGCCAACAGCGGCACCCAATTTGTCTGCAACAGCCTCAATCAGCGCGAAGTTTTCGCCGCTACCCATGCCACGGCCACCAGAGATAACGATCTTGGCAGCAGTTAGCTCAGGACGATCCGAAACAGCTAGATCAGCACTTACAAAGCTTGAGATGCCAGGGTTCTCAGCAGCACCAATGCTTTCAATCGCAGCAGAGCCGCCTTCAGCTGCCGCTGCTTCAAAACCAGTACCACGAACAGTGATAACCTTTTTGGCATCGCTCGACTGAACGGTTGCCATGGCGTTACCAGCATAGATGGGCCGCACGAACGTATCGGCGCTTTCCACCTTGAGGATTTCAGAAATCTGCGCGACATCAAGCACAGCTGCAACACGCGGCATAATGTTTTTGCCAGATGTTGTCGCCGGTGCGACCAAATTGTCGTAATCGCCAGCCAGCGATACGAGCAAGGGTGCAACCACTTCTGCAAGAGGATGAGCATAAGCTGCATCATCAGACACCAACACCTTGCGGACGCCAGCTACTTTCGCAGCGGCTTCAGCAACGGCACCACAGCCACTGCCTGCAACCAGAATATCCACATCACCACCAAGTTCGAGGGCGGCTGTTACCACGTTGAGTGTGGCAATGTTGAATTCTTCATTATTGTGTTCTGCGAGGACCAGACTAGCCATTAGATAACTCCCGCTTCATTTTTGAGTTTCTCGACCAGCTCTTCGACTGATTCTACAATGATACCAGCTTCGCGCTTGGCGGGCTCTGCAACGCTGAGGGTTGTCAGGCGGGGTGTTGTATCCACGCCATAGTCAGCAGCTGTTTTCGTATCGAGAGGTTTTTTCTTGGCCTTCATGATGTTTGGCAGAGTCGCATAGCGTGGCTCATTCAAACGAAGGTCAGTGGTAACAACCGCAGGCATGTTCAGGGACACTGTTTCCAGGCCGCCGTCAACTTCGCGGGTTACGGCGACTTTGACGCCTTCAATTTTTACTTCAGAAGCAAAGGTGCCCTGAGGCCAACCCAAAAGCGCCGCCAGCATCTGACCGGTTTGGTTGGAGTCGTCATCAATGGCCTGCTTGCCAAGAACGACCAGCTGAGGCTGTTCTTCATCAACAACGGCTTTAAGGAGTTTTGCAATTGCCAGTGGCTCC